>Ga0209101_1000458_pt1 | contig 33789 bp, 32 predicted proteins | sample ConPoolayeCmetaG_FD_185481 | JGI IMG/M metagenome (GOLD analysis project Ga0209101, IMG submission 185481) | Hot spring microbial mat communities from California, USA to study Microbial Dark Matter (Phase II) - Cone Pool mat layer C metaG... ...
GCGTCGGCATCCGTAGCGTCGGCATCCGTAGCGTCGGCATCCGTAGCGTCGGCATCCGTAGCGTCGGCATCCGTAGCGTCGGCATCCGTAGCGTCGGCATCCCTATGCCGACGCTTGTTCAATATGACAAAAGTCGTTCCCGAAAGCGAGAAACCGTGGCAAACTGAGTGCAGTTGAACACCAGAGAGGAGACAGAAATATGTACGGTGAAATCTATATAGCAACTCAAGTTTACCGGATCGAGATAGAGCGACTGGAGAACAAGTTGAACAAGACCTGGCGCAACGAGAAGCTCAAGCCGCGTCGTCCTAACCCGTTGTTGACCGCCCTTTTGGGCCTGTTCATCCGATAAAAGTCTTATCCTGTCAGCCCGATTTATGATACACTGGTAATCAACAGAATAAACTCGCTGAATGACGGAGCATTGACCGTCAGCGGGGGAACCAGAATGGGGCGAATCGCCTGAGCTTGCTCGCCAAGCAGTCGTAGGGTCACCTTTTCGATCCGAGCCCGACAGCTAACCTCGTAAGCGTTGGAAAAGGACTCCAACTGAAATGGTGTCCTTTTTTATTCAAACGCACAAGGAGGCAAGATGTTTTTCCAGACCGAAATCGAACGGGATGTTTACCAAAGCAGCGAAAAGTTGTCAAGCCGCAATGCCGAACGCGCATGGCGTTTTCGTCACCACAAAACGCCGGAAGCCAGGTTGGTCATTGCCGTTCTGACCGGCCTGCTGGGGCTGTTCATCCGCTGAATGTAATTGTAATCGAAACTGCAAGCGCCGATGGTGTATGCCATCGGCGCTTTTGCTTTTTTGCCGTGTGGGGTTTATTCCTGATCACAAAGCACAAAGGCCGTGCGCAGCGCGGCGATCAAGTCTCCTTTGGGAATGAATTCGTGCCCCACGTAATACGGATACCCCGTTTCGGCGATGGCCTTGCAAATGCCGCGATAGTTCAACTCTTGCGTGTCATCCATATCGCGGCGACCGGGGTTGCCGGCGGTGTGAAAATGGCCGATCCAGCGGATGTTCTGGCGGATCGTTCGGATCACGTCACCTTCCATGATCTGCATATGGTAAATGTCGTAGAGCAGCTTGACGCGCGGACTGTTCACCTTTTCACACACGGCTACGCCCCAGGCGGTGTGATCGCATTGGTAACCGGGATGATCGACCTTGGAATTGAGCAATTCCATGTTTAGATTGACCCCCTTTTCCTCAGCATAAGGAGCGATACGCCGCAAGCCATCGGCACAGGCATCGATGGCCTCCAGATCGCTTTGAAAGGGCTGGCGGTTGCCGCTGAAGCAGATCAGGCCGGGGATACCATAGCGGGCCGCGATGTCGATCGACGCGCGCAGTTCGGCTTCGATGCGTTCATGGTTGGAGCGCTTGTTCAGGCCGTCAGGCAGAGAGGCATGGCCGGCCATGCTGGCCACAACCAGGCCATGACGGTGTGCCGTCTCGATCACCTGCTCGTAATCGGCGGGCCGTTCCCAAAACTCGACCGCTGCAAAACCGATTTCGGCACAGGTCTTGAACAAGTCGTCCAGACTCATCTCCGGAGATTTGAATATCGGATAACAGACAGATTGTTTGATACGCATCGTAGAACACCCCTTTCGATTTTACATTATTATCGATTAACCCAAGATCAGAGAGCGCGTCTCGATATGTGCCTCATCGGCGCCCAGGCCCATCTCAACGGCGGTTTGTAGATAATGCGATCGCTTTTCAATGTACGCCCCCGGTTTGCCATCGGCAGCACGACGGTCGAGCAACAGACGACGGGCCAGCGTGTCATTGGCAACCGGATCAAAACTCATCATCAGCGAGTATTCGGGAGTCATCTGGTCCCAGTTGTAGGGACAAATGCGCAGGGCATCGCAAACGATCAGCCGCGTTTTGTCGCGGATCGCCGGCAGTGCGTTAAGAGCCGGGATATAGGGGTCGCAATCGCCGTCATGCAACCGGCCGGGTTGATCGACCGTGCCGTAGTGGTTTTTCATCGCCGAGGTCAAGCCGGAGATGCCATGTTCTTTGATCGGCGGAATGTTGATCAGGGCATCGCAGCGCAAGAGCACGTCATGCAGTTTTTGGGTGGCCCCGGCCACATCCTGAGGTTGCTCCCATGCCGTGATCCCCCGACAGCGCACGCCGGGGCCATCCTGGTTGAGAGTATATCCCTGTCGTGACAACTCGTGCGTCGAACGGTCGAAAATGACAATTTGTTCGGCCGGCAGTCCGGCTTCTTGAAGCCGCTGTGCGACGGCATAGGCAACCTCCGGCGAGGTGGTATAGCGGCTGATCGTGTTGACTTTGATGCCGACCATTTCGGTCGGATCAAAAAGGGCCTGCCAGGCCGACCGGGCATCGTTGAGGCCGGTCAATTGGGTGATCGCGGCATCGAGCATTTGGAGCACCACGGCCGGGACAACCTGTTCTCCGTCCAGCACACCACCATGCCGGACAACGGCCACCACGCTTTGGGCCGTGCGCGGATAATGGGCGATCAGATCGGTGCGAGCAGGACGCAAAATAACCGGCGGCACGGTCGGTTCGGCAGGGGAAGTCGGCAATATGGGCGTGTTTGTCGGCACGACGGTAACTGCTGTCGGCGAAGGAGTGGCGGTCGGGGTTGCGGTCGATGTGGGCCGGGCCGTTGGCGTCGGCGTGACAGGTGGAGGAGAAGGAGAGAGGGTAGGTGGCACGGTTGCCGGGTCGTCGGTCGACGCTGCACAGCCGGCCGCCCACCCTGCGGCGACCATTGCCCCGGCACGAAGAAAAGCCCGTCGAGAAAGAACCGTCTTTTTGCTCATACACCCCCTCGTGGGCAGGACTTATCCTGCCGCTGGTGAAGCAGGGGGCAGGATAAATCCTGCCCTACGGCCACTGTGGATTTGATGCTCACAATGTGTATAGCTCACCGTATTTGGCCTTGAGGTAAGCAATGTATGGTCCAACCTGCAACGGCCCGCCGGTGACACGCTCGATCAATTCCGGAGCGGTGTATTTGGAGCCATGGCGATAGATGTTTTCGCGCAACCAACCATGCAGGGTGTCGAATTGTCCCTGAGCAATTTGGGCCGGAATTTCAGGATGGGCCTTGAGGGCGACATCGTAAAACTGCGCGCTCAAAATGTTGCCCAACGTATATCCCTGAAACGCCCCGCCAATGACGCCGGCATACCAGTGCACGTCCTGCAGCACCCCATCACGGTCATCCGGCGGCACAATCCCCAGATCGGCCTCAAAGCGCGCCCGCCAGGCTTCCGGCAGGTCACGCACGGCCAGTTTGCCCTCCAACAGGTCGAGTTCCAGGCCAAAACGGAGCATCACGTGCAAATTGTAGGTCACCTCGTCGGCATCGGTCCGGATCAGCGAACGCTGCACCTTGTTAATCGCCCGATAAAAGGTCTCCAGGGGCACATTGCCGAATTGATCGGGGAACGTGGCCTGCAAGCGTGGATAGTAAAAGCTCCAAAATGGACGGCTCCGCCCGACCAGGTTTTCCCACAACCGCGATTGGCTCTCGTGCACCCCCGCTGAGGTGCCATCGGCCAGTGGGGTGCCCTCATAGGCCGGGTCGATTCCCTGTTCATACAACGCATGTCCCGCTTCGTGCAGCGCGCTAAACAGCGCCTCACCGAGGTCATTTTCCTTAAAGCGCACCGTGATGCGCACATCGCCAATTGAAAAATGGGTCGTAAAGGGATGCGCGGTGCGGTCGCAGCGACCACGTTTGAAATCGTAGCCAAAAGCGCGGATCACTCCGGTAAAAAAGGACTCTTGCGCCTGCACCGGCAAGTTCGCATGTAAACAGGCATCATCAGCCGGCGGCTGGGCCGTGATCGTCCGCACGATGGGCACCAGTTCGGCGCGCAGTGTGTCGAACAAAGCGCGCAAGGAAGCGGCACGCATGCCGTAATCGGAAAAATCGATCAACGGGTCGGCAATATGCTCATAGGGGGCAAAAAAGTCGGCCAGTCGGCGGCTGAGATCGAGCGTTTTTTCAAGGCCGTCGCGCACCAATGCAAAGTTGTTCTGCGGACGCGCCTGTTCCCAAAGGCTGTATAACTCGGACTGGTGCGCCGACAACTCGGCAACGAACGCCGAGGGCATACGTGTGGCCCGCTCGTATTGGCGCCGTGTTACGCGGATCAACCCGGCCTCATCCGAGTCATAAGGAAGGCTCTCCTCATAGGGACGCAAATCGTCCAACAGTCGACCGATGGCCGGGTCGGTGAATTTCTCATGGGCCAGACGGGCCAGCGTTGACATCTGTCGGCTGCGGGCCGACGCGCCCCCCGGCGGCATATAGGTCAACTGATCCCAACTCAGCACCGCCGCGGCCGCGTTCAGGTCGTTGATTTCGTACAAGCGATTTTTGAGCTCCTCAAATTTGTGCTCTGTCATCTCAACTCCTTTGATTCTGGACTCTGACGAATCAATGTCCGGTAGTGGAGCCGAGGCTTTAGGGCTTATCCGAAAAACGCAGCCGACGCATCCCTATGCGTCGGTATAAGACCGGCTAAAGCCTCAACTTCCGAAATCGCCAGGCCGGTTTCACGCCGGCGATGCACTGCCTTTACAAGTGTAATCCCAAAGATCATAAATTGTCAAGTTGATGCAACAATCAGCTCGATTGAAATCGGCCTTTTTGCTTTGCGCCTGGTTGGCGCAGCCCCCAAAGGGTGAGTTACAAGTTGACAATGAACGGCAAATCTCTTACAATCCTTGAGCAATACATCCACAGGAGATATCATGACCTACCCTCGCACGAGCGGAATCTTGCTTCATCCGACCTCCCTGCCTGGCCGATACGGCATCGGCGATTTGGGTCATGAAGCTTTTGCCTGGATCGACTGGCTTGCCGCTGCCCGCCAATCGATCTGGCAAATCTTGCCGCTTGGCCCAACCGGCTTTGCCGATTCCCCCTACGCATGCCTGTCGGCCTTTGCCGGCAACCCGTTGCTGATCAGCCCAGACAGGCTGATCGAGAGCGGAGATTTGAGCACCGCCGACATGCAAGACCTGCCGATGTTTTCCGACGAGCGGGTCGACTATGGGGCCGTGATTGCCTGGAAAATGCCCTTGCTGCGTCGAGCCGCACAGCGGTTTCTAACCCAGGCCACCGGTGAACGGCAAGAACGCTTCCGTCGTTTCTGCGCCGAAAACGCTGCCTGGCTCGACGATTTTTGCCTCTTTATCACCATCAAAGAACATTTCAATCAACGTATGTGGACCGAGTGGGAAGCCAACATCGCCCTGCGCGAAACACAAGCCCTGGCACGCTGGCGACAAAGCAAAGAAATTGCCCTTCATCAGGTATTACAGTTCTTTTTCTGGGAACAATGGCAGGCGCTCAAAAGCTACGCCAACGCACACGGTGTGCGCATCGTTGGCGATGTGCCGATTTTTGTCGCCGAAGACAGCGCAGACGTGTGGGCCAATCGCGACCTGTTTCACCTGGACGAGACCGGCCGACCTGTGGTGATCGCCGGAGTGCCGCCCGATTATTTCAGCGAAACCGGTCAACGCTGGGGCAACCCGCTTTACCGCTGGGATGTGATGGCCGAACGCGGCTACCGTTGGTGGATCGAACGCATCAAGAACATGCTCGACCAAGTAGACATAGTGCGGATCGACCACTTTCGTGGCTTTGTAGCCTATTGGGAAATTCCGGCCGGCGAACCGACGGCGGTCAAAGGCCGCTGGGTGGCCGGGCCGGGCGCCGCCCTCTTTGAAGCCATCGAAAAAGAACTGGGACGCCTGCCCATCTGGGCCGAAGACCTGGGCGTGATCACCCCCGAAGTGATCGGCCTGCGCGAGCGCTTTGGCTTTCCGGGCATGAAAATCTTGCAATTTGCCTTTGACGAAGACGCCCTGCGCGCCTCGTTCGGAAATTACACACACAACCCATTTCTTCCACACAATTATACGCAAAACTTTGTCGTTTATACCGGCACGCACGACAACGACACAGCACTGGGGTGGTTCAACAACAGCAGCGCGGAAGCACGACAAAAAGCCCTAGAATACCTGGGCTGCGACGCGCACACATTCAACTGGTCGTTGATCCGCGCCGCCATGGCCTCGGTGGCCCATACGGCGATCTTGCCGTTACAAGACCTGCTCGGCCTGGGCACCGAAGCGCGGATGAACCTGCCCGGCACCACCGGCAACAATTGGACATGGCGCTGCCCGCCCGAGGCATTGACGGAACAACTCGCCGAACGGCTTGCCAAGATGACAAGATGCTATGAAAGAATTTCAAGACAAGAAAAACCCTAAAGGTCTTGAAGACCTTTAGGGTTTATTGGGTATGGGGGGACTATGACACCATTGCCGGGTGTCAACGAAGAAACATCGCCACCGGAATCGGCCATTGTTACACCATCTGACCACCTGAGCAGCCCCAAACCTTTTCGGCCAGAACGCATCCTCATTGTCGATGATGATTTTTGGGTCATCGACGTGATCTCGAAACAACTCAGCCTGAGGGGATTTCAAGTCGACGCGACAACCGAAAGCAACGAGGTTCTGGCCATGCTGGCCATCCGGAATTACGACCTGGTGATCTCGGACCTTACGATGCCTCCTCCAGATGGGCTGACCTTGCTCCGCGAAATTCAGGCCCACTACCCCTTTACCGCTGTGCTGATGCTCACCGGCGTCAACGATGTCAAAACGGCAATCCAGGCCATGCTCGATGGGGCCAGCGATTACCTGGTCAAACCGCACAACGAAACCCATCTCTTGTTGCGCGTCGAACGCGCCCTGGAACGAAGCCGGTTGCTCCGCGCCCAAGCTTCCTATTACCAGCAACTCGAAGAGCAGGTTGAGCAACAAACACGCCAACTGCGCGAGCAAGCGACCAGACTCGATCACATGCTCAAACAGCTCTATGCCACCTACAAGGCCACCCTTCATGCCCTCGAAGCCGCACTTGATGTGCGTGACCAAAGCGCCCCCGGCCACTGTCGGCGGGTTTCCAAACTGGCCGTCCGGCTGGCCAAAGCGATGGGCCTCAAAGGCCAGGCCCTGATCGATATCGAACATGGCGCATTGTTACACGACATCGGCAAATTGAGCATCCCCGATGCAATTCTGCTCAAACCGGGGCCGCTGACCCCTGAAGAACGACGGATCATCGAAAATCACCCCCTAACCGGTGTCAAAATCGTCGGCCACATCGACTTTTTGTCCGGTGCGTTGCCGATCATCCGCAGCCATCACGAACGATACGACGGCAGCGGCTACCCCGAAGGGCTCAAAGGAGAAGAAATTCCCCTGCTGGCGCGCATCTTTAGCGTGGTCGATGCCTTTGACGCACAGATTTCCCAGCGGCCTTACAACAACGTGCGCACCGTCGAAAATGCCCTGGCCGAGCTGCGTGCCGGCAAAGGCAGCAGTTTTGACCCCTACATTGTCGATGTATTCTGCGCCATGATCACCCGCGAAGGCTGGAATGAACATTCTCGCCTGCCGGAAACTAACGGGGAGAAGGAAATATAAACGCAATCGGCCATCAGGAAAAAACCATTTTTACCGGTGACTACCTACGTGCCGACTCAAGTCGCCCGCCATAGGCCTTCGGCGCAGGCCGACGCCCGGCACAGCGTGCCCGGAAAGGCTGATTTCCAATCAGCGCATAGCGGCAGGCCAATCAGGTAGTTACTTTTACCAAAGGACAAGAACACAAAGGTTTACGAGGCTTTCAAGATACTATCGGACTCTGGCGAATTATCTTTAGTAGTGGAATTGAGGCTTCAGCCGGATTTTGCTTCCTAGATGTAGACCGGCTGAAGCCTCAACTTCCCCAAACACCAGAGTCCAGATACTAGAGATGCCTTGCGTCCTTTGCGTCCTGGCGGCGAGAGTTTTTCAGCACGCTATCAGGTCGGTGAGTAACTGGGCTGTCCATCGGTTTCCGGCACACCGTTGCCAACCGGTTCGAGTTCCACTTCCCAACCGTGTATCTCGGCCTCACGGCGAAACTGGCTCATATACAACTCGTAATAGCGGCCCCGTTGCGCCATCAACGTGGCGTGAGTGCCCCGCTCAACGATCCGCCCTTCCTCGATCATCAGCACCTGATCGGCATTGCGGATCGTGCTGAGCCGATGGGCGATCACAAAGCTGGTGCGCCCTTGAAGCAACTGCTTGAGCGCCCGCTGGATCAATTGTTCGGTGCGCGTGTCCACGCTCGACGTAGCCTCATCCAAGATCAGAATCCGCGGATCGGCCAAAATTGCACGGGCAATTGCAATCAACTGCCGCTGTCCCTGACTGAGATTGTGTCCCCGTTCGCCGATATTCGTCTGGTAGCCGTTGGGCAGTCGTTCGATGAATGAATGAGCGTTGGCCAACCGCGCCGCTGCATACACCTCTTCATCTGTCGCTGACAACCGTCCGTAGCGGATGTTTTCCAACACCGTGCCGGAGAACAAAAAAGTGTCTTGCAGCACCATCCCCATTTGTCGGCGCAGGCTGCGCTGCGTGACCCGACGTATATCATAGCCATCAACGGTGATCCGCCCTTGCTCGACATCGTAAAAGCGCATCAGCAAGCTGATGATGCTCGTCTTGCCCGCACCGGTCGGCCCGACCAAGGCCACCGTCTGTCCCGGCTCGGCAATCAGATCTATTCCCTGCAACACCGGCTCGCCGGGTTTGTAAGCAAAATGGACATTTTCAAAGGTCACCCGCCCCTGAATCGGTGGCAATTCCATCGCATCGGGCGCATCGACGACCTGGGGCTGCGTGTCCAACAAATCAAAGATGCGCTCCGCTCCGGCCAACGCCGATTGAAACTGCGTCCACAGGTTCGAGATGCCTTGAATCGGCTCGTAAAAGCGCCGCACATAGGTCATAAACGACACCACGATGCCCATACTGATGGCCCCGCCGATCACCAGCCAGCCGCCATAGCCCAACACCAGTGCCAGCGCCAGGGTACTGAGCACATCCAACGCCGGCGAAAAGGCCGAAGTCAGCGTCTGCGCCTGCACATTGGCATCGCGATTCCGACGATTCACCTGCTGAAACTCGGCCACATTCTCTCGCTCACGGCCGAACGCTTGTACCTCACGCACACCGACAATGTTTTCTTGCAACTCGGCACTGACATGCCCGATGGTCTCACGGGTTTTGCGAAACGCCTTGCGTGCCCGCCTGGCAAAAAACAACGTCGCGACAATCATCACCGGCACGATGCTGAAACTGATCAGCGCCAGGTCCCACTTGAGACCGATCATAATCACGGCAAAGCCGAACAGGTTGAGCGACATGCTCACCAGCCGGGTGATCCCGCCACTGAGCACCTGGTTGATCACCTGCGTATCGTTGACCAGCCGGCTCATCAAATCACCGGCTTCATGTTCGTCGAAAAACTTGAGCGACAGCGTCTGAATGCGCGCCAAAATGTCGGTCCGCATCTTGAACAGCATCTTTTGGCCGATCACGGTCATCAAATAGCCATCTGCGGCATTGACGGCCCAGTTCACGATATACACCGCCAGCAAGAGCAGCATCAACCGTGACAGCCCGGCCAACGGTGCAATGCCGGCCGGGGCCAGCCAATTCAACCATGTCGGACGCCCCACCGCTTTGGGGGCAATGAACTGGTCGACGGCCAGCCCCATCAGATAGGGAGCCAGAATTTGCAACAACGAACCGAGCACCAGCATCACCGCCACGATCAATAACATCCATCGATAATCGCGAACGTAAAACCATAGCCGCCGCAGCGTCTGCGCGCTGTCACGCGCTTTGGACGGCTCCGGGCCAAAATGTCTCCCACCAAACATCAGCGTACCTCCTCACCCGCACCAACGGCTACCGGCATCTGACATGTCGTCTGACCGACGGCGTCTGGTTGTAATTGCGAGTAGTAAATATCGGCGTAGACTTCGCTTTCGCAGATCAATGTCTCGTGCGTCCCTTGTGCCACCAGACGCCCCTTCTCCAACACCAGAATTTGGTCGGCATTGAGCACTGTGGCGATCCGCTGAGCAATCACAAAGCTGGTGCGCCCCTCCATCAACCGCGTCAGCGCTTTTTGAATGCGATACTCGGTTTCCAGGTCTACGCTAGAAGTCGAATCATCCAAGATCAAAATGCGCGGGTTGGTCAACAGCGCACGCGCGATGGCAATGCGCTGCTTTTGTCCCCCCGAAAGGGTTACCCCGCGTTCCCCAACCGGCGTCTCGTAACCGTTTGGGAAAGCCATGATGAAATCATGCGCTTCGGCCGCCCGTGCCGCAGCTTCGATCTCTTCTTGGGTGGCATCCGGACGGCCAAAGGCGATGTTTTCACGGATGGTGCCGGCAAAAAGGGTCACCTCTTGAAACACGATGCCGATCTGCCGACGCAGGCTCTCGATGGTCACCTCACGCACATCAACCCCATCGATCAGCACCCGACCATCGGTCACATCGTAAAAGCGAGGAATCAGGTTAATGATCGTCGATTTGCCCGAGCCGGTTGCTCCCAACAGAGCAATCGTCTGTCCGGGCTGGGCCTCAAAACTGACATGTTCGAGCACCGGCGTGCTGTTTCCAAAGTAACGAAAAGACACATCCTCAAACGTCACCCGCCCTTCTACCGGCGGCAACTCGCGTGCCCCCGGCCGGTCGGTCACTTCTGAGCGGGCATCGAGCACTTCAAAAACCCGTTCCGCCGACGCACCGGCCTGCGCGACCATCGTCAAGACAAAGGTCAACATCAGGGTGGGGAAAAAGGCCATCATCATATAGTTGGCAAAGGCCAGCATTCGCCCCAGGGAAAGTCGCCCACCGATCACCTGACTGCCGCCGATCCAGTACACCAACAGCAAAGCCAGATTGGCGATAAAAAAGACCAGCGGCATCAACAGTGCAAAGAGCCGCCCAATTTGGATGTTGATCGCGTACAATTCGCGGTTAGCCTCGGCATAGCGCTGCGATTCATAGTCTTCGCGCACAAAAGCCTTAACCACCCGCACCCCGGCCAGATTCTCTTGCAACACCGTATTCAGGCGCGACAGCCGCTCCTGCACCACTTTGAACAAAGGTTGCGCACGTGACGCGATGGTGCCAAAAAAGGCAAAGGTCAGCGGGATGATGATCAACATGACCAGTGACAACTGCCAGTCGGTGATAAAGAGCAGCACCAGACTGCCCACCATCATTGCCACCGCGCCGATGATCATCAACAACCCTTGTCCGATAAACCCCTGCACCATATCAACATCCGACGTGGCCCGCGTCATCAACTGACCGGTTTGGGCTTTGTCGTGATAGCTGAACGACAAAGATTGAATTTTGGCATAGATTGCGTTGCGCAAGTCATAGGCAAAGCCATTCGCCACGCGCGCGCTCAATGCGCCCTGCAAAAAAGTAAACAACGAGCGTCCCAGCGCCAATCCCACCATCCCCAACGCCATGCCGATCACCAACAGCATATTTCCAGAGCCGATGCCCACATCGACCAACTGTTGGGTCAACTGGGGAATGACCAGGCTGGATGCTGTCGAGATGAACAGGCTCAACAACGCACCGACAAACAGCCAGCCATACGGACGCAAAAATTTGGCCGCACGAAGCAACCACTTCATTCTTTCCTCCACTGCGGGCCACCCAGCCCGCCCATCAACACATCAACCGACGCGATCAATCGGTCTGCCAAAGAAAATTTGACCTCGGCCTCTTGCCAGCGGATCGAATTGAAAAACACACACGTCATCAGCAAACGCACCACCAGCTCGGCTTCCACATCGGCGCGGATTTCGCCCACTACCTGCCCCGCTTTGACCAATTCTTCCAGCACATCACCCACCCGATGAATGGTCTCATGCCATACCGCCTCGCCGATCGACGAAGTGAAAAGCAGGCTGGCCAGCTCACCGCCGGGCCTGAGCCGATCCAACAGCGCCAGGATGACCCGCTTGATCCGTGCCACCGCCATGCCGGGCACATCCTCCCCCCTCAGCGCCCGCTCGATCTCGTCGCTGACCTGCCATGAAACGACTTCACCCAACAGCGCTTCTTTGCTCTCGAAATAGTTGAAAAAAGTGCCCTTGCCCACATCGGCAGCCTCGGTGATCTCTTCGACCGTCGTGCTGTCATAGCCACGCGCCCGAAAAAGCTGCCACGCCGCCTCCAGCAGCCGCTCACGTGTTTCCTGCTTTTTTCGTTCCCGCCTGGAAGATCCGCCCAAAGCCACCTCACTTTTATGACCAAAGTCATTTTTGACTTTGGTCATATTATAACACAAATCGTCCGCCTGTCAAATGCACACCCGCCACTACCGGCCTGGTTGGTTTTGGACCCACAAACAAAAAAGCTGTGCAACAAGCCTGCACAGCCAGATCAGACACTCCTTAAAAGAGAGAATGTAAATACTCAACCCCAGCTCGGGCCGGTCTCCAGACCGTGCCCCTACCGATAATGCTCTTGATTCATCATCTGCCACAACAAGTCAGGCATCCGCGCTTCCGACCATTCTGCCTGCCGATCCGGGTTCAACGCATTCTGGCCTGAGCCGGCAAGCAATGCACCATCTGCGCCGGAAAGCGGCAGCCTGTCCAGCCCAAAAGCCAGGCCAACGGCACCGAGGGCAGTGACAAACCCACGGCGATAAATTTGCACCAACCTGGTCAGTGCAGCCCCCTCAGACACCAGTCCGCGCAATTCGGGGTCTTGGAGCAATTCGAGGATCAACCCCGATGCGCCATCACCGGCCGCATAGATAGAACGCAGGGCATTGAAAATGTCTTCTTTGAAATACACGTCAAACGCCATCACCCTCACTCCTCTTCCAGATCAGATTGTGCCGGGGCTTCCTGCTCCATTTCATGCGTAACAGGCTCCGCATCCATCCTCAGCGCCAACCGATACAACGTCTCGGTGATCTGCCGTGGTTCAACCACCGACGCGCGTTCGCTCAGCCAGCCGTTCAACTCCCAGCGCCTGGCCAGCTTGACCAGTTGCCGCCGCGAAATCTGCCCCTTGAATGCCTCGGCAATGCGCTCAATGGGAAAATGCCCGCCCAGCTCTTGCCGGGCATACAACACCAGGGCGCGTTCCAGCTCGCTCAATTGCGGACCGCCGCTCAACTCGGCCCAACGTCGGGCCAGCGCCAGCACCGCCTCATCGGCGACATAAAAGCCCTGCAACTCGGTCAATGTGCCGTCCAGCCTGGCCAACAAACGCCCGCGGATCGTGCGCGGCAATTCTTGCGCTCCGCTGCGCCCCAAGATCGTCTTGGAATGCTCCGAACTGGCCACCCGAAAGGCGATCCGTGTCGACATGTTGCCCCGGATCAACGTGTTGAGCACTTCGGCCTTGGGATTTTGCGTCGCCAGCACCAAAATCAACCCAAAGGCCGCCCCCTTGCTCGACAAACGAATCAGGTTCTTGTAAAACGTGCTGTTCAGCCCGGCCTGCAACGCAATATCACTCACCTCATCGATCACCACCAAAATCAACGGCAGCGGTTCTGCTCGGAGTTCCACCGCGCGCTCGTTGTAGGCCTGCAAATGACGGGCAAAAAGGCCAGCAAAAAGGTCACGCCGTCGGTCCATCTCGTCGATCAGCCAGGTGGTCAACGACGACGCGCTGCGCGGCTCGGTTGCCACCGGCCTGACCAGATGCGGAAGGCCGTCGAAAGGGGTAAATTCAACGCCTTTGGGATCGATCAGCGCCAGACGGAGCGCTTCGGGGGGGTAGGTCGAAAGCAAAGCCACCAACAGCGCATTCAGCCACGTCGACTTGCCGCTGCGACTCTCCCCACCGACCAGGATGTGCGACGTTTCGTACAGGCTGCGCCATTCGGCCTTGTCTGGTCCCTGCCCGATGGGGATCATGTAATCGCCGGGGGGGCGGCTCTCCATATTCAACTCGACCGCCGTCGGCAAGCGCTGCCGGGAACGGGGCTTGAGTTCAATGCAATAGGTCAAACCGGTGGTGTTGAGCTTGTAGACCGGCTTGCCCACCACCGCCGTCAGATGATGAATCGTTTCCGGGTGGGTCAACCTGGCGATGTTCACGCGCGGCGGCAAACGCTGCACATCGACCTCCAACACGCCGTACTGATCGCCGACCACCCCCAACTGGCGGAAAGAAATCTCGATCAGATCGTCGTTCTTGGTGCGATAGCACAAACCGAGGCGGGTCAGCGCGGTACGAATCCGCTCTGCCGCCTCGCGCACTTCCAAACGCGGATCCAGGTCTGTGGACACTACTTGCCCCCTGTTTCGATCAGCAACCGCTCAATGTGCGACGGCTCCAAATCGAGCACCTTGACCTCCGGCAATTCGCGTGACAGACGACGAGAATCGAACATTTCGGCCGTTACCGGTGCGCTGATCGGCAACGGGGTATGGCCGCTCACTGCCGCGCGCAACGCCTGCGTGGCCTGCGCCTGTCCGGTAATTTGAAGTTGTGCCGACAACTGCCCCGGATAGGGATGTTGCACGGTCAACGAGGGGATGCCGTGAGCATACACCGTTGTTGCCGTGGGCGCACGGTTGGGGTCATGGAACACCCTGGCTGCCCCGATCTGTGCCTCACGTACAGGATACAGCCCGGCCTGGTTGGGATACAAGGTGTTCACCCGATGGTTGATCCAGCGCACCACCCCCAGCCCGATTCCGCCCAACGTAAAGAGCACCACCCCCCCCAGCAGCACACGAAAGGCAATTTGAAAGGGCAGCAGCGTGCGGGCAACTTGCAGGCTCATCGCCGAGCGCTCCAGCTCGTACGCCGACGGCTGCCGTGAACCACTTCCCAGCCACAGCCCTACCCCCAACGCCGTGACAAGCAAGGCAAACACACCGATAAACGCCCAGCGCTTCATGATGGGTCCTCCTCCGCAAACAAATAGAACATATGTTCTATAGAACTTTTGTTTCATTGTACACCGGAAAGAGCATCTTGTCAAGACGGTTTTAAAAGACCCTAAAGGTCTTCGAGACCTTTAGGGTCTTTTTAGCTGAAAAGTGCATCCAGCGCCGCAGCAAGCTGTGCATCTTCGGTCCGGTGAGATGGATGAGCACGTTGCTCGCGCACATAGCAACGCAAGGCAGCGCGAATGGCCCGGCTCCGCTCGCGTGGCTGCATGGCGGCCAGCCAGTCGATCACCGGATCGTCGCGGCCGGGACGCAGTCGAAACTGGGGACGTAGCTCGACAAAACGACCCGGCTCACGCATGCGCGTGCTCCTTCCAGCGGCGACGGCCATAACGCTCAAACCCACGCACATTGGCCCACGGCGCGTCGTCGAGAAGGCGTGCGTGTCCATAACGACGGCGAATTCGCTCGCCCAGGGCGATGCCTCCCCCGCCGGTGACCAGAATCGCGCTCAGGTCGCGGCCATCGCCCCACAGCGTCCCGGCATGGGCCAACACCTCTTCGGCGACGGCATCCAGGGCCGGCTCGATCAGCCAGCCGATTTCGCGCGGCTCGCCGAAAACGGTCACATATCCCTGGCGCACCACCCGGTCGACCTCGTGCAATTGAAGGTCAAGACCAAAAGAATCCAAAATGGCGCGGCCGATCAATTGGAACGCGCGGCTCATTGCCGTCGAGATCGACCCCGATCCCTTTTCGATGTAGCGCAGCGCGTCGACCAGCACGTAATCGGTGGTGTAGGTGCCGATGTCGATGATACCCAACCGTCCACGGGCCAGGGTCTCATCGACGATCACCCCATCTCGATCAAGGATGACATTGAACAGGGAACCAAAGGGCTGCGGCACCACCAGGATCTGCTCGACGTTCAGACGCTGCACCCATTGCCGTCCGTTGACGCGGCGCACGATATGTCGACCACTCAACTGTTCGACCACCTTGTCACGGTCGGCATACCACTGCACCGGCAGGCCGGTGACCACCGAAAAGGTTGCCTCTTCTGTCGCCGGGCCGACCAGCTCACTGAGGGCCGACAAGAAAAGCAGCCGCGCCGAAGGATCTTGCACACGGCTGCGATCCAGCAGCGTCCAGCGGACGCGGCTTTGCAGCAGCGCCAGGTCGCCGATGAAACGGTCGCCTTGTTCGGTGATCAGGGCAATGCCACTTGCCTGGGGAGTCTGGAGATCGAGTTGGTAGCGGATGCGTTCAGCTTTGCCGATCACGCTGGGGAAAATGACCTCATGGGTATCGCACACAGACTTGGTATAACCATACCCGATATCAACGCCGACGATCATAGTTCTCCCTTTCCGGCCGGTTCGGGCCGATGGGCCATCGGAATTGCTTCCGGCAGGGGATTCCCTGCATCGCCCGAACCGAAAAATCAACACAAAAAAACGTCTCGCCCACTGCCGTTGACAGGGGCGAGACGTTGCGCCCAATGCCGATCGTTATTGCATGCGCAGATCGATCATGCTATAATAACAATCAGCCTGCCACTGTCGCCGCAGTGGTGGGTCAGAGCCGCCGGAGGGACCAGCTCCGACGGCTTGTTTTTAATCATACCACAGGATTTGCGTTTTGTCAATAGTTGACCATAATTTTATTGACAAAAGTCAATAAATATGCTATAATCGTGGATAATCAGGCAAGGGTTGGGTGTCAAACGGATTGGGATGGTACGATGAGCACATTTGGCAAACTCCTCAAAAGTTATCGTGAACGGGCCAACCTGTCGCAAAGCGAATTGGCCGTGCGGGCCGGGTTGAGCGCCAGCACGATCAGCCGTGTCGAGCAGGGTGAACGTGCCCCGTTGCGCCGACGTTCTCAGGTGTTGGCGTTGGCCAGGGCGTTGGCACTCACCCAAGACGAAACGGACATTTTGCTCTCGGCCGCCGATCTGGCCCCTAGCGCGGCAACCGAATTGGCCCTGCACCCGCGTGACGAAACCCTGTTCAAAATCGCGCACGAGCTGGAAGCGCTGCGCAACGATGCGAACGTTTCGCCGGCGCAGGTGCGCTTTGTCGAAGAAACGCTGTTGCTGGTGTTGCGTGGCGCGCGCGCGGCCCTGCCAATGGCCGATCTCACCGCCCTGCCCAGCGGTGCGCCGACGTGCATGCCGTTGGCCGATGAAATCCGCTATCTGGATGACCTGCTGGGCGATCTGGTCGCGGCACAGCCGACCGGTGGTGGCACGCCCGGTGTCGGCACGTTGCCCTTTAACGTGCTGTATGCGGCCGCACGCAGTCCGCATTGGGAACTCAAGCGTCGGCTGGCCGAGGCGTTGCCTGCCCTCTGCCGGGTTGACGTGGCCCGGGCGATGACGCTGTTCGAGACTTTGCGCGAGGACCCCCCCGACCCGGAATGGCGCACCGACATCCGTCGGCGGGTGATCGAGGCCACGCCGGCCTTGTGGCCGCTTGCGCCCGATCGGGTCGAAACGTTGCTGCGTCCCCGCGAAGGGGATGAGGTGTATGCAGCGCTGGCCACGCTGGACGCGCTGGCCGACATCGGCGATGCGGCCCTGTCGGAGCGGATACGAGCCGAGGTATTGGAGAAAATCGACGAATCACAGCGTAACGCGGTGATGCTTTACGCGCAGGTATTGGATCGCTGTGGCAGCATGCCCGATGAGGCGTTGGCGTTGATCGCCCGGTATCTCGACGACGCAGATCGGCTGGTGCGCATTTGTATGGCCCGGCCGTTGTATCGACTGCTCGCCGCCCGACCGGCCGAAACGCTGAAGCTGATGCGTTATGTGCTCAGACAAGAGGCCGGGCATCCGGTGGAACACCAAAATGTGCGTCGGGCTATAGCGCGGCATGCATACCGGCTGGTTGATCTGCTGGAAGGGCCTTTTGACCGGGCCGCGCTCGATTTGCTGTACGCGCTGGTCGCCGATGAGGATGTACACATTCGTCGGGCGCTGTGCGATGCGCTGGGGGCGCTCGCCGGACGCTTTCCGGAGGTGGCCCTCGACCTGATCGAGAAGCATCTCTTGCAAGATCAGGATCGTTTTGTCCACGAACGCACATGGGCCGCGCTGCGCGCGCTGATGGGTCAGGGATCAGAACGGGCCGAGGAGTTGTGTGCGCAGTTGATCGAAATAGTTTGACCGGTCGGCCAGCGATTCGGCCCCAACGTCGGTTTGTGTTTTGCAAGACACCACTCTGCGGAGTGGTGTTTTTTATTCGGCAAGGCAAGTGGCTGTGACCAGTTTCCAAATCGCGGCATGCACCTGCTCCGGCGGCGCATTGCCGTCGACAATTTCAATCCGCTCCCCTGCTGCCCGCAGCCGTTCGATGGCGGTCAGATAACTGGCGCGGATGCGGGTCAAGGCTTGCCGGTTCTCAAACAGTTCAAAATGCTCTCCCCGGCCGGCAGCAATCCGGGCCAGACATACTTCGACCGGCACGTCGAGAAAGAGGGTCAGATCGGGACGAAGGGCGTATGCGTGCAATTGCCACAGCCATTCCCAGTCGAGGGTCAGTCCCTGATAAGCAAAGGAGGAAAGGTAATAGCGATCGGTGATCACGTGGGTGCCGGCCCGGAGATGGGCGATGATCCCTTTTGCATCGGACGATCCGGCGCCGTCATCGTGATAGAGGTGATCCATGCGGTCGGCTGCAAAGAGGGCTGCCAGGGTCGCCGGGTCGACCTGGAGGCGATGCTCCAGCACCATACGGATTTGTAAGCCGATCGGTCCGCTGCTCGGTTCCTGCGTCACCCAAACGGCGTTCAGAGGACGTAAACGCCCGGCAAGCAGGCGCACCTGGGTGGTCGTTCCTGCGCCGTCTAGGCCTTCAAAGGCGATCAATTTAGCGGCCTGGGTGTTAGGGAGCATGGTTCAGCGTCTCCAATTTCAAAAATTCGGCCAGGTGTGCCCGGCAATGGGCGAAAACCTGCTCATCACCGACACAGCAGGCGTCGACCACCAGGATGGGCCAGCCCAGCGCGCGCAGTCGATCGACAACCGAGGTGTAGAGCCGGCCTTGGGTGTCTTTTTCTGCCTCTGCGGCAAGATAAAGGGTGAGGTCGGGACGGCGACAAGGGACGTTGACTTGGAGTAGCCAATCGAAATCGGCGTGGGGCAGGTGATGAACCAGCGATGCCAACAGGTAATGTCGGCAAAGCACCAGGCGGCCTTTTTCCAACCAGGTCAGAATGCCATCTCGGCGTCCCAGATGATCCAGGCGGTCGGCCAGGTCAACCAGGGCCAGGCTGAGCGGGTCGATGCGCAGGCGGCCGGTGCGGTGCAAAATGATCTGCGCGCCGACCGGGCCGAAGGTCGGCGCGGCGGTGTGCTCGCACGGGATCGCCTGGGCGCACAGCCAGCGATACAGGTGTTGCGTGAGGCGTTCGGTCAGTGCTTCGTCGGCGCTTTCCAGGGCAATCAATTTGCCGGAATCAGACATATCAGGCTCCATCCAGGCACGGTCGGGCGCGGTCTGGAGACCGGCCCGAGCACCCTTTGCTCGCGAGATCGGGATTTACGCAATCTATACGGAGTGTGTATTTGAAATCTGAGTATAATTAAGGGGATAGATAATTCAAATGCAGGCACAAGGCAATGACAACAAATTTTCCGTCAACCCGGACAATCGATCCGCAGGAATTGGAAGAGTGGACACCTCACAAAATCATCGCCTGGGCCGTTGCCACATTTGGCGACGACCTGGCCATGACCTCGTCTTTTCAACAGCAAAGTGTGGTGTTGTTGCATATTGTCTCGTGGGTAGCGCCCGATTTGCCGATTTTGTTTTTGGACACCGGTTACCATTTTCCGGAAACGCTGGCCTTCAAGGATCAGCTCGTTGAGCAATTTGGGCTCAAGAATGTGCAGGTCATTCGACCGGCGTTGAGTCAAGAAGCCCAGGTTGCGCAATATGGGCCCAATTTGTGGCAGACCAACCCCGATCTGTGTTGTTATATCAACAAAGTACAGCCTCTTCAGGAGGCTATGCGGCATTACCGTGCCTGGATTACCGGCATCCGTCGCGATCAGGCGACCTCACGGGCCAACACGCCGATCGTCGATGTCCGCGAAGATGGGTTGACCAAAATCGCCCCGCTGGCCAACTGGACCGAAGATGATGTGGAACGCTATGCCAGGTTCCACAATCTGCCCCGCCACCCGCTCTACGACCTGGGTTACAAGAGCATCGGCTGTGCGCCATGCACGCAGCCCGTTCAGGAGGGAGAGGATCCACGCGCCGGTCGCTGGGCCGGTCATGCCAAGAAGGAATGCGGGTTGCACACCGTCTTTCGGATCAAATAAGAGCTTGCCGAAAACCGCAACCGACACATCCGCATGCGCTGGTAAGCAGCACAGGCTGTCCCATCGTCCTTTGGATCAAACAAGCCGGGGAGGATAACCCTCCCCGGCTTGTATTTTACGCGGAATCAAATTTTCAGGCAACCGTGTCGGTAATCGGCATGCTCATGCGCCCTAATTCGGGGACGTTGACCTGCATGCTGATGGTATGCTCGCCCGGTGCGAGTGGCCCGGGCACATAGACTTTGAGCACTGCACCGTAACCGACATACAATGAAGACGACCAGGTGATCTCTTTGGCTTCGCGGGTTTTGCCACCGACCGTTACCGTCACCCCATCAAGTGGCCGCTCTTCGCCGTCAACCGTGATCTTGGTCAGGCCGCTGATCGAACCGGAGTCGATGACGTTCTTGATTTCGAACGAAAAACCTTCCCCCTCGTTCTTCAAGCTGCCCTGAACATAAAGGCGCTTGAACATGTCTGGTCCCATGCCGTACATTGGTCTACTCCTTTTTTCAACATGAGCGGATAAAATTTTATACTCAAGTACAATTATATACGAAAATTCAAAATTGTCAAGCAGTTTTTTCAAGGTGAGGCGGTGACTACCTACGTGCCGACTCAAGTCGCCCGCCATAGGCCTTCGGCCTGCGGTCGGCCTGCGCCGACCGGGGGCGTCGGCGCAAGCCGACGTCCGGCACAGCGTGCCCGGAAAGGCTGATTTCCAGTCAGCGCATAGCGACAGGCCAATCAGGTAGGTAGTTACGGTGAGGCGGTGACTCGAGTCACCCTCTCTGGCCTGCGCCGACCGGGCGCAGAGCGCGACGGCAGAGCCGTCGTTGTCCACCCTGCGATGTGTCAAACGGTTTGACAAGCTCACCCGGCAAGAGTATCATGCCACGGATGTGCACCCTCCATGGGGCAACCGCAGAGGTCATTTTCAGGTCAGGAATGGATATGATCACCGTTGAACATTTGAGCAAAAATTATGGTTTTTTTCGTGCATTGAACGATGTCTCTTTTCACATCGAACGTGGAGAAGTGGTCGGTTTGCTCGGCCCTAATGGGGCGGGCAAAACGACGACGATGCGCATTCTGACCGGCTATCTGCCGCCCACCGAGGGGCGGGCCAGCATTGCCGGCCTGGATGTGTTCGAGGATTCGCTGGCGGCCCGTCGGCACATCGGCTATCTGCCCGAGTCGGTGCCCTTGTATACCGAAATGACGGTGCGCGCTTACCTCGACTATATGGCTGCTTTGCGTCGCGTTGAGCGACGCAAACTTGCCGTCGAACGGGCGATGGCCCGTTGTCACATCGAGGACCGTGCCGACGACTTGATCGGGACGCTTTCCAAGGGGCTCCGGCAGCGGGTGGGGCTGGCCCAGGCCATTGTCCACGAGCCGGATGTGTTGATCCTGGACGAGCCGACGATCGGCCTGGACCCGCGGCAGATCATCGAGGTGCGGACGCTGATCAAGGAATTGGGTCAGGAGCACACGGTCATTCTGAGCACGCACATTTTGCCGGAAGTAAGCCAGACATGCAGCCGGGTGTTGATCATCCATCAGGGACACCTGGTGGCCGAAGGAACGCCTGATGAGTTGACCGCGCAAGTGCAGCACAGCAGCCGTGTGCGGATCACCCTTGGTGGCGTCGGCGAAGAGGCGTTGCCCGTGCTGAAGGGTATTGCCGATGTGCTCGACGTGCGATTGCTTGAAGAGAACACATTTGAAATTGCCTGTGCACCGGGGACAGATCGGCGTGCCGAAATCGCCAGACAGGTTGTCAGACAAGGCTGGGACCTGCTGGAATTGCACAGTGTCAGTATGAGTCTGGAAGAGATTTTCCTCAAACTGACAACGGCGGAGGAAATCAACCTGTCCAAGGCCGAACCCCGACCAGAATTCGATACGGAGGATGTGCATGCGTAACGCATGGATTATCGCCAAACGCGAGTTGTATGCCTATTTTGCTTCACCGGTCGCCTACCTGGTAGCGGCGGCCTATTTGTTTCTGTGTGGCCTTTTTTTCATCGGCGGCATTGCCGGCTGGCGTGAGGCCAGCCTGCAAATGGTACACGGATCGCTGGGCATTGTGTTGATCTTTGTGGCCCCGGTGCTGACCATGCGCTTGCTGGCACGCGAACATGACATGGGCACCATCGAGCTGTTGTTGACCGCTCCGGTGCAAAGTTGGGAGGTGGCGTTGGGCAAATTTCTGGCTGCTTTTATCTTTTACGCGGCCATGACCGCCGCCACCGGCCTGTACGTGCTCGTTCTGGTCATCTTTGGCCACCCCGACCTGGGCACGCTGGCCGCGAGTTTCCTCGGTGTGTTGCTTTTGGGAGCGGCTATGCTTGCCTTGGGGCTGTTCACTTCGGCGCTGACCAAAAATCAGGTGGTTGCCGCCGTGCTGGGCGTTGTCGGCTGTGTGAGCCTGTGGCTGATCGACCTGTTGAGCAATTTGTTCACCGGCCCGACCCGGCAGGTGCTTTCGTATCTCACGCCGTCGGGGCATTACTATAACCTGATCGAGGGGCTGATCGACACGCGCGATGTGGTCTATTATCTCAGCTTTACGCTGCTCTTTATCTTTTTGACCGCTCAGGTGATCGACGCCCGGAGGTGGCAGGCATGAGCACATTGGATCGAGTCGGTAAGGAAATGCTGAAATTTTTGAAGGAAAAGGGCATCTTGTTCCTCTTTTTGGGCACGGTAGCCATCTTGAGCGGTGGGGTATGGTATGCCATCGGCCGCACCCCAGACGCCTGGGTACAGTGGTTGCTGACCGGGGGGTTGATTTCGATAGGAATTTACGTGCTCTTGCGTCCGCAAGACATCGGGCAACTGCTGCACGGCCGTGCGGTGCGTTATGGTTCAAACACGGTCATCCTCAGTCTGGCGGTGATCGGCATTGTGGTGCTGATCAATTATTTGTCCAGCCGTTATTACAAACGTTTTGATCTGACCGAGGTGCGCCGACATACGTTGTCTGAGCAGTCCATCCAGATTGTCAAGGGGCTGGAACAAGAGATTGAGGTGATCGGCCTTTATCCGCAAGGACGCAACCGGGAAGCGTTTGAAAAATGGCTTGACGCTTACCGTGAACACACCGACAAGATCCGCTATTCCAAGATCGATCCGATTTTAGAGCCGGGCAAGGCCGAAGAATTCCAATGGTCGGGCTACAGCGGCGGGTTGATCGTGCGGTGCGGCAATCGTCAGCAGCAGGTTTACACCGCCGACGAACAAGACATCACCAGTGCGCTGCTGCGCGTCTCACGCGACGAGCAAAAGGTGGTTTACTTTGTTACCGGTCACAACGAACGTCAGCCCGCCGACAGTGGGAATGATGGCTACAGCCAGATCGGCGATTTGTTGATTCAGAACAACTACCGGGTCGAGACGCTCAATCTGGCCGTTGTCGAGGCGGTGCCCGCCGACGCGGCGTTGTTGGTGATCGCCGGGCCGGAAACCCCCTTGCTGGAAGGAGAAGCAGAACGGCTGCGCACCTACTTGCAAGGGGGGGGCAAAGCATTGATCATGCTCGACCCCGGCAGCCAGACCGACTTCGACGCGGCGCTGGCTCCGTGGGGCGTGCGTATGGAGCAAGGGCTGGTCATTGATGCGCAAAAGGCGCTCGGCGGCGACCCGACGGCGCCGGTCATTGACAGCTACCGTTTTAGCGAAATGACCAAAGACCTGCCGATGGTCGTTTTGCCCTATGCGCGGCCGATCGTTCAAGAAACGGTTGTTGAGGGAGTGACCTGGACCCCCCTGGCCACATCGAGTGCGCAATCGTGGCTCAAGAGCGATCTGGAGACATTGAAACAATCAAAACAGTGGCAATACGTAGAAGGGCAAGATCGGCGTGGACCGCTGACGCTGCTGGCGACGGTGGAAGCGCCGGGCACCGGTGGCGAACCCACCCGCATCGTGTTGATCGGTGATGCAGATTTTGCAGCCAACGGCGTGTTGAGTGAAATTCCTAACGGCAAATATCTGGCCCTCAACGCCATCAACTGGCTGGCCGAAGAGGAGGCATTGATTGCCATTCCGGCCAAAACCAATGTTCCGCACAACATTTACCTGAGCACGGTCGAGCAGGGGGCGGTTTGCTTCGGTTCGTTGTTCTTGATTCCGGGGGCAATTTTGGCGGTCGGAATCGGTGTGTGGTTCAAAATGCGCTATGTTGGGGGAGAAAAGGGACAATGAAACGCTGGCGCGGCACCTTGATTGTCGTTGTCCTTTTTGTTGTGTTGCTCGTTTACGTGTTACTGGTCGAGCGCAAACGCGAGCCATCGCCGGCCGAAAGCGAAGCGACGCCAACCCCTACCCCATTGCCGTTGCTCAACCTGACGGTAGACGACATCCAGGCCATCGAGATCGACGACGGAAGCCGCACATTGCGGCTGGAACAACACGCAGACGGCTGGCAGATCGGGGAAGAACCAGGTGGCCCCGCCGATTCCAACATCGTGTTCATCGCAGTGAACCAACTGGCACAGTTGTCGGCCGGGCGCATTTTGCTGGAACATGTCGACGATGGCACACAATACGGCCTGACGCCGCCCCGTCTAAACCTCGAAATCACACTGCGGTCGGGAGGGTATCGTCGCCTGGAAATCGGCAAACAAACGGTAGATGGTATGTGGTATTACGTGCAGATGGAAAATGACCCGCGGCTTTATCTGGTCAGGCAGTATGTGCTGCAACCCTTTTTCAACTGGCTGGACAAGCCACCCTCTGCGCCGGGCATAAGTGGATTCGAGTAGGAAGTAGGGAGTAGGAAGTAGGGAGTAGGAAGTAGGGAGTAGGGAAGCCGGAACGGCTGAGGCCTCTACTCCCCAGAACGCGCGCCTGGCCCAGGGGCAATGCTTCAAGCAGCGTTCTGGAGTTGAGCCTTCAGGCGGAAAAAGAAGCAGAAAATCCGGCTGAAGCCTCTACTCCCCAAAACGCGGTCAGGTTGTGGTTTTGGTCTGCCGGGGTCAGGATTTGGGCGCGGTGACCTCGATTTTGATCCCTTTGGCATCCTGGCGCTTGGGCATGTTCAAGATCAACAAGCCATTGCTCAGGCGAGCCGAGATTTCTTCGGCGTTGACCGTGTCGGGCATCTTGATCCGCCGCGAAATGGTTCCCGTTGGCCGTTCCTGGTACAGGTAATTCCGGCCCTCGACAGGCTGGCGACACAGTGAGATGGTCACCTCGGAGCCGTACACCGATACCTCCAACCCCTCGACGGCCACGCCGGGCGCGTCGATCTCGGCAATGTAGGCGTCTTCGGTCTCGTACAGGTCCATCGCCGGGCGTCCTTCCACCAGTTTGGCCGAGATTTTGCCCACCACCGACTTGCCGATCAGTTCACGAAGCGCTTTCAAATCTTCAATCGGTTCCCATTTGATCGAACTGGTCATTTTTACCACTCCTTTTCTCCTTCGCTTACAATCAAAAACCGAACTTTTGTCCAGTGAAATCGAGGCCCTGGAGTTTCGGTTAAAGGCTCCTGGTCGGGCGCGGTCTGGAGACCGGCCCGAGCCGGGGGAGTCGAGGCTTGAGCCGGATTGTACCTGCCAGATACCCACCGGCCGAAACCTCACCCCCCAAACGCAAGTCCGGTAGGTCAGGCTACCAGGAGCGATCGACGCTCACTTGATCGTCACATTGCCATCCAGGCGGACAAGCTGAATCCAGGTTGTGCCGGGATGGAAGGGAATTTGTTGGCCTTGAGCATCGCGCAAGATCAGGCGGTCGTTCTCTTTTTGTGGGTTCTCACGCACCCAGGTTGCATCATAGACCTTGCCATCGCGGAAAACTTTGGCCGGGCCGGTGCCCCATAACTGGATGCTGACCGCATACCAAGGATTTTTTGGATCATGTTCATCGGCCAGAATGTCGGTATCGACGTGATTGACATAGATGACCACCACATTGGCCGGGGCGACCTGGGTGCCGTCCAATTCGTCGATTAAGGGCTGACCGAGATCAAAGCGCTTGTACGTTTTACTTGCTGCATCGTAGCGATACTCCACTTCAACCCAGCCGGGCTTGTAAATGATGGTCAGCGTGTTTGCATCTCGTCCGCCCAACGGCAGGTCTTCGCTAAACGCAAACATGTCGTAGAAATTTTGCCGTCCGTTGATGCCACGCTCGTCAAGCACCCGCCACATTGCGGTGGTGTCGGTGTACATGGTCAATTCGACGCGTGGCTTTTTTCCGCTGATGCGGCGCAACGCCCCACCATCACCGAGGAACGGTTCTTCTGGGCAGAGAATGCGTTTATATCCCTCGGCCCAGGCTTTGCCTTCGACCATACGCTTTTTGACCGCCGGATGTCCGCCGGAAGCGACCAGGGCGGCCTTGAAAATAGAAGTCACTTCGGCATCGGGCAAGCGCAGGCTGCGCACCGGGCCGATCAATTCGGCATCCTGGCCGAGGTAAATCGCGGTAAAGCGGGTGATATAGGCTTCGGTTTCGTATTCGAACATCACATCGGCCTTGTTGAGGCCGGCCTGTGGGCGCGCTTCAGCCGGATAATTGGCGATCTTGACTGTCAATGGGCGGCGGTTGAGTTTGGCCGGGTCGGTTTTGAGGCCGGTGAGGGGATTGATTTCATCGGTGATCTCGATCAGAGTGGGGCCGGCCGGTGTGGGGGTCCAGGTAGCGGTCGGCGTAGCAGTAGGCTCAGATGAGGTCGACGTGGGCGTTGCCGTCGGCATTGGCGTAAAGGTCAGCGTGGGCGTAGGGGTCATCAACACCGGCACCGAAGTTGGCGTTTTGGTCGGCGTGGGGGTGGGGGCTTCGGTCTTTTTACAGCCGGCAATCAGCACGGTGAACAAGACCAAGATCGATAGCAAAAGAGGCAAAATGGTTTTGGCAAACGACGTGCGGTTCATTAAACCTCCAATAACGTGTGATCTGGCCTGTGCCAGTCTCGGTAGACCGCAAGAGACCGACCGGAGTGATGCCTTCAGGCAGAACACTCCGGCTAAGAACTTGTCCGAAAAGCTGTACAAGCAGCATCCCTATGCCGCTTATATCGACGCATAGGGATGCGTCGATTACGGTTCCCGGATAGGCAAAGTCTCAACTCCATTGAGGTCTACCGGTCGGGATGATTATAACGCATTTATATTTATCTGACAACCTGGAGCTTTTTGCCAACCGTAGCCAGGTAAATGGGAAAAAGTTTGACCCCGTCAATGCCGAGGACGGCGCACAAATCCTGGTCTGAAAAGGCGGCAATGGCACACACGCCGCACTTCACCGATTCGGCAGCCAGGTAGAGGTTCTGGCAAACGTGTCCGGCGTCGAGGTGCAGATAGCGGTAGCCGCGCTGACCATAGCACCAGACCATACGCTCGGGCACGGCAACCCAGATCAAGGTCACGCCACAAGTTTGCACCATGTCCTGTCCCAGACAGGCTGCGGTCATCCGTGCAGCGATGTCGGGAGCAAGGTCAACGACCACCAGGCTATGCTCCAGGGCCATAAAGCGATACAACCCCGGGGTCATCCCTTCCACCCGGTTGATCAGGAGATAGGTTTCCAGAGCATGCTGCGCTCCGGCGGAGGGAACCGTACGTCGGGTATAGGAACGGTTTTCCCCCACCTCGAGCACGCCCTGCGTGCACCAGAGCAAATAAGACAGATCGTCCGGCGACAGCGGCAGGGGTGCATAACGGCGCACGCTCTGACGCCCGGCAATGGCCTGCCGCAAATCCAGTGGCGGAACAACGACGCGGGCCGGATCGGGCAAGGGGATCCAGGTTGCGCCTTCTGGCGCGGCGAGCTCAAGCGGTGGCTGCGGCAGCCCCTTTTGCTGATCAGACGCACCCAAATAGCGGTAGCGCGTTTGTTCCATAAATAGCTGACCGATCGGTTCAGGCATGATGTCCTCCTTCTTGCAAACCCTAAAGGTCTGGGAGACCTTTAGGGTTTGGACGAAATTCCATGATATAATGTCCCAGTTTATTTCCAACGAAAGGAGTTGTCGATGAGCAAATTGATTCGCATTGGTTTGTACGGCACCAACGGGCATCAACTCCCCTTGAAACCGTGTGCACGTGCCGAGGTGGTGGCCGTTGCCGACTATGCGCGTCCGGTGACCGACGAGATTCGCGTTTACGAGAGCCTGGAAGCCATGCTCCAGGACGACGAGATCGACCTGATCTCGCTTTGCTCGGCACGGCGCATCGAGCAGGCTGCGCAGGCCATCCGTTGTTTGGAGGCCGGCAAACACGTGCTGGCCGAAAAGCCGTGCGCATTTGACGTGGCCACGCTGGAACGCATTTTGGAAACGGCCCAGCATGTGGGCCGCGAATTCCGCGAGATGGCGGCCACCGAGCTTACCCCGCAGGTACAGGCCATTCGTCGGCTGGTCGATCGGGGCGCGCTGGGCGAGATCGTCCACGTGCAGGCGCATAAATCTTATCCCTGGCATGCGCGTCGACCGCAAGAGATTGCCGTTGACGGCGGGTTGGTTCGCCAGGTGGGCATCCACGCCGTGCGGCTGATCCACGGCGGCACCGGGCTGCGCATCACGGCCATCCGTGGGTTGAGCACCGGCCTGGGCAACCCCGGCACGGGTGGAATTCAAATGGCCGCCGCCTTTGCCCTTGAGCTGGAAAACGGCGGGGTCGGCTCGATCAACCTGAACTATCTCAACCCACCCAATTTTGGCCGCCGCAACGACGCCGACCGTCCGATTTGGGGCAACGACCAGCTCCGGGTGTTCGGCACACAAGGCATGGTCGAAACGGTCGACGGTTACACCCGCAGCACGCTTTACCTGGCCGGGCAGGAAATGGGCATCGACCTGCCCATGCCAGCCGATCTGGTCTCGCCGGTGTACATTGAGCACTATGTGAATTATCTGCTCGATGGAACGCCGATGCCTACTCCTTTTGTCGAGGAAATGGCCATGACCCGCGCGACGCTGGCTCTGCATGAGGCGACCTTGAGCGATCAACCGGTCAAGGTGAGTTACGCCGATCGCACCTGATCAGCCTGTCACCAGGACACCGATCGACACGGGCCAGACGGATAAACACAGACCGACAAAAAAAATCCGTGTCAATCCGTTGCATCCATGCCCATCCGTGTCCTATTTGTAGCTATGCCCACATGGGCTGAATGATACCGCCGAGCGTTAAAAACTGCCCTGCACGGGGTGTCCATGTCCCCACACCAGCCAGCGATAGGTTTTTTCGATGCGCTCCCAATGTCCTTCGCGGTCCAGCGACCAGAATCGCCCGATCAGCCCGACCAGACGCCCCACACCTAAGCGGGCGCATTCGGCCTCGATCTCGGCAGCATAGAGGGCGCCGCTCTCACTTTTTTCGCCGCGTCGGCCGAGCATACCGTGCACATAGGCCTGCGGCACGGCAAATTTTTGGGCCATTTTCAACAACGCGCCAAGGTGTTCAACAGAACCGTGTGAGCTGTAAAATGAAACGATGCCCAACAAGTGCAAGCGTGTGCCGTCGCGCCTGGCGCCTTCCATTGCCCAACGAAATGCCGGGTTCTCGAAAAAGCTGCCGTCGGCGATGGCTTTTTCGATGCGATAGCGATCTGAGGGCACCACACGACCGGCGCCGATGTGCATGTGCCCTACTTCCGAATTGCCCACCGTCTTGCCGGGACGACCGGGCACCGTGTTGGGCAAGCCTACCGCCGCTCCGGCAGCTTCGATCACCGTAGCCGGAAATTCGGCCTGCAGACGGTCCATCGTCGGCGTGTGGGCGGCGCGGATCAGGTTGCCCCACTCGGCTTCACGCGCACCCCAGCCGTCGAGGATGAGCAAAGCCACGCGCTGACGGCCCCAATCGGCGTGCGGTGTGAGCAGAGAACGTCCGGTCATCAACGGAGACGCAGGCACGCCGAGCAAATCAAGCACCGTCGGGGCAACGTCGGTTAGGGCACCGCCGGAACGAAGGCTCACACGGTTCAGGTGAGGGGCAACCAGAATAAAGGGCACCGGGCTGTCGGTGTGACCGGTGTCAATGCTGCCGTCTTCGTAATACCACTTTTCCACCGTGCCGTGGTCGGCGGTAACTATGGCGGCAACATGTTCTTGCTGCGCCACATCGAGCACGCGCGCCAGCTGCGCGTCAACGGTCGAAACAGCCTTTTTGATCGCTTCGGCATCTTCGCTGTGACCGATCACGTCGGTGTTGGCCCAGTTGACGATGATCAGGTCATTGGTCTGCTCACGCAAAGCCTGGATCGCGGCGTCGGCAACCGCGGCGGCATTCATCTCGGGCGGTGGCAAGTAGCCGACAAATTCGCGTGAAGGGATGATCTGCCACGTTTCGCCGGGAAAAGGTTCGTTCCGCTTGCCGTTGAGGAAAAAGGTGAGGTGCACCCGCTTTTCCGACTCGACGATTTTCACCTGTCGCAGCCCCGCCTTGCCGACCAATTCGCTCATGGTGTCGGGAACGGCGCCGATGGGGGGAAAGGCCACATGTTCGACCAGACCCGGCGCATATTCGACCATCGTCACCCAATGAGTGCGCAGCGGGGCGCGGGCAAAGTGCGGAAATTCATCGGCCACAAAGGCCTGGGTCAACTCGACTTCGCGTTCGCCACGGATGTCGTAAAAGATGACGTAATCGCCATCTTGAACACGGCCTACAGGCTTGCCGGTCGCGTCGACCAAAACCAGCGGGTTCATCGTTTCGTCGTCCTCGCCGGCGCGGTAGGCCGCACGCACGGCTTCGGAAAGAACCAAGTCGGTCAATGTATGCCTCCGGAAAAAAAAGTAGACAAGGAACAAGTAGACAAGGAACAAGTAGACAAGGAACAAGTAGACGAAGAACAAGTAGACGAGGGAGAATTGTAACACAATTGGACGATCTTGGCGAACAAGAGCCTGTCCGAAAAACCGTACAAGCGGCATCCCTATGCCGCTTATACCGACGCATAGGGGTGCGTCGGTTACGTTTTTCGGATAGGATCTAAAAGAGCGATAGCAGGTAAAGGGCACAGGCATTTTGGCGAACGCGGAAGAGCATGTTACAATATGTGCGAAAGGACACAGTCGCAGCCAAGATGACCTCCGAATTTGACCGTCAACGTCAGCTCGAGGCCTTGCATGCCGAATTGCGCGCATGTCGGCGCTGTCTGGAAGCAGGCTATCCGATTACCCCCGGGGCGATTTCGACCGGGCCGGCAACGGCACAAATTATGTTGGTCGGTCAGGCGCCGGGGATCACCGAACCGGCAGCGGGGCGTCCCTTTCATGGCCCGGCCGGACGACGGCTATTCGCGTGGCTGGCCGAAATCGGCTGGGATGAAGCACACTTTCGCGCCACCCAGTACATGACCGCAATCACCAAGTGCTATCCGGGAAAAAAAGGCCGCGGGGACCGCGTGCCCACCCGCGCCGAACAAATGCTCTGTGCCCCCTTTTTGGTACGCCAACTGGCATTGATACAGCCCAAAATCATCGTCCCCGTCGGCGGGTTGGCCATTCGGCGTTTTTTAGGCAACGTGAGGTTGACCGACATGGTCGGCACTGTCGTGCAGGATGTCGAAGGACGCTGGATCGTCCCCCTGCCCCATCCCAGCGGGACAAGCCTGTGGCTAAATGACGAAGAGAATCTGATCATGCTCGACCTGGCCCTTAAAAAACTGGCCGCCTTGATGCGGCAATTGCAGATCGATCTGAAATTCAATGAGGAGTAAACTATGACCGAGCCGCTGATCAATCACCCCGTATCCGCCTTTCTCGATGCGTTGGCCAGCGCATCACCCACGCCGGGCGGCGGGAGCGTCGCCGCTTTGTCCGGCGCACAAGGCGCGGCCTTGCTCAGTATGGTCTGCAACCTCACGCTGGGCAAAAAAAAGTATGCCGACGTGCAGGAAGAAATGACCTACCTGCTTGAGCAGGCCGAATCGCTACGACACGAATTGACCGCCCTCATCCAGGCCGATGTCGAGGCCTTTGACGGTGTCTCGGCGGCTTATAAACTGCCTCAGAACAGTGAGGAAGAAAAAGTGGCGCGTAAGGCCGCGATCCAGCAGGCGCTCAAAACGGCTACCGTCGTGCCGATGCGCGTTGTCGAGGCCTGCGTGCGCGTGCTCGACCTGTGTACACCGGTCGCCGAAAAGGGCAACCGCAACGCGATCAGCGACGCCGGCGTTGCCGCGCTGATGGCCGAAGCAGGGTTGCGCGGTGCAGCACTCAATGTGCTGATCAACCTGAAAGCGATACAGGACGATGCCTTTTGCAACGAAATGGGCGGCAAACTGGAAAATCTGTTGCGTGGCAAACCGGCGCTCAAGGACGAGATTTATGAGGTGGTGGTGAAAAAGTTGTGAAGACGTGAGGCGTGAGGCGTGAACCTTCGCCTTGTGTTTTCACGCCGCACATTTCACACTTGACATCCGATGTAGTACGACAAATAAGGAGAGCAAGTGGCCGCTGTTATTATTGACGGTCGTGAAACGGCTAAAATCCTGCGCCAGAAGCTAAATGCCGAGATCAACACCTTCAAGGCCCAAACCGGTATCACTCCGACGTTGGCTCTGCTCAGGGTCGGCGACGATCCGGCTTCGGTGAGCTATGCGGGGACAATCGAGCGGGGATTCAAAGCAGCAGGGTTAGGCTTTATGCCACGCCTGCTTCCTGTCTCGGCAACCCAGGCCGAGGTTGTCGCGCTGGTAAAAGAGCTAAATGCCGATCCGGCCATCCACGGGATCATGATCCAGGAACCATTGCCCGAAGGGTTAGATCAGCCAGTGATCATTGCTGCGCTTGCGCCGGACAAAGATGTGGATGGCGTACACCCGCTCAACACCGGGCGATTGGCACAGGCCGCGCCCGTCGGGCGTATCGACGAGGGAGAAGAGACATTTTTTGTTCCGGCCACCCCTGCCGGAGGCCTGGCGTTGCTCAAACAGCACCAGATCGAGATCGCCGGTCGGCATGCCGTGGTTGTGGGACGCAGCATCATCGTCGGCAAGCCGATGGCCCTGCTGCTGCTGCGCGAAAATGCCACCGTCACCATATGCCATTCACGCACCCAAGACCTGCCTGCCCTTTGCCGTCAGGCCGACATCCTGTGTACGGCGATCGGCCGCGCGCGGCTGGTCCAGGGCGACTGGATCAAGCCCGGCGCGACGGTGATCGATTTCGGAGTCAATTTTGAGAATGGGAAAATGTGCGGCGATGTCGATTTTGAGCAGGGCGTCCAGGTAGCCGGATTCATCACACCGATGCCCGGCGGCACCGGGCCGATGACCATCGTCATGTTGATGCACAACCTGCTCAAAGCGGCCAAAAGAATAGCCGCCGCATAGGGATGCCGCCGCATAGGGATGCCGCCGCATAGGGATGCCGCCGCATAGGGATGCGGCGGCCACGGGTAGCCACGCGGCCACGGGTAGCCACGCATAAGGATGCGGCGGCCACGGGATGTAGATGCAGCAGTAGCGGCATCCCTATGCCGCTACTGCATCCCTATGCCGCTACTGCATCCCTATGCCGCTACTGCATCCCTATGCCGCTACTGCATCCTTATGCCGCTACTGCATCCCTATGCCGCTACTGCATCCCTATGCCGCTACTGCATCCCTATGCCGCTACTGCATCCCTATGCCGCTACTGCATCCCTATGC
>Ga0209101_1000459_pt1 | contig 33728 bp, 29 predicted proteins | sample ConPoolayeCmetaG_FD_185481 | JGI IMG/M metagenome (GOLD analysis project Ga0209101, IMG submission 185481) | Hot spring microbial mat communities from California, USA to study Microbial Dark Matter (Phase II) - Cone Pool mat layer C metaG... ...
CCTGTTCCCCTGCACCCCCGCTCCCCCGCTCAGTTGGTCATCCTGCAAGACCTGACCCAGGTTCGGCGGTTGGAGACGGTGCGCCGGGATTTCGTCAGCAACATCTCCCACGAGCTGCGCACCCCCCTGGCCTCGCTGAAGGCGTTGGTGGACACGTTACGGGATGGAGCGTTGGAGGACCCGCCGGCTGCGCAACGGTTCCTGGACCGCATGGAAGTCGAGGTGGATGCGCTGACGCAGATGGTGCAGGAGTTGTTGGAACTCTCGCGCATCGAATCGGGCCAGGTGCCATTGCAGTTGCAGGCGGTCAGCATAGCGGAGGCGGTGAACATCCCGGCGGAGCGGCTGCGGCCCCAGGCCGAGCGGGCCGGCCTGCGGCTCGACGTGACGCTACCGGCTGATCTCCCCCCGGTTCTGGCCGACGCAGAGCGCATCCAGCAGGTGGTGACGAACCTGGTGCATAACGCCATCAAGTTCACCCCGCCAGGCGGGCGTGTGACCGTCACCGCGCAGGCGGCCGGGGCCGAGGTGATCGTGACGGTGCAGGACACTGGCGTGGGCATCCCGGCCGAGGACCTGCCGCGTATCTTTGAGCGATTCTACAAGGCGGACCGGGCGCGGGCCGGCGCCGGGACCGGCCTGGGCCTCGCCATCGCCCGGCACATCATCCAGGCTCACGGCGGGCGCATCTGGGCCGAGAGCGCGAAGGGCCGGGGGAGCAACTTCTATTTCGCGCTGCCGACGGCTACGGAGCACTGAGTTGCTGACCCGACGGCCGCGCAGAGTATTGACGGCCTGGGGGCCGTGTGGTATGATCGAATTGCGATGTTGGATTGTCGTTTGGGCGGCTCGTGAAGACAGGAAGACGTGAGGAGGGCCAGATGAACGAATACGCCGTGACCTTGTCATCGCAAACCTACCAGGTCGTCGCGCGGCTGGCGCAGGCCGCTCAGCAGACGATGGATCAGGTCATCAGCAGTCTGCTGGCTCAGCCGGCCACGTACATTGAGGCCCGGCCGGGCGTGCAGGGCGGCGAGCCGTGCCTCCGAGGTACGCGCATCCCAGTGTGGGTGCTGGCCGCGATGCACAAGCAGGGCGACACCGCCGACGATATCCTGGAGGCGTATCCCAACCTGAGCGCAGCCCAGGTTCACGCAGCGTTGGCCTACTACTACGAGCACCGCGCTGAAGTGGACGCCACGATTGCGGCCCAGAATATCCACCACGACCGGCTTCGCGAGTGAGCGCAGAAAAACTGTTCGCCAGCATCTATGTGGACGCCGACCTGACGCCGCGCATCGTCGCCGCGCTGCGGCAGCGGGGCTATGAATGCCGGAGCGCGCTGGAAGATGGTTGCGGGGCCGCTACCGACGAGCACATCCTGGCGCGGGCGACCGAGCTGAACATGGTGCTGCTGACCAACAACGACCGGGATTTCTCGCTCCTGGCGCAGCAGTGGGCGAAAGAAGGGCGCCCACACGCGGGAATCCTGATCACCGAGCAGTATCGCAACCAGCAGTTGGGCGAGTTCCTGCGCCGGTTGCTGCGGTTTCTGGATACAGTAACAGCTGACGAGATGCGAGACGCGATCCGCTACCTGTCCGAGTTTCGCCAGTGTGGTCCCCCGGCCTGACGCCCGATGGCCCAGCCGGCGGCCCGGCGTTGCGCACGGAGCATTGACGGACGGGGGCCATTTGGTATGATCGAATTGCTGCAACCCTGGGCCGCTCATCTGGTAAAACGTGTGGCAGAGGCAGATCGTGGAAGGTGAGACCATGAGTGCAGTATCGGAACGGCCGGCGTTGGGCCAGGTGCGGGCTTTGGCGCGCCAGGCGCAACTGGCTAACATGACCCATGAACCATTCTGGGATGGCCGGAATGAGGTATACTCTAAACGGTTGAGATTTGGACTTTCCCAAATGACTGGAAGCTCCACGCTAACAAGGTCTCCAACTCGCCACGATGCTCGGTATGAGCCTCGGTAACATCAGTGAACTGCCGGAGTTGAAATAGTGTGGCAGTAGGTAGCAAGTAGGTTGGGCACCGTCCACCAGAACCAATCACCGTCCGGGCAGCATTCAGGCCAGCAGGTTCAACCTGCTGGCCTTTGCGTGGCGCATCCGCGCCGGGCCGTTAACCAAACGCTTACCAGACTTTTACAAATCGTTAACCTCCCCTTGACAGATCGTTAACCTGCGCCGGGTATGATAGCCCCTGGCGAAAGAAAGTGCAAGAACAAAGACGCCGAAAAAACTATCAACAGGAGGAGAAACCCATGCGTATCGTGTACGTCTCACTCGTCTCATTGGCTTTGGTGTTGGCCTTGCTGGCGGCCCAGTGCCCTGGCCCGGCTCAACCCACAGCGGCACCGGCCCAGCCCACGGCGGCACCGGCCCAGCCCACGGCGGCACCGGCCAACCCCACCCCGGCCGGGCTGTCCGGCCGCATCAGCGTGGCCGGCTCCACCACCGTCCAACCCCTGGCGGAGAAGCTGGCCGAAGCGTTCAAAGCGAAGAACCCCGGCGTCCAGATCGACATCCAGGGCGGCGGCTCCAGCGTCGGCGTCAAGTCCGCCGGCGAAGGCACCGTGGACATCGGTACCGCGTCCCGCGAGGTCAAGCCTGAGGAACTTCAGAAGTACCCCGACCTGAAGGTCTTTACCATCGCCCAGGACGGCATCGCCATCGTGACCCATCCCGAGGTGCCGGTGAGCAACCTGACCAAATCCCAGGTTCGGGACATCTTTGCCGGCAAGATCACCAACTGGAAGGATGTGGGCGGCCCAGACAAGCCCATCATTGTCATCTCCCGCGAAGAAGGCTCCGGCACCCGGAGCGCCTTCGAGGAGCTGGTGATGGGCAAAGACGTGGTCATCTTTGACAAGGCCATCCTGCAAGCGTCGAACGGCGCGGTGCGGACGACGGTCTCCACCACCCCCAACTCCATCGGCTACCTGTCCTTCGGCTACCTGGATCAGAGCGTGAAAACCCTGTCCATCGAGGGCGTGGAGGCCACCGAGGCCAACGCGGCCAGCGGCAAGTACCCGGTGGTGCGGCCGCTGGTCATGCTGACCAAGGGCGAGCCGACCGGCGTGGTCAAGGCCTGGCTGGACTACATCCTGGGCGCAGAGGGCCAGGCGCTGGTGTCCAAGGAAGGGTACATCAAGGTCAAGTAGCAAGCCCCAAGCCCCAAATCCCAAGTCAATGTCATCAAGTCAAGGCTGGAGTCGAGCCTTCAGGCGGGGTGCACAGGCAGCAACCAGCTAAAGCTTCGACTCCGGCCCGCTAACTTAACGACATTGAATCCCAAGTATCAGGGGTTGTGGCCTGGCCTTCCCGAAAGTGCATCGCGTTCGGGAAGGTTTGGCTTACGGAGGTTATCACTATATGCCCATACGCTATGCGATGGATCGGGGGATGCGCTATCTGCTCCTGGGCAGCGCGCTGGTCTCTATCCTCATTGTCTTTGCCATCGGCCTGTTCACCCTGCGCGAGGCCGGGCCGGCCATCCAGCAGATCGGCCTGGAGCGGCTGCTGACCGGCACTGTCTGGCGACCAGGCAGGGGCGAGTTTGGCCTGCTGGCGATGATCGCCGGCTCCATCTGCGTGACCGGCGGGGCCATCCTCCTGGGCGTCCCCTTCTCGCTGGGCGGCGCGGTCTTCCTGGCCGAGATCGCCCCGCTGAGGGTGCGCGCCCTCGTTCGCCCGGCCGTGGAGCTGCTGGCCGGCATCCCCTCGGTGGTCTACGGCCTCTTTGGCATGGTGGTGCTGGTGCCCCTGGTGCAAAAGATCCCCGTGCCCTACAACACCGGCTATGGCCTGCTCTCCGCCTCCGTCGTGCTGGCGGTGATGATCCTGCCCACCATCACCAACATCGCCGAGGATGCCATCCGGGCCGTGCCCCGCGAGTACAAGGAAGGCTCGCTGGCCCTGGGAGCTACCCACTGGCAAACCATTGTGAGCGTGACCCTGCCAGCCGCTCGCTCCGGCATCGTGGCCGCCATCATCCTGGGCATGGGCCGCGCCCTGGGCGAGACCATGGCGATGATCATGGTCATCGGCAACTCGGTCATCATGCCCCAACCGCTGGACAATAACCCGCTGACCATCGTCTTGAGTCAGGCCCGCACCCTCACCGGCAACATCGCCGTGGAGATCGCCTACGCCACCGGCGTCCACGAGAGCGCGCTCTTTGCCACCGGCGTGGTGCTGTTCATCCTGATCATGCTGGTCAACAGCCTGGCCCGACTCGTGATCCGGAGGAGGACGCGATGACAGATGACCCGACCCCGGCGGATGTGACTACCCAGGCGGCCGTCTTGCCCCCGCGCCTGACCCCCTTTGCCCGTCCGGGAGAACTGACCGCGCGCACCGCCCAGTCCTCTCCGCGTTGGGCGCAGCAATCGAACCTGGCGTGGCGTCATCTTACCCAACGGCTGGCCTTTGCCGTGCTCTGGCTCACCGGCCTGGCAGTTGTGGTTGTGCTGCTGCTGGTCGTGGGCTATGTGGCCGTGCAGGGGTTCCAGGTCCTCAGCCTGGACTTCCTGCTGACGCCGCCTGCGGGCGGGCTGTCTGGCGAGGGCGGCATCTCCACCACCATCGTCACCACGCTCTACCTGGTGCTGTTGACCGTGGGCCTGGCGACGCCGCTGGGCGTGGGGGCGGCGGTCTACCTGGTGGAGTACGCCGAGGGACTGGCCGGCCAGCGCGGCCTGCTGCCCTACCTGGTGAGCAGCGCCCGCTTCGGCGTGGAGACGTTGGCCGGCGTGCCGTCCATCATCTTTGGACTGTTCGGCTACGCCCTGTTCGTCTCGGCTCTGCACTTTGGCTTCTCGTTGCTGTCGGCCGGGCTGGCCGGGGCCTGCCTCATCCTGCCGGTCATCATCCGCACCACCGAGGAGGCCCTGCGCGCCGTGCCCCGCTCCTACCGCGAGGGCAGCCTGGCCCTGGGCACCACTCAGTGGCAGACGGTCTGGGGCGTGGTGTTGCCGGCCGCGTTGCCGGGGATCATCACCGGCGTCATCCTGAGCGTGGGCCGGGTGATCAGTGAGACGGCGGTGTTCTACGTGACGCTGGGCGGCTCCTATCAGATGCCCACGTCACTCCTGTCGGGTGGCCGGACGATGGCCTTGCACGTCTACTACCTGGCGATGGACACCCGGGCCTTCGAAAAAGCGATGGGCACCGGGGCCATCCTGATCGGTAGCATCATCTTGATCAATGCGGTCATCAACTTCTTCTCGCACCGCCTGACCGCCAGGCTGCGGGGGTAGGCATTATTGGAACGTGGAGCGCCCAGATTCTCGCCGACCATCTCGAAAATCAGCGTTCATCCGCGTGTATCCGCGTCCGATTAGGGGGTAGCATGGAACCAACGAAACTGGAAACGCAGCACTACAGCCTGTTCTACGGGAGCTTTCGCGCCCTGCGTGACGTGAGCATCCAGATCCCGGCCAATCAGATCACGGCGATCATCGGGCCATCGGGGTGTGGCAAGAGCACCTTTCTGCGCACGTTCAACCGCATGAACGAACTGATCCCCGGCGTGCGGGTGGAGGGAACTGCCCGGCTGGACAACCAGGACATCTTTGGGACTGACGTGGTGGAACTGCGTCGGCGAGTGGGGATGGTCTTCCAGAAGCCCAACCCCTTCCCCAAGTCCATCTTTGACAACGTGGCCTATGGTCCCCGCGCCCACGGTCTGCACAACCGGGCGCGCCTGACCGAGATCGTGGAGCGCAGCCTGCGTGACGCGGCGTTGTGGGATGAGGTCAAGGACGACCTGCACAAATCGGCCCTGGCCCTCTCCGGCGGCCAGCAGCAGCGACTGTGCATCGCCCGGGCGCTGGCCGTGGAGCCGGAGGTGATCCTGATGGACGAGCCGTGCTCGGCCCTGGACCCCATCGCCACGCTGCGCATCGAGGAGCTGATGCAGGCGTTGAAGCAGCAGTACACCATCGTCATCGTGACCCACAACATGCAGCAGGCGGCGCGGGTATCCGATTATACTGCGTTTCTGATGATGGGCGAGCAGCGCGAGGGCTACCTGGTGGAGTACGGACCGACCAGGCGGGTGTTCACCACGCCCCAGGACAGGCGCACGGAAGACTATATCACCGGCCGGTTTGGGTAGTGGGAGAGGGAATAGAGAGGACAAGGCAATGACGAACAAGAGGCGAGTGTTATTCTTATGCACCGGCAACTCGGCGCGCAGCCAGATGGCAGAGGGGTTAGTTCGCCATTTTCTGGGTGAGCGGTGGGAGGCTTTCTCAGCGGGCACAGAGCCGGCAGCGGCTATCCATCCCCTGGCCGTGCGGGTGATGGCCGAGTCAGGGATCGATATCTCTACACAACGTCCCAAATCGGTGGACGAGTTGCGGGGCGTCGAGTTTGATCTGATCGTCACTCTGTGCGACCACGCGCGGGAAAGCTGTCCCTTGTGGTTGGGAGCCGGGCAGATGATCCATCTGGGATTCCCGGACCCGGCGGCAGCCGATGGGATCATGGAAGACCGGCTGGATGTCTTCCGCCGGGTGCGCGACGACTTGCGCGACCGGGTCTTGGGCTACTTGAATCACACAGGAGACAGCGATGCCACGAGAAACGTTTGACCGGGAACTGCGCGCGCTCCAGGACGAGGTACTCGTCCTGGGCAGCATGGTGGAGCAGGCCCTCACGGAATCAGTAGACAGCCTGAAACGGCGCGATAGGACCGCCGCGCGGCGGCTGATCGCCGGGGACCGGCTGGTCAACGAGAAGCGCTTCGCCATCGAGGCCGCGGCCCTCATGCTCATCGCCACCCAGCAGCCCATGGCTGGCGACCTGCGCACCCTGGCGGCCGTGCTGGAGATCGCTGGCGAGTTGGAGCGCATGGGCGACTACGCCAAGGGCATCGCCCGGATCAACCTGCTGATCGGCGACGAGCCGCTGCTCAAGCCGCTCCTGGACCTCCCGTTGATGGCGGAGCGAGCGCGAAACATGCTGCGCCGGGCCTTGGAGGCCTTTGTGCGGCGGGACGTGGCGTTGGCCCGGGCCATCCCCACCGAGGACGACGTGGTGGACGCGCTCTACAACCAGGTCTACCGGGAACTGCTGACCCTGATCATGGCCGATCCCCGGCGCATCGAGCAGGCGAATTACCTGCTGTGGGTCGCCCACAACCTGGAGCGCACCGCTGACCGGGTGAGCAATATCTGCGAGCGGGTGATTTTTACCGTCACCGGCGAGCTGACGGAGATCGCGCCGGACCACGGGGGCCTGGGGGGCATCGCGTGAGGGGGAGCAGCCATGAACAAAACCAAAGTCCTGTTCTTGTGTACGGGCAACTCGGCGCGCAGCCAGATGGCGGAAGCTTTACTCCGACACTACGCCGGCGACCGCTTCGAGGCTTACAGCGCGGGCCTGGAGCCGCAGGGCATCCATCCGCTCACCACGCGGGTGATGGCGGAGATCGGGCTGCCGCTCACCGGCCAGTACGCCAAAGACGTCCGCGAATACCTGGGCCGGGTGCACTTTGGCTACCTGATCACCGTTTGCGCGGACGCGGAGGCGCGGTGCCCCAGCGTGTTTCCGGGCCTGGGCCAGCGGCTGCACTGGGCCTTTGAGGACCCGGCCGCCTTCGTGGGGTCAGAAGAGGCCCGGCTGCAGAAGTTCCGCCAGGTGCGCGACCAGATTGACCGGCGCATCCGGGATTGGCTGGCCGAGCAGGGCATAGCGGTACACTGATGACCTGGTTCTGGAACCAGGCCGCCAGTCGGTATGACCGGCTGCTTCGTCCATTGGCCTGGTCGGCAAAGCAGGCAGCTATCGCCGGGGATGTGGCCGGCCAGGTGAAGGCCGTGGACGTGGCGACGCCCCTGACCACCGAACGCTACACCGGCAACTGGCAAGGCTCCGTGGAAGGCTGGATGATCACCACCAAAACCATCTTGTGGAGCCTGTCGTCGGGCGGGATGGCCTGACCGTCTATGGCGTCGGCGAAGGCGAGTGGGTGTTGCTCTGGCCCTATCCGCAACAAGTTGGAACGAGGTGATCAGATGAGTAGACGTCGCAAGTTGGTCATCGTGTTGGGCATCGTGCTCGGCATGGCGATCCTGCTGGTCGTGGCCGGCCTCATTGGCTGGCAGGCCCTGATGAGCTACTTCGTGCAGCAGTACTACCGGACCGAGTATGCCCCTATCGCGCTGTCGGCCGGGGACATCGGCGCGTACCCGGCCGAACATCACCTGGATGACGTGCCCTGGATCGCCGCCGACATCGCGGTCTGCCAGTCCACCAGCCTGCAAATGATCGCCGCGCAGCACGGCGTCAGCAAGCCACGTCGCCATTTCGACTTCCTGATGGCTTTCACCTACGGGTTCAGCGAGATTCCCGGCATGGCCGGCTTTTTCCCCGCCGGGACGGACCCGGAGGCGGGCCTGCGCGACGCTGCACCCTGCCTGGGCCTGGTCCGCCGCTACTACGTCACCGACGACCAGTCGCTCTACGTCCGGGCCTTGCGCTATTTCCTGGCCCAGGGCTACCCGGTGCGCCTGGCCCTGGACATGGGCGCGCTCTACGGCGCGTCCGAGTTCATCGGCCACAGCGACGTGCTGGTGGGCTACGACGCTAGCGGGTTCTATTACTACGAGACGGTCTGCATCCCGCCGGCCCCCTGCACGCCAGGCGAGCGCGCCCCGGGCGACACCGGCCTCTACGTCCCCGACGCGCGCCTGCTCCAGGCGGTGGAGAACCAGGCCCGACGATTCTCCTACCCCTGGCGCTACTCGCTGACGGTGTTTGAGCCGGGGCCGCAGACCGTTGACCCGCGGCCGGTCTGGAAGCGGCTGGCCCAGGCCACCCTCGGCGGCAACCCCTACGGCCCGGCCACCGGCGTGGCGGTTCTGGAAAAGGCCGCCGCCGAGATCGAGCAGCGCGGATCGGGGTACGACGTCGCGCCGATCCGCACGGGTTTGGAGATGGCGGTCCGTTTCCGCCAAGACAACGCCCGGTACCTGCGCGAGCAGTTCCCCGGCGAGGCCGACCTGACGCGCGCCGCCGACCTCTTCGACCGGGCCGCCGACCGGTACAAAGCCACCCTGGACGCCGTCGCCGACGGCATTGGCGACCCGGCCGAGGCCCGGCAGGTGGCCGGCTGGCTGCGCGAGGCGGCTGCGGCCGAGCGTGAGGTGGGGCAGATCTTTCTGGCCCGGGGGCAGTGAACGCGAAGGGAGAAACTCGTGCCATCGTTTGACGCCATCGTCATCGGCGCCGGGCCGGCCGGCCTGAGCGCCGCGCGCACGGCCGCCCGGCTGGGGCTGCGGACCGTGGTGCTGGAACGGCTCGCCCAGGCCGGCGAATTGGCCCACCCCTGCGGGGCCGCCATGTCCCCGGTGCCGGGCTTCGTCTCCGGCCGCTGGGAGGACGGCGGCATCCACTACCCGGAGCTGAACCTGACGCTCCCGGCCTCGTTCGTCGTTGGCACGCCTACGTCCATGCGCTACGTCAGCCCTGGCGGGCACGAGATCCGGGCAACGTTCCCCTCCGGCGAACGCTTTCCCATCGCGGTGGTGGACAAGCCGGCGCTGCTCCGGCTCCTGGCAGAGCAGGCCCAGGCGGCCGGAGCCGAGTTGCGCTTTGGCGTCCGCGTGACCGGGCTGCTGGAAGAGGGGAGCCGCATCGCCGGGGTGCGCACGTCGGCAGGGGAGTTGCGCGCCCCGGTGACGCTCTCGGCCGAGGGGATCAACCGCCGCCTGACCGAGGCCGCTGGCCTGTACGCCGACGCGCCGCCGGTCCGCCGATACGCCTTTATCGCCAGTGAGGATCTGGAGGCGCCGGCGGCCCGCGCAGAGGACGTGGACCAGGTCATCACCCTGGGCCGGCGTTACACCTCGGCGGGTGCGCCAGGCGTGGGCACGCTCCTCATCCCCACGGCCGGCCGGGCCACTGTGTACTTCTCCATCTTTTCCAGCCAGCCCCGGCTTCAGGCTGACCAGCCCCTGGAGTTCTACCTGAACGAGTACAAGGAGCGCGACCCGCGCGTGCGCGAGTTCCTGGCCGGCGCCCGGGTCCTGCGCCGGGCTGGCTGCCGCATAGTGGTCCGCGCCGCGCCAAAGCGTGTGGTCCGCGATGGGTTCATGGGCCTGGGCGACTCGGTGATCCCCGGCGGGCAGTCGGGCATCGTCACGGCCATGTTTCTGGGACAGGAGGCGGCCCGCGTGGCGGCCCAGGCGGTGCGGGCCGGCGACACCTCGACGGCCGGCCTGGCCCCCTACGACCGCCTGTTCCACGGCCCCATCCTGCGCGGCGTGGAGACCGAGGGCGCCATCATGATGGCCCTCACGGACATGAGCGACGACGAGATCGACCGGGTCTGCCAGACCATGAGCACGATGAACATGGAGCCTTTCTTCTTTGGCGAGACGGGACCCATCGTGCGAGAGACGCTGCGGTGGACGGTCCGCGAGTTCCCCCGGATCGTCCGGGACTGGCGGCTGATCCGGCGCATGTTCTGACGGGCCGGGCCACCGGCGCGGGCGAGAGTCAGTTGCGAGAGCAGAAGGAGGCAACGTGAGTATCACGAACCCCCGTGGTGTGGGGTTTGGCGACGGCTTCGCCGTCGCCAAACCCCTAAAAACCCCTTTCTTCTCCCCTGCTGTGGAAGCAGCAGGTTTATCCACATCGAACGGAGTGACCACCGACTGCTGTTAGCCAAACATCATTATCAACACGTCACTCGCTGCACGCCAAGCTGCTCCTGCCCATCGCCGGCCTGATGCTGCTCTCCCTGCGCGAGCCGTGCAAAGCCTTTGCCGGCCCGGTGTAGTTCAGGTGCCCGTCACCTGGGAGGATCGGTGCCGTCAGTAGTTCCGCACCCTTACGGGTACTGACGCAAGACCAACGGCAGGTAGAGCCTGTGGTGCAGGTACAGCCACACCTCCCCGCCGTTGGCCGTGTTGTACGTGCCGATGTACAGGCGGTTGTTGAAGACGGCCACGCCGTTGTCCCAGTACGGCGCACCATTGTTGCTGTCTCCAAAGCCGGCGAACCCTGCCTGTTCCCAGTTCGTGCCGTCCTGCGTACGCCAGACCTCCATCCCGGTCATGTAGTTACAGGTCACCGCATACAGCCGGTTCTCGAACACGAGCAGAGCGCGTATTTCGATGTTATTGGCATTGCCGAAGCCATCGGAGGTAATCTGTTCCCAATCGCCGGCCTCGTCACATCCTGAAGCAGCCGAGCAGCGCCAGACCTGACCGCCGTTGGAGGTTTGGGTAGCGGGATTCCAGTTGGCAGTCCCGGCATACAGATAGCCATTGAAGGCTGCCAGAGGGGCCACGGCGTAGTTGGTGGTGGTGCCAAAGCCGCCGGTAATGACCTTTGTCCAGGTCGTGCCATTGGTGGTGCGCCATACCTCTCCGCCGGAGGAGACAGAAGGCCCCCAGTTGTACGTGCTGGCGTATAGGGCGCCGTTGAATTCCTCAAAGGAAAGGGCAGCCGAATTGTCGGCGTTGCCGAGACCGTTGCTGACCACCCGCTCCCATGCTCCACTATTGCCAGTCGCGCTGCGCCAGATTTCGACGCCGTGGGTTTTGGTGTAGCTCCAGGTGCTGGCGTAGAGGGTGTCGCTGAACACGGCAAAGCGGTAGACCTCGCCGTTGGTGGGGTCGCCAAAGCCCTGGCTGATCACGCGCGTCCAGCTCAGGCCGTTGGCGCTGCGCCAGACCTCGCCGCCGTTGACCGCATCGGCCCAGGTGCCCGCGTACAACTGGCCGCCGAAGGAGAGCAGATGGTCAATGCCCACGTTGCTGGGGACGCCAAAGCCGTTGGTCATCACCGCCGTCCAGGGGCTGCCGGCCGTGCGCCAGAGCTGCGCGCTGCTGCCATAGTTGAGGGTGCCGGCATAGAGTTGCCCACCGAAAGGAGCCAGGGTCAGGATTTCCCGGTTCTGTCGGTCCCCGAAGCCGTTGAGGTTGGTCTGCAGCCAGCCGGGCACGCCGGGGGCGAACTTCTGGATGCGGTGGTTCAGGTATTCGGCGATGTACAGGTTGCCGGCATTGTCCACGGCCAGCCCATCCGCCTGGCGCATCTGGCCGGTGCGGTTGCCCGATCTGCCGCCGATGGTGGTCAGGTACGCGCCGGTATTGTCAAAGACCTGCACGCGCCCACCCCACTGGTCGGCCACGTAGGTGCGGCCGGCGGCGTCCACGGCGATACCGGTGGGGTTGCTGAAATGACCGAAGTCGTTGCCCGAGACGCCGGTCTCGCCGATGGTGCGCACGTAGGCCCGGCTGCTGTTGAAAACCTGCACGCGGTGGTTGGCCTGGTCCACCACGTAGATGTTGCCCGCTGCGTCCACGGCCACATCCCGTGGGGAGTTAAAGTGCGCGTTGTCGGTGCCCGACACGCCGGTCTGGCCCAACGTCGCCACGTAGGTGCGGCTATTGTCGTAGATCTGCACCCGGTGGTTGTCGGCATCGGCCACATAGATATGGCCCGTTGAATCAACAGCCACGCCGTTGGGTCCCTTGAACTGGTCGTTGCCAGTGCCCCAGCCGGTGCCCAGGGTGGCATAGTAGCTGCCGTCGCCGTTGAAGATCTGCACCCGGTGGCTGCTCCAGGTATCCGCCACGTAGACATGGCCGGCGCTGTCGAGCGCCACGCCATTCGGGCCGCAGAGGTAGGTGTTGTCACTGCCGCAAATACCAGGCTGGCCGACCGTCCACTGCGGCTCGCCAGCGGCATTCAGCTTGACCAGGCGATGACCCAGTTCCTCGGTGATATAGATACTCCCGTCAGTCGCCACGGCCACGCCGGTCGGCGCGTTGTAGTGGTATCCGTCGGTCAGGTAGGGCACGCCGGTGGTGCCGTAGGTGCGCACGTAGGCCCGGCTGCTGTTGAACTGCTGGACCCGGTCGTTGCTCAGGTCGGCCACGTAGATGTTGCCCGCCGCGTCCACCGCTACGTCGGTGGGGGTGCAGAACTGGGTATTGCCACTGCCGCACGAGCCGGTGCCCAGGGTGGCGACATACGCCCGCGTTGTCCGGTCAAAGACCTGGACGCGGTGGTTGTTGCTGTCGGCCACGTAGATGTAGCCGGCGTCCACGGCCACGCCCATGGGTCGGTTGAAGTGGCTGTTGTCGGAGCCAGACACACCCGACACGCCGATGGTCGCCACGTAGCCGGGCGCCAGGGGATTGGACACGTCGAAAATCTGCACCCGATGGTTGCCCCCGTCAGCCACGTAGAGGTAACTGCCATAGATGGCGATGTGGCGTGGCCCTTTGAAGTGGCTGTTATCCGAGCCGGCCACGCCGGTCACGCCAATGGTGGTCAGGTATGCGCCGGCGCTGTTGAAGACCTGGATACGGTGGTTGCCGTAATCGTCCCCCCACAGGCCCGTATCGCTGACGTAGATGTTGCCGGCGCTGTCAAAAGCGATGCTGATGGCGTCGTTGAAGCGGTCGTTCCCAGCGCCCCGGTTCCACGCCTGGCCCAGCTCGCTCACGCGCTGGCCGCTGGCGTTGAACTTGACCACATGGGCCGCGCCGCCATCCACCACCCAGATGTTGCCGCTGCCGTCCACGGCCACGTCGGTCACGTAATCCAGGCTGGTCCCGGCCGCCTCGCGGAAGCCGGCCTTGCCGATCTGCATGACGAACGCGCCGGCGTTGGTGAACTTGAGGGCCCGGCAGCCCCAGGATTCGGCGATCCAGACGTTGGTTCCGTCGGTGCCCACGCCATAGGACTCGTAGATGTGGGTGGTGTCCTCAAAGTAGGCCATTTCGGTGGTGCCGAACCGCTGCACGTAACGGAAGCTGGTGCCCGGCTGGCCCAAGGGCACGTTGGGGGCGTCTGCGCCCGGCGCGTCCAGGCGGCCGGGTACATCCGGGCCGGGGAAGGGCTTGCCGCCGGGCCAATCCGGTGGGGGCGGCTCTGGCCCCTGGGCGGCCGCGGTCCACGTGAGCAGCAGGGCCAGGCTCGCGACGAGAATGAGTGCGGTGCACAATCGCGCGTTCATGGTTGGCTCCTTTCATTTCTTGAGATGATGGTTGACGGACTCGTGTGGTCAGGGAACTGTTTTTCTGGCTGGCACATCTCCCCTTTCCTGGAGGTGCGACGCACTTGGGAAGTGCATCGCACCGGTGACGCGCTCCGCCTTACATCCCGTCCCAAACCTGCTACAATTGTACCACCACCGACTTCCGAAAATTCGGAAAAGAAGCGGAAGATGCCCCTGCGCATAACTTGCGTTCCTCCAACGGGTGTGCTACAATGTGATTACCATGAACAGGAGAGCAGATCATGCGCACGATTCAACTGGAACTACAGGAACCCCTGGCTGAAAAACTGGTCTCCTACCAGGATAAGCTGGTCGAGCTGCTGGAACTGGGCCTCCAGGCGTGGCTGGAGCGCGAACAGCCGGCACAGCCGCCCGACCGGGAACGCTTGCTCTGGGTTTTGACTGCCTCGGGCAAAGTCAAGATTCCCCAGCCGTACCCGGGCGAGAGGCCGTATGTCCGCCATACACCGGTCCCCATCACCGGGCGGCCGGTCAGCGAACTGCTGATTGAGCAGCGAGGACAGCTATGACCAACCCACCGTCTGGTGCGGTCTTTTACCTGGATGCCAGCGCGTTGGTCAGGCGCTACGTCGTTGAGGCCGGCAGCTCGTGGATCGTAGCCTTGTGCCATCCCCCGGCAGGCAACACGGTGGCCACAGTGCGGATCACCAAGGCGGAGGCTGCGGCCGCCTTTGCCAGCAAGCTCAGGGGTGGCGGTCTGGCTCGCTCACTACGCCGGGGCATTGCAAGACCTGGCCCATGACTTTGCGCACCACTACTTGCTCGTAGAGATCGATGAGGCGCTCGTTGACCTGGCCGTGGACCTCACCCGGCGTCGGAAACCGCGCGGCTATGATGCGATACAACTGGCGGCCGCCCTGACTCTGAACAGCGTGCTGACCCAGGCACAGTTTCCGCCCCTCACGTCCGTCGTCGCGGACGATGATCTCCTCCAGGCCGCCCAGAGTGAGGGTCTGCCCACAGATAATCCAAATCGGCATCCATAGATACCAGGATCGGAAATGACCGCCCGCCCAGCGTCCGCCCAACAGCGACACCTGCTCGCCCAGGCGGTGCACGGCTTTGCCCAGCGTCATCCAGAGCTTACCGTGGCCGGCGTCGAGCTGCGCCTGGCCGATGCTCTGAACATCTCCCCGGCCTCGGTGCAAAAGTGGCGGGCCGGCCAGCCCATCGCCCGCAAACACCTGCCGGCCCTGGCTGCCTGGGCGGTGCAGGAGGCTGGCATGACGCGCCCGTGGCTACGGTCCTTCCTGCTGGCCTGTGACTGGCCGGAGCGTGACCTGGAAACGCGCCTGTTTGGCCCGGCGGCCACGGCCGGCCCGCCGGGCCTGGCCGCCGCGTGCCAGGCGGCGAACCTGCGCCTGTGGGGGCATGACCGGCTGGACCCCACATCCCTCTACTTCCCACGCCCGGCCCTCCACGCCCTGATAGAGAGCTTTCTCCTGGCCGAACCACCCGGCCTGATCCTGGTGGGGGCGTCGGGCCTGGGCAAGACCAGCCTGACCCTCTGGCTGGCCTGCCACGCGGCCCAGGCCTGTCCTGAGCGCAGTCGAAGGATCGGCCGGCCCGTCCTGGCCTACCCCGCCCGGTTGCTGGACGGGGCCACCCCGCTGCCTGACCTGCTGACCCAAACCCTCGGTCCCTCCCTGAACGGCCCCGCTCCTGGTGACCCGCTGGCCTGGCCGATCCTGGTTATCCTGGATGGCATCAACGAGAGCCTGGAGATGACCCGCCTGACCTGGCAGGTTGACCGCGCATTGGTCAATGCCCAGGCCGACGCCCAGGGGCTGAAGGTGATCCTGACCTTCCGCCCGGAGAGTTTCCGGATCGTGCGCCAGGGCCTGACGCTGAGCCGCCACTGCTACTTCACCAACCTGCCCCTCGACAGTAGCGACGCCACTTCGACCAGGCTCAGCGCAGGCCTGGCCTGTGAGCCGCCGGCCGTCCGGCTGCTGCCCCTCGCGCCGGCCGAGCTGCCGACTGCCTACGACCTCTATCGGCAGGCGTATCGGCTGCAGACCCCCTTCCCCGGCCTGCCCGCCGCACTAAAAGAGAGCATCCGACACCCGCTGACCTTGCGGCTGCTGGCCGAAACCTACGAGGGCCAGAGGGTGCCCGATAGCGTGGAGCCGGAGGAATTGATCCCGGTCCTGTTGGAGACCCTCGTGGCCCACGGGCGGCTGCAGCGCGGCGATGTGCGCTGGATCGAAGCGGAGCTGATGCCCCGGCTAGTCGCCCCCGGCAGCTATCGCCAGGCCGTGCCGCGGGAGGAGATAGCCGGGCCAGACGAGGCTGGGCCGCTGACCCGGCTGGCCGACGCCGGGCTTCTGGCGTCTACCAACGGCCGGCTGGACGAGCCGCTGCGCTTCGCCCACGAGCGTTTCTACGAGCACCTGGCCTGGCGCCGCCTGAAGCACTTACGCGCGACTACCCCTGACCCGGCCGCCTTCTACGCTGACCTGACCGCGGCGCCCCTGGCTCTCCATGCCCCGCTCCGCCGCCTGGTGGCCGAGGAGATAGCCCACCAGCCAGCCCGCCGGCTGGGGGATGTGCTGGCGGATTTACCCGAACCCCTGCTCATCGGCGGCCTGGAGGACTGGTGTCTCGCCCATCCAGGAGAGGCCCCGGCCCGGCTGCGGCACCTCTGGCGACTTTATCACCCCTGGGAGCGGCTGGCCCGCCTGGGGCTGCCATTTCCCTCGCCGTCGCCACGACAGCAGCGCCTCCAACGGGCCATCATCGCCGTCGCCGCCGCCCTAGGCGACGTGGACCTCCTCCAGCGTGCCCTCCTCACCGCCGGCCCGGCCGTCCAGCCCGCGGCCGTGAGCGAGACCCTGTCCCTGTGGCGCTCCGACCCGCCGGCCGCCCAACGGCTGCTGAACGACGTCGGAGAGCGGGTCCTGAACCGCTTTGGGCTGCCGAATCAGGCTGCTTTGGGGGCTTTTGTGCCGCTGACCTTGCAGACCCTCTTTGACTACGGCCAGCAGGTCAAAGTCCGGGTGTTCCTGCTGGCGCAACTCCAGGCCCTGGCCCGCCGGGCCTTTGGCGGACTGCGCGGCCGGGTGCTGCGTTTCATCCTCGTCCACCAACTGACCAACGGCCTGAAACACGGCGCCGAAGGATACCTGATCGCCGACCTGGACGTGGCCTTTCGCCTCTCCCAGGCGCAGCAAACCCACCTGATCGCGTTAGCGCGCTTCATGGACTGGGAAACCCCAGGCTTGGACACCGACGCAACCTATGAACATCTCCGCGCTGCCCTGGACGCCGGTAACATCTTGGCCGATGTTCTGGTCACTGCCTGCCTGATCGTGCACGGCCTGGCCCGGTGGGCCGAGACTGCGGCGGTGGTCAGGCGACTATTATCCGAGGCGCGCGAGACGCACCCATATCCTCCCTGGGCCGATGCGGTGCTGCACACGGCGCTGGAGATCCTCTATCGCCATCCCTGCGCGGACCCGGAGCTATGGGCGCTGTTGGACGAGGGGGTCCTGCATATCCTGGGCGGCTACCCGGCCTGGCACGAAGCCTATCGCGCCAGCCGGCTGGGGCCTCGACCGGCTCTCCGTGGGCCGGCGCAGCTCCTGGCCCCCTACCTGCTGGCCCGCGACGCCGCCGGCCGGCCCGTAGACGCCGGGCCGGTCTGGGCGCTCATCCTGCGCCAACTGGCGGCCGAGGATCAGACCTTCGCGCTGGATTACCTGAGTGAGGTGCGGTATATCGCCCTGGATAGTGGTCGGCCCCGGCTGGCGCTCCGGCTGCTGGAGCCGGTGGCGCGGTGCCAGGCTCAGCCCATCCAGGAGGCCCTGGCGGACCTCCTGGCGCGCGTCCGGCTGGTCGCCACGGAAGACGTGCGCGAGTTCCTGGAACAGTCCGGGTCGGCGACACTGGCCGCCCTGGTGCGCGCCCGGCCGGTCGAGCGCCAGGCGTATGACTGGCTGTACTATCGTTTGGAGGAGTGGATCTACCCCTTCCTCATCGAATCCCGCCCGGCCCGCCGATTAGCCGGTGAGATCTTGGCCCAGGCAGCCCGCTCCACCTCCACCCACGAGTGGCTGGGCTGGAGCACGGAGCGGGTGTTGCACGCCCTGATGGAAGGGGAGGAAACAGAGGAGTACAGCCAGCCTTAAACAATCGCAGCCCCCTGTCATGTGTCAGGAGGCTGCGCGGTTTGTACGCTGGCAAGCCTGGTTGCACCGTTCAGGCGACGGCCAGCAGCGATTTCACCGGCTGGGCGATCTGTTCGGGCGGGATACATCGAGCGACCGTGAATCGTGGCCCGTTGTCTCCCCGCGCCACCCTCGTTTCATCCGCGCTTCGTACCATCATGACCAGGAACGCTCTCTCGCCCACGCGCCCTCCGACGTGTACTATACACGGTTCTCCGCTTCACGAGAGTTGCCGCACGCGAATCTGCACAGCCCACCTGTGGCGTTCAGCTACGATGATGAACGGCGAGCGTACGTCGAGCGACTGTGCGGAAATTGCCTTCAGCGTTTGGATGGTAAACCCCGGGCGAATGTGCCCTGGTCGCAGATAGATGATGCCCGTGAATGGCTCACCCTGCACTATCGCCAACGAACCGAAATCGCTATCGTGCGTCAACACTACTCGCCCCGATTGGTACGCCAGGCGCAGTACATCCACATCGCTCTGCCCGAACAACCTCTTTTCCACGATGGATTCGACATCGCGACCGCTCGTGCGTAGGAAGGCCACCACGTCGGGATGGATGTTCTCGTCAGCCAACAGAGGGAAGTCGAGAGGGTTCATGTGGTGATCCGGGTCGTCAGAACGACCTCGTTCTTGAGGGAGCGCGCTGCATAGCGCAGGGCTTCTTCAACACCGGCGGCTGGCAGATGGGGGTAGGAATGTAGAATATCTTCGCGTGTGGCCCCGCTGGCAAACAGTTCCAGGATGAATTCCACACTGATGCGCGTGCCCTTGATGCACGGTTTGCCGCCCAAAACGGCCGGGTCGGATGTGATGTATCGGAACATCGTCAACTCCTATCCAGGTGCGACTTGGCTTCTCTCATAACTATACACGATTTTCTGTAGCCTGTCCACCGCCCCCAAACGTCACCGTCAGCATGTCGTCGTCCAGCCGGGCTTTTCGCACCTCCAACGCCGCCAGGGTGCGGGGCAGGATCAGGTTGCGCTTGCGATTGCCGATATGAATGACCAGCTCGTCGGCAGCGCGAGTGATCTGCACGGCCTCTTTGGAAGTGAAAGGCAACCTGATGCGCAGGTAATAGGTCCCGTCTTGCTTGACCACTTCCTGGGTCTGGCCCACATAGAACACGGTCGTGGGATCCTGGTCCCCGTAGAGGCTCGTGGCCATGCGGCGTAGCATCTCTAACCCTACCACTTCCTGGTCGAACAAGGGGACCGTCAGGATGGGCAATGGCGCAAAAGCCTCCTCCACTTGCTGGCTGTACCGGGCCTGGATGTCCCGCCAGGCGGCAAAGTAGGCATCGTTCACCTGGCCGGGGATGATGCGGTTAGAGATCACCAGGTCCACCGGATAACCGTAGAGACACAGATAGGCATAGGCGCGCTGGCTTTCTTTGATGACCATTTTTTCTGGATTCAAGACCAGCCGGGTGGATGATAGCTGCGGGTCGGAGAGGAGTCGCTGCATCCGGTCCAGTTCCTGGATAAGATCCTCCACCGTATCGAACAGCCGGTCATCGGGCAGGGGCATATCCAGCATAGCCTGGGCCAGCGGCCGGAGCACTTTCATGGCCTGCCGTTCGACAGGAAAGATGCGCTTGAGATACCACCGACCGATCTCCGGGATGGTCAGGAGCTGAAGCGTGGCTCCCGTAGGTGCACAATCCACGATGATCACGTCATAGTTGCCACTGTCGTGGTGGCCCACTACCTGGAGCAGACTGGCGAGTTCCTCCATGCCGGGGAGGACGGCCGTCTCCTCGGCGATCAATTCGTCCATGCCGCGCCAGGCCAGCAGGGCGGTAAAATAGTCCTGCACCGTGCTCCAGTATTTTTCCATCTGGTAGAGCACATCGAGTTCCTGGCCCCAGAGGTTGGGAGCCACCGGCACCGGCTCCGGCCCCAAGGTCACATCGAACGAGTCGGCCAGGGAGTGAGCTGCGTCCGTGCTCATGACGATGGTGCGATAGCCCAGATCGGCGCAACGCAAGGCGGTGGCGGCAGCGACACTGGTCTTGCCCACCCCGCCCTTTCCTGTATAGAGCAAGATGCGCATGACATGCACCTCTTTTTCGGGCGAAATCTCGCGGGACGAGGGGCGTCAAACGTCAAGGCGTCAAGCTGACGATACTCAGTAGATGGAAATTTGTGCTCCTCGGCGGTCTGCCAGGCCCAGGCCTGAGGCTTCGCACTGACCGCCGAGCGCGGAGAGGCGAGTCGCACTCCCTGCGGTCGCCGCTTTGAGCAACTTTTTCCATGTACTGATACTGACGCATGACGAGTGACGCATCACGCAGTACTATACACTACCCCACGCGCCATGTCAAACACCCCCCGTTGACGCCGGCTGATGAGTGGGCTATAATGGTCACGAGTCAGGAATAGTGGCGTTTACCAGCCAGGCTACCCCAGATCGGGGCCGGCTTCCTCGCTCTGGCTCGAAAGACCCTGTAGCTGTTGCATCAGAGGCCCGGTATGACCCGGCTTACGGTCTTGACCGACGATGAGGTGGAGCAAATCCACCAGGCCACCCTGCGTATCCTGGACGAGATCGGCGTCGTGCTGACGCTACCCCAGGGGCGGGAGATCCTGGCTGGGGCCGGGGCCAGGGTCCGCGATGACCGGGTGCTCATACCGCCGGGCCTGGTGGAACGTCTGACCGCCCAGTGCCCCCATCAGGTAACCATTCGTGGCCGTGGCGGTCAGGCTTTGGTCCTGGGCGATGGCGACCTGCACTGGCACAACCTGGGCGGCGCCTCCACCGTGTACGAGCCGCACACCGGCCAACGCCGACCAGCCACGGTTCAGGATGTACGCGACTCCACTCGCCTCCTCGATGCCCTGGATAGGGTGACCAGCATCACCCCCTTCTTCACCCCCCAGGACGTGCCCGGCCCCCTCATGTCTCTGGCGATGTATCGCCATGCCCTGCCCCACACCACCAAGCCCCTGCAAGGCCCCGGCGTCCAGACCGCCACCGAGGTGCGTCTGGTGGCCCGAATGGCCGCCGTGGTCGGCCCGCCGGCTGAGGTGCTCAGCCTGGGCATCTCGCCCATCAGCCCGCTCCTCTTTCCCGACGATGTGGTCGAGGCACTGATCGAGACGGCGCGCCTGGGTATCGCCCTGGGGCCGCTACCCTGTCCCACGGCTGGGGCCACCGCGCCGCTGTCCCTGGCCGGGGCGCTGGCCCAGCAAAATGCTGAGGTGCTGGCCGCCGTGGTGCTGGCCCAACTGGTGCGGCCGGGGTTGCCCATCATCTATTGCGGCCGGCTGGCGATGATGGAACCCCGGACCGGCTTCTCCGTATGGGGCGGCGTCGAGCTGGGCCTGGCCTCGGCGGCCACAGTGCAGATCGCCCAGCGCTACGGCCTGCCGGTGAACGTCTACGGCCTTTCTACCAACGCCCATACCTTTGAGCTCCAGAACGGCTACGAGCGCGCGCTCAACGCGGCCATCCCGGCCCTGGCCGGGGCCGATGAGCTATCCGGCATCGGCGAGATGGAGGCCGGCGTCATGGGTTCATATGCCCAGATGGTGTGCGATAACGAGATCGCCGCCAGCGTGTGCCGACTGCGCCGTGGTTTCACAGTGGACGAGGAGGCCCTGGCGGTGGAGGTGATCGGCCGGGTCATGGCCGGCTCGCGCAACTTTTTAGACCAGAAGCACACAGTTCGCTACCTGCGGGCCGGCGAGGTGCTGGTCACCCACCTGGCAGACCGGCTACCCTGGGAGGAATGGCAACGGGCCGGCCGGCCCACCCTGGCCGACCGGGCGCAGGCTGAGGTCGGGCGTCTGCTGGCCGAACACCAGGTTCCGCCACTGACCGCCGACCAGGAACGGGAACTGGACGAGATCATGTGTGAGGCCATAGACCTTCCCCAGACCCGGCGGGTTGGGGAGCCGAAAGGAGGTGGTAACCTGAACCCTGCCGGCCCTATACCCTCCGGCAGGTTAGATCGCCCAAACCTGCGGGAGGGTAGGCAGTTAAGGGACGTGTCGTAACGATGCTGTTAGAGCAACCTGAGAACGGCAAGAAACCAACCGAGGAGGAAAGAGGCCATGAAAAGCAAGTTATGGAAGATCGTAGCCGCATGGGTGGTGATCACCATGCTCGCCTCGTCAGCCGCCTGCGTCACCCCCGCCGCGCCGACGATAACCCCGGCGCCGACCCAGGCGCCGACAACGGCACCCGGGGCCACCAAGGCCCCACAGCCAACGGCCGTGGAACCGACCAAAGCAGCCCCCACCAAAAAGATCATCACCTTCGCCTGGACCCAGGAGCCGGACTCGCTGAACCCCTGGTACACCAACATGTGGTTCTCCACCACTCTTCACCAGCTCTTCCTGGCCTGGGCCTGGGAGTTCGATGATAAGAATGTTCCTTTCCCCAGGCTGGTCACCGAGATCCCCAGCCTGGAGAACGGCGGGGTCAGCCAGGACGGACTGACCATCACCATGCACCTGCGGGACGACATCGTCTGGTCGGATGGCAAGCCCATCACCTCGGCCGACTTTGTCTTCACCTACGACATGGTGATGGCTGAGGCCAACTCGGTCACCAGTCAATACCCCTACGACTATCTGGAGAGCATCGAGGCCCCGGACGAGCGCACCGTGGTGATGCACTTCAGCAAGCCATTTGCCGCCTGGAAGGCCCTGTTCTGGCGCGGCGTTCTGCCCAAGCACGTCCTGGAGCCGGTCTTTCAGGCCAAAGGCTCGCTCCAGGAGGCCGAGTGGAACATGGCCCCCACCGTCGGCTGCGGCCCGTACAACTTTGCCGAGTGGGAGTCGGGCAGCTACATACGCTTTGTCAAGAACCCCAACTACTGGGGCCCCGCGCCCAAGATAGACGAGATCTATTTCAAGATCGTGCCGGATGACGCCTCGCAGACGGCCGCCCTCATCGCCGGCGACGCCGACGTGGGCGCCTTCATCCCCCTGTCCGACGTGCCCACCCTCAAGGGGAAAGGCGTCATCATCATGGTCGAAAGCTCCGGCTATGCTGAGGGCCTGTTCTTCAACTTCCGGGACATGGCCAATCCTGGCGCCCGTGACCTGAAAGTCCGCCAGGCCATCGCCATGGCGATTGACCGGGAGGCGATCAACCGCGACTTGTTGCTGGGCCTGAGCCACGCCCCGGAAACCCTGTGGGATCCCCTGGCCATCTATGGCTACGTCTCGCCAGACATCGTGCCCTGGAAGTATGATCCGGCGGCGGCCAAAGACCTGTTGGAGAAGGCCGGCTGGATTGACCGCGATGGCGACGGGATCCGGGAGAACGCCAAGGGCGAAAAGCTGACCCTGGTGTACGGCACTACCATCCGCGAGATCCGCCAGGACACCCAGGCCGTGATCCAGCAGCAACTGAAGCAGGTGGGCATTGAACTCAAACTGGTGAGCCAGGAGGCAGACATCTTTTTCGGCAGCTTTAGCGATGGTGCCGCCTGCGCCGTCGGCTCGGTAGACATCATGCAGTGGTCGGATGCGCCCTACTTCCCAGACCCAGACAAGGATTATTGGCTGTGCGATCAGGTCCCCAATGCCGACAACCCCTGGGGCTGGAACTATTTCGGGTGCGATCCCAGGCTGGATGAGTTATTCAAGAAACAACTGACCCTGATGGACGAAAAGGAGCGGGCCAGGGTCATCCAGGAGATCAGCAAATACATGCACGATCAGGTCTATTGGTATGGCCTGTGGGATGACCCGGACTATTGGGCCGTCAACGCGCGTCTGACGGGGGTCAAGTTCTCCGGGGTCACGCCGCTCTATAACATCGCTGAATGGGACGTGAAATAGTGAGCGATAACCCTCCCGCAGGTTTTTGAACCTGCGGGAGGGTTCACGAGGGGAAACACCATGACCCGCTACATCGTTCGCCGGCTCTTGCAGGCTATTCCGTTGCTGTTCATCATCAGTGTGGTACTTTTCATCCTGATGCGTAGCTCCGGCGACCCGGTGGCGACGCTCGGCGGCCGCCGTAATCCCCGGCCGGAAGACCGCGAGCGTCTGACCCGCCTGCTGGGGTTGGACCAGCCCCTATACGTCCAGTATATCTACTGGCTGATCGGCAATGACTGGACCATGATTGACTTGGATGGCGACGGCGTGGCCGAGACCCCCGGCCAGCAGAAAGGGGTGCTGCGCGGCGAGTTCGGCACCTCCCTGGTCGTCCGGGGCAAGCCGGCGATGGAAGTCATCCTGGAGCGCATACCCTACACCCTGCTGCTGATGATCGTGTCCGAGGTGGTCATCATCTTTTTCTCCCTGGTCATCGGCGTCTTTTCGGCCCTGCGCCAGTACTCGCTTCTGGACCATCTGATCACCGGTCTCTCGTTTCTCGGCTACTCGATGCCCATCTTTTTCGTGGCCCTGGTGAGCATGTACCTCTTTGCGGTGGAGTTCAAGAGCTGGGGGTTGCCGTACCTGCCGACCGGAGGCGTGTTCGAGCCGCAGGAGGGCAATACGCTGTTACAGGTGGCCCTCCATCTGGTCCTGCCGGTGACGAGCATCGCCGTGGTCAGCATTGCTGGCTACAGCCGCTTTGTCCGGGCCACCATGCTCGAAGTCCTGGGTGAGGACTATATCCGCACTGCCAGAGCCAAGGGCCTGCGCAAGCGGACCATCATCTTCTTGCACGCCCTCAAGAACGCGAGTCTGCCCCTGGTGACCATCGTGGGCCTGGATATTCCCATGCTCCTGGGCGGGGCCGTTGTCACCGAGCGCATCTTTGCCTGGCCGGGCACGGGCCGCCTGTTCCTGGACCACGTGTCCCGGGGCGATACGCCGGTGGTCATGGGCATCCTGATGCTCATCGCGGTCGCGGTCATCATCTTCCAGCTCATCACTGACATCACCTACGCCTGGCTGGACCCGCGCATCCGCTATAATTAGGGCTTCACGCGCCGGGCGCACCCAGGTGTTACCCCTGGTGCCCACGCTCTGCGTGGGCACCAGGCAGCCCTCACGCAGAGCATGGGGGCGAGCAACAGCCAGGTGTTACCCCTCGTGCCACGCTCTGCGTGGGCACCAGGCAGCCCTCACGCAGAGCATGGGGGCGAGCAACAGCCAGGCGTTCCCCTCGTGCCCACGCGGAGCGTGGGCACGAGCAAGGGTGGGTTCCCGCGTCGGCGGCGGGGTCACACTCCCTACGGCTTGCCAGGTCGCAGACGTGGTCGCCGCCGCGAGCAGTGAAAATATGCTGCGCGACCATGCTCGCGCGGGGTGTGCCACCCCGCGCCGGCGGCGGGTCACAGACCCGCCGCGAGCAGGCATAGTGAGTGGTTACGAAAGGAGCCATCTACTATGAGTGTTACAGACGAAGCGATAGCCATCGCTCCCAGGTTCGCGGCGGACGAACTGGAAGCCCCGCCGTTGACCCTGCGCCAGTTGACCTGGCGGCGCTTCCGACGGCACAAGATGGCCATGTTCGGCACGATGATGCTCGTTCTGCTGATCTTTTATTCCTTCGCCGGCGCCCTGTTCTTCACCGAGGATTACGCCAACCTGACCGACACCTCCTTGCGGCTGCAACCACCCTCGCGCGAGCATCCCTTTGGCACCGATACGGTGGGGCGCGACATCCTGGCCCGCACCATCTACGGCGGGCAGATCTCGCTACTGATCGGATTGACGGCCATGCTGGTGGAGGTGATCGTGGGCGTCTTGATCGGGGCCATCGCCGGCTACTATGGCGGCTGGCTGGACGCCTTGTTGATGCGTTTCACCGAAGCCGTATTTGTCATCCCCTCCATCTTTTTGCTCATCGTCATGGCCAAGACGTTCGGGACCGAGATACCCGACCTCAGCCTGTTGGGCCGGACCTTTAGTGGGAGCGTGATCGTGGTCGTGCTGATCATCGGGCTGACGAGCTGGATGTACCTGGCTCGCATCGTGCGCGCCCAGTTCATCTCCCTCAAGGAACGCGAGTTCATCCTGGCTGCCCGGGCCACCGGCACACCGGCCTGGCAGATCATCTGGGGCCATATCCTGCCCAACACCATGGCCCCCATCATCGTCTCGGCCACGTTGAGCATCGCCGCCGCCATCCTGTCCGAGTCGTACATCAGCTTCCTGGGCATGGGGGTGCAACCGCCGACCGCTACCTGGGGGAATATGTTGCAAACCGCCTCCTCTGACTTTACCAAGATCCAAAACGCCCCCTGGTTCTGGGTGTTTCCGGGGCTGCTAATCGTGTTGACCGTGCTGAGCATTAACTTTGTGGGGGATGGCCTGCGCGATGCCCTTGACCCGCGCAGTCGGGCGGCATAGGGAGGAGCCACATGGATAGAACGATCTTGCTGCGGGTCCAGGACCTGCGCACCCGGTTCCATACGCCGGAGGGGACGATCTATGCGGTGAACGGCATCTCCTACAAGTTGGGTGAGGGCGAAACCCTGGCCGTGGTGGGCGAGAGCGGCTGTGGCAAATCCGTCAGCATGATGTCTATCCTGGGACTGATCCCCATCCCGCCGGGCGAGATCGCCAGCGGGAGCGCGTTGTACCAGGGGCGGGACCTGCTTCAGATGACGGATGCCGAATTGGAACAGGTGCGGGGCAAAGAGATCGCCATGATCTTCCAGGACCCGATGACGGCCCTGAACCCGGTGCTGACCATCGGGCGGCAGATCACCGAGGTGTTGGAACGACACATGGGCATGAACCACCAGCAGGCCCACCTGCGCGCCGTGGAGCTTTTGGAGATGGTGGGGATCCCCAGCGCCGCCGCCCGGCTGCGAGACTATCCGCACCAGTTCTCCGGCGGTATGCGCCAGCGGGTCATGATCGCCATGGCCCTGTCTTGCCTGCCCAGCATCCTGATCGCCGATGAGCCGACCACGGCCCTGGATGTGACCATCCAGGCCCAGATCGTGGAGCTGGTCATCCGGCTGCGGGAGCAGGTGGGCCTGGCCATGATCTGGATCACCCATGACCTGGGCGTGGTGGCCGGCCTGGCCGACCGGGTGAATGTGATGTATGCCGGTTTCATCGTCGAAGAAGCCCCGGTGGACGACCTGTACGACAACCCGCGCCATCCCTACACCCTGGCCCTCCTGGCGGCCCTGCCGCGCGTGGACCGGCGGCGCGACCGGCGCCTGAAATCCATCCCCGGCGCACCTCCCAACCTGCTGGTCGAACCGCATGGCTGTCCCTTCGCTCCTCGCTGTGAATTCGTCATCGAGCGCTGCCGGGCTGAGACGCCGCCGCTAACCCCGGTGGCACCCGGTCACCAGATCGCCTGCTGGGTGGACATTGATACGGGAGCAGCACGATGAACCAGCCAGAGCACCCCCTGGTCATAGTCGAACACCTGACCAAGCACTTTCCCATCACCCGGGGCATCGTGATCCAACGCCGGGTGGGCGCGGTGCAGGCTGTGGACGACGTCTCCTTCACCATCGCCCGGGGCGAGACCCTGGGGCTGGTCGGCGAGAGCGGTTGCGGCAAGACCACCGTCGGCCGCACCATGCTCGGCCTCTACCCGGCCACCAGCGGCACCGTGCTCATTGATGGTCACAACGTGCATACCGCCAAAGGCCGCGAGCTGATGGCCGTCCGCCGCAAGGCCCAGATCATCTTTCAGGACCCCTTTGCCTCCCTCAACCCGCGTTGGACGGTCGGCGCCATCGTCAGCGAGCCGATCCGGGTGCACAAGCTCTATGGCAGTGCCCGGGAACGCGCGGAACGGGTCCAGGAGCTATTGGAACTGGTGGGGCTGAACCGTCGCCTGATCAACCGTTTCCCCCACGAGTTCTCCGGCGGGCAGCGACAACGCATCGGCATCGCCCGGGCCCTGGCCTCTGAACCACTGTTCATCGTCTGCGATGAGCCGATCTCGGCGCTGGATGTCTCGATCCAGGCCCAGGTCGTCAACCTGCTGGAAGACCTGCAAGATCGCCTGGGGCTGACTTATCTCTTTATCGCCCATGACCTGAGCATGGTGCGACACATCTGCACCCGCGTGGCGGTGATGTACCTGGGCGTGATTGTGGAGCTGGCCGACCGCAACGAGCTGTATGAGAACCCGCTGCACCCCTACACGCGCTCGCTCCTCTCGGCCGTGCCGGTTCCGGATCCCAAGGCAGCGCGCCAGCGCCAACGCATCGTCCTGGAGGGCGATGTGCCCAGCCCCATCAACCCGCCCGGCGGCTGTCGCTTCCATACGCGCTGCCCCATCGCCGTGGCCCGCTGCGCCGGGGAACGGCCGGCGTGGCGCGAACTGGGCAGCCACCACTTTGTCGCCTGCCACCGGGCCTGAGAACTTTCCAACAACCTCCGAGGGTAACGCTTTGGAAACGTTAGACATCGTGCTGGCGCGCGGCCGGATCGTGGATGGCTGTGGGAATCCCTGGTTCCGGGGCGACGTGGGCATCCGGGAGGGCCGAATCGCGCGGATCGCCCCGCCGGGGACGCTAAAAGGCCGCCGGGTCATTGACGTCGGCGACCGCCTGGTCACGCCGGGCTTTATAGACATCCACACCCATTCGGATCTCAGCCTCCTGGTGAATCGCCGGGCCGAGAGCGCAGTGCGCCAGGGCGCCACCACGCACGTCATAGGCAATTGCGGCATGTCCCCGGCCCCCATAAACGATGAACACCTGGCCGAGATGCAGAACTACTGGGGGCGCATCTCGGAGCAGCCGGAAGTCACCTGGGCCTGGCGCACCTTCGGCCAGTACCTGGCGGCCCTGGAGAGCGGCGGCCTGGCGATCAACGTCGCTTCCCTGGCCGGGCACGCCGCACTGCGCATGGCCGTCATGGGCCTCGATGCCCGCGCGCCCACCCCGGCCGAACTCGCCGGGATGGAGACACTGCTGACCGAGGCACTGGAGGCCGGTGCCTTTGGCCTGTCCACCGGCCTGGTCTATCCGCCGGGCTGCTTTGCCGCTACCGCCGAGATCATCGCCCTGTGTCACGTGGTCGCCCGCTACCACGGCCTCTATGCCTCCCACATCCGGGGCGAACGGGAGACTATCCTGGACGCCGTGGCCGAGGCCATTCACATCGGCCAGGAAGCCGGCGTGCCGGTGCAGATCTCGCACAACGCGCCCAAGTTCGGCGCGCCGTGCGACGCCACGGCCAACCTGCGACTGGTGGAAGAGGCCCGGGCCCGGGGCCAGGACGTGACTGTGGACAACGACCTGCACACCGACCTGGGGCCACCCCTGACCGGCGGCCTGCCCCAGGAGATCCAGGAACGCCCCGTCGCCAAGATCGTGGCCCTGCTCCGCGACCCGGAGGCGCGCCGCCGGATCCGGGAGGAGATCATCCTGGACCGCCGGCCCGCCTTTGGCCCGGTTGGGTTGCTCAAACACGGCCAGTGGCAGCGCATCACCATCTTGCGCGCCCCCCATAGCCCCCAGGCCGTCGGCCAGACCGTGGCGGCGCTGGCCGGCGAGCGCGGTCAGGACCCCTTTGACACCTACCTGGACCTCATCGTCGAGAACGGCCACGATGTGGAGGCCATCTTTGACTATATTGACGAGACCAATATCCGTATCCTGCTCCGCCACCCGGCGGTGATGGTCTGTTCCGACGGGCAGGCGTCTGCCCCTTACGGCTTTCTCGGTGATCCACAGACCTATTGCCCGTGCAGCTATGGCGAGTTCCCCGGCCTGCTGGAGCGATACGTGCGCGACCAGGCAGTGCTGACCCTGGAAGAGGCGGTTCGCAAGATGACCTCCTTCCCGGCCCAACGCCTGGGCCTGCTGGATCGTGGCGTGCTGCGGCCCGGCACCTGGGCCGATGTCGTCGTCCTGGACCTGGCGCGCGTCCACGACCGGGCGACCAACCTCTACCCGCACACCTACCCTTTCGAGAACTATCCCCACCGCTACCCGGAGGGGATTGACTACGTCCTGGTCAACGGTATCCTGGTCGTCGAGGAGGGAGAGCATACCGGGGCCTTGCCGGGCCAGGTCCTGCGAAAACCAGTGAAATCTGGTTGCTGCTCTGTAATACTCTAACCGCCAATTCACTACCGGACACTTTTCAATCACGAATGATGCGAATGGACGAATGACACGAATTGGTATGAAAAACATTCGTGAGATTAGGCCTCGTGCCCACGCTCCGCGTGGGCACGCACGCTCCGCGTGGGCACGCACGCCCCGCGTGGGCACGCAGCAGGCCTGGCCGCGTGCCCCGGCGTTTCGCACCCACGCAGAGCGTGGGTGCGAGCAAAAACAAGTGCAATTGGTTTGGGAGGTACTATGATGGCAGCAAAAGCCATGCCCGTCATCGAGGTGCGCGGTTCCTATCGTGAGGTGGGGCGGCAGATCGGCGAGAGCCTGCGCCCGCTGGTGCAGGCGGTCACGGCCCAATCGCACGAGGACCTGATACCGGGCGTAGGCTGGGAAGACATGCAGCGCCAGGGCCAGCTCTATCTGGTCACGAGCCGGGCGATCTACCCGCAATTCGTCACCGAGCTGGAAGGGATCGCCGAAGGGGCGAACGTGTCCTTTGAGGAGCTTTTCCTGGTCATGTGCGAGGAACTGTGGACGCCGGCCGCCTGGCGCGGTTGCACCGATTTTGCCGCCCGGGGCCGGGCCACGGTGAACGGCGCGACGCTCCTGGCCCACACCAACGACCGCCCCCCCTGGACGGAGGACGAGATGGTCATCCTCAAGGTGCAGGCCGGGGACGAACCCGAGTTCCTGGGCGTCTCCACCGGCGGCGTGGGCTACAGCGCCGGCTTTAATGCTGCCGGCATCGTCCTCACCGGCAACGAACTCGCCTGCAACGACATCCGGCCCGGTGTGCCCCGCACCCTCATCGTCCGGGCCATCCTGGCCGCCCGGCGGCTGGGCGAGGCCCTGGATGCCTGCCTGCTGCCCCAACGCGCCTCTAACTATAACAACATCATCGCCGACCCCCACGGCGAGGTCTATAGCATGGAAGGCTCGGCCACCGACTGCGAGGCCATCTACATCGCCGATGACATCCTGGCCCACGCCAATCACTATGTCAGCCCGGCCATGCGCCAGTACGAGGCCGACCGCAACACCATCGGCAACTCGATCCTGCGGCACAATCGGGCCTTGCGCCTGCTGCGCGATAACTTTGGCCGCCTGTCGCCAGAGCTGTTCCAGACGCTGCTGGCCGACCACGCCAACTACCCGGCCTCCATCTGCAAGCACGACGGCGAATCGGTCACGGTGTTCAGCATGATCGTCAACCCGGCCGAGCGGCGGGCCTGGATCGGGCACGGGCGACCCTGCCAGACGACTTATTACGAATACACCCTGGCCCCCTGGATACCGCCGGCCGACTGGCCGCGTGTATAGAACTACCCAACCTCCCGCCGGTTAACCCCCAGGAGTGGCCCCTCGTGCCCACGCTCCGCGTGGGCACGCTCCGGCGGGCACGCCGCATGATGGGGCCCAGGCCTCGTGCCCACGCTCCGCGTGGGCACGCACGCTCCGCGTGGGCACGCCCCGCGCGGGCATGCTCCGCGTAGTTACGCTGAAAGTGTCGCCGTGGCATATGCCGTGTTGAATCTGGAAACCTTGTTGCGTGTACCCCAGGTGGAGACCGACCTGGGCTTCGATGTGGGAGCCACGCGGATCGCCTTCTCCTGGAACGTCACCGGCCATTGGGAGATCTATGGCTTGCCCCTGGACGGTCAGGCAGGGCCGCAACCGCTCACCGGCTGGCCGGGGGCCAGGTTCGCGCCCCAGTGGTCGCCAGACGAGCGCCGCCTGGCCTACGTCCTGGACCGGGACGGCAGCGAGGCCTATGACATCCATGTCTACGATTGCGCCACCGGTCAGCACACCAACCTGACGCCGGATACCCCCGAGACCATCCTCCCTCACTTCCACTGGTCGCCTGACGGCCAGTGGATCGCCTTTATCTCCAACCGCGCCGGATGTTTCGACACCTACGTCATGCCCGCCTCCGGCGACCCGGCCCGGCTGATGCTCAGCACACCATACCCGGCTCAAGAGGTACGCTGGTCGCCTTGTGCACGATGGCTGGCCGTTGTCGCCCAGGCCCGGGGCCAGGAGCAGTGGACTTTTATCGTCCCGGCTGGGAGCGGAGAGGCCCACCCCATCAGGACTGACGCCGGCCCCATCTGCGCCCGGGACAGCCGATGGTCACCGGCCGGCCACCCGCGCCTGGCCTTTGCTTCCGACATCCACGGCTGGTTCAACATCGGCCTCTATGAACTGGCGACCGGCGCGATCACCTGGCTGACTGAAGGCGATGGCGACAAGGAGTCACCGGCCTGGTCCCCAGACGGCCAGAAACTGGCTTACGTCGTCCGTCACGGCTCCACTACCCGGCTGGCCCTGCTGGACCTGGACAGCGGCCACGTGGCAACCTGCCAGGTCGCGCCCGGCGTCCACCACCGCCCTACTTTTACCCCGGACGGGCGGGTCGTGCTCTTTGGCTTTGAGAGTCCCGCCCGCCCCTGTGACTTGTGGTGCCTGTCCGTGGGCGATGGCTCGTTGCGTCAGCTCACCTGGTCCCTGCCACCGGCCTTGCACGACGCACCGTTCGTCTGGCCGCAACAGGTCTGGTATCCCAGTCTGGACGGCGCGAGCGTGCCGGCCCTGCTCTATCGCTCCCCGGCCGACAGGGTTTCGCCGGCAGTGGTCTATGTACACGGCGGGCCGGATTGGCTGGCCCAGGCGGCCTGGGACCCGCTGGTGCAGCACATGGTCAGCCGGGGCTGGGCCGTGCTGGCCCCCAACTACCGGGGTTCGACCGGCTACGGGCGCGCGTGGCAACAGGCCAATCGCTTTGACCTGGGCGGCGGCGATACGCAGGACGTGGTCGCCGGCGCAGACTACCTGGTGGCACAGGGTCTCGCCGCGCCGGGCCGCGTCGCCATCACCGGTCGCAGTTGGGGCGGCTACCTGACCATGACCGCGTTGACCCGTTATCCCGACCGATGGGCCGGGGGATCGGCGGTGGCGCCATTCCTCAACTGGTTCACCGGCCACGCGCAGGCGCGGGCAGACTTGCAGCACTGGGACCGGGAGAATCTGGGCGACCCGGAGCAAAACTATGAGCGGTACTACGAGCGTTCGCCCTTTTTCTTCCTGGACCGCGTCGCCGCGCCGGTGCAACTGATCTGCGGCGCGCACGACGTGTATTGCCCGGCCAGCGAATCCATCCAGGCCCGGGACCGGTTGCTTGAGTTGGGCAAGCCCTGCGATCTGGTGCTCTACCCGGACGAGGGCCATGTCTTCCTCCAGATCGAGAACGTGGTGGATGCCGCCAGACGCCGGGTGGACTTTTTGGCGAGGGTGCTGGAAGGGTAAATCGTTACCCGATTCACACCATGCACCCGGCGATGGAGAAGGTCATCTAACGCCCTAACGCGCCTGAAATCCGTGCGTAATTAAACGCATGAGGGCACTACCCCACCCCCTACTTCGCTTCCCTTCGCCACTATGCGGTGCGGGGAGGGGAAAGAAGGCCTCGTAGGGGGTTTTTGCGGCGGCTTCGCCGCCGCAAAAACCCCCAGAAAGGCTTTCTCCC
>Ga0209101_1000461_pt1 | contig 33687 bp, 20 predicted proteins | sample ConPoolayeCmetaG_FD_185481 | JGI IMG/M metagenome (GOLD analysis project Ga0209101, IMG submission 185481) | Hot spring microbial mat communities from California, USA to study Microbial Dark Matter (Phase II) - Cone Pool mat layer C metaG... ...
GATGCCGGCGGCCTGCCTCAATCCATGTGGGTGAGATTTCAGGCTATCGAATATCTGCGTTCTTTTTGGGTCAACCGGATCGGGCTATCGCAGCTTAACCTGCTCCTGATACTTTCCGGTGCTTTCACCCTTTTTCGGAAAAAGGTGGTGATGGACGTGGGCGGATTCTATTCCAGATTCAGCAATAATCCGTATATTATCGAAATATTGAAAGGTGCAAAAGGAACGGTCTGTGAAGATATGGAGATAGTGGTTCGCATTCGGCGATATCTTAGAGAAAAAAAACTTCCCGATAAGGCCGTCTTCATTCCCTGGCCGATTTGTTGGACGGAGGTGCCGGAGACTTCCGCGGCGCTGGCCCGGCAGCGGAACCGCTGGCATAGGGGCCTCCTTGAAACCATCTGGTATCACAGGAAAATCATGTTCGAGCCGAAATACGGCCGCCTTGGGTTGGTAGCAATGCCCTATTATTTGATTTTTGAGGCACTCGGGCCGATAGTAAAGACTTTTACCTATGTTTTTATCGCATATCTGGTTGCAACTGGCCGGATTCACGATTTGTTCTTTTTGCTGTTGACGTTGTCCGTCGTGCTTATTGGGATGCTGGGACTTGGAATCGCCACCGTGACAGTCGAATCATGGTCGCGGAAAAATTCGCCGACTCACCTCAGGGCGTTGAGGTATCGCACGGGGCGGGAATGGTTGAAACTGCTGGTGACCGCCCTTTATTCCGAATTGGCGTTCGGATTCGTTAGGAATTTTTGGCAACTGGCCGGAATCAGAGATTTTCTTAAGGGAATCAAGAACTGGGGGAAGTCGAGCCGAATCGGCCTGAGAGTCATTCAATCAAAGTAAGGTGATTATGATATTCCGCAAATTTACAACGATAGTTTTCGCGGTTTTGATACCGCTCGTAATAAGTGGTTGTTTCAAAGACGGCACATCTTCGGGCGAGGACTCCGCCCCCAGCATCTATGTGGAGCTGACCAGTCCGGCTCCGTGGGCGGCGGTTTACGGTGAGGTGGCAATCAGGGCCGAAGCCGGCCCGGCTGATGTCGTCTCGCACGTAACTTTTTTCGTGGATGGGGAATCGCTGTCGACCGATCCGGAGCCGCCCTATTCAACCGTGTGGAACACGACCGGGCTGATCGATAATCACACGATTTTTGCCAAGGCCTTTGATTCGAATGGATTATTTAAGATATCTTCAATCATCACCGTTTCGATTAGGCAGGAGACGACCGATCCGCCGCCGTCGGTCTGGATCACCTATCCGCCGCCGTGGGCGCAGGTCAGCGGAGTGATTCAGGTCAGGTCCGAGGCCACGGATAACGACAGCGTGGCGGCCGTGGCGTTATTGATCGACGGCGCGGTTTCAGACAGCCTGAACATCGGGCCGTTTTATTTCACCTTAGATACCGGCCTGCTCGGCGCCGGTAATCATACTCTCATGGCCAAGGCGAGGGATAACAACGGCGGAATCGGCTATTCCGAAATGGTCGTGATGGTGGTCCAATGACGCGCGGCGGTGATTCAGGATTGAATATAAGATTATTTTCCGTGATCATATTATTTTTATATCTGGATGCCTTAGGGGCAGGCCCAGTCGACGAGGCGGATCGGCAAATAGAAAACGAAGATTATGCCGCGGCCATTGCGATATTGAATAAAGCGGCAGCCGGCGATCCGGGCGATATCGAAATCTGGAGGTTGCTGGGATATTCCTATCGGTTGGCGGACAGCCTGCCACAGGCCTGCTCGGCGTATGAAAAGGTCCTTTTTCTGAACCCCGACGATTACGACGCCCATCTGGCTCTCGGCCTTTTGTATTCCTGGCGGAATCTTTTCGAAAAGGCGCAAGCGATGTACGATTATCTACTCGCCGCGGATTCGCTCGATGTCGAAGCTTTGATGGGCATGGGGAGAATAAACGCGTGGCAAGGCCGTTTCGGAGATGCCGAAAAATATTATAAGAAAGCTCTATCGATCAGGGGCGATCTCACCGGGGCCATGGTCGGCTTGGGCTGGGTTTATGCGTGGAGTGGAAAATATCCGGCAGCCGTCGCCGAGTTCGAAAAGGCGCTGGCTTTAGATTCCACCAATGCGGATGCGCTTGAAGGATTGGCGAAAGTGAATCTCTGGAGCGATAAGCCGTATCAAGCCGAGAAAACGCTCGCCGTTGTCTTGGATGCCGCGCCCGAGAACAAAGCTCTGCGATTGCTTGCCGATGAATTATCTCTTCAGACAGATTTCCGTCTTGATAATTCGATTACTTTCACCTCGGAGTATGACGCGGGCCGAGTTACGGAATATAATCGGATCGACGAGGTGGTGGGTCGGCGCCTATCCGATAGGGTGTCGGCGGAGGCCGGATTGTCCGGGTTGTGGACGTTCAGGCGGGATGCCTATGTTCAGAGACGAACGGTGTCGCTGAGGTCACGCCTGAGAGTATCGACGAAATTGACCCTATCGGCTTCGGCCGGAGTCGAGCTCTTGCGCTCCGAAATCGATCGCACCTCCTTAGCGCTTGATCTTGAGTCTCTTGCGCCATTGAGATCGCTCGCTCTGGTATTCGATCGCGGCTTATATGAGCCGTGGTCTGATATCGACGCCACCGGTCTTTCCGGCGAATTACAGACGAATCGGCTGCTGGGATTGTCGCTTTCGGCCGCAGGTGGGATTTGGCGGCTGTCTGACGATAATCGTAAAGAAATCGCCGCCGCCAACCTCAAATTCAAGGTTCTGGATAAGCCGGTTTTCGATATAGGCTATCGTTTCCGGCTTTGGGATTATAAGTTCAGATCAACTTATTATTACAGCCCGGTCGATCTGAACCAACACGAGTTGGGATTGGATTTCTCCTGGCGGCCCACCGGCCGGTTCAGTATTGACAGTGATGCTTACCATGCAATCAACAGCGATAAAGTGAGAGCCTATTCAGGCAGTGCGAATATCGTTCTGAATTTGGGCCGCAGATCGCTGTTGACCGTATCGTTATCGGGCTATCGCAATAATTTCGACTATAAGGTTGCCAGCGTAACCGGAAAGTTGAGAATCAACCTGTGAAAATGGGTGGAAAATATCTGGTCTTGCTCGTTTTGGGGGTGGTGCTGGCTTTCGTCATTTACGCCATGATAGAGGTTGAAGACCGCTATCTTGAAAGGCGGTTTGGGTTGACCGGAGCGGCCGATGGGGCGGAATCCCCGGAAATCGATAATCGTGAGTTTAGTCTGAAGCTGGATGCCGATGGCTGGCGCAAGGCCGCAAATCAATCACGGCTGGTGGCGGCGGCGCAAGACGAGCGGCTATGGATAGTAAAACGGCGGAAAACCTGGGATCGGCAAAGTCCGGAACAGGAGTTTCAACCGATTTTTGTGAGAGGGGTTAATTTGGGAGTTGCCTTGCCCGGCTGCTGGCCGACCGAATTCAAAGCCACCAAGGAGCAATACTACAATTGGCTGGTCGATATAGGCAGGATGAACGCCAACGCAATCAGAATCTACACTATACTTCCGCCGGAATTCTATGAGGCTTTCTCGAAATATAATTTTGATCATCCCGAACGCCATCTCTGGCTGATTCAGGGTATTTGGGCCGAATTGCCGGAGAGCGGCGATTTTCTCGAAAACGCTTACGACAATGAGATCAAACGCGAAATACGCGATGCCGTCGATGTTATTTTCGGGCAAGCCGTCATTCCGCAACGTCGCGGGCATGCTTTCGGCAGATATGCCGTGGACGTATCGGCGCATGTTCTGGCCATAATTTTCGGCCGCGAATGGGAGCCCCACAGCGTAATGACGATGGACAGTATAAATGCCGACCTGACCGAATACCACGGCGATTTTTTCAGCGTGCCGAATGGCAGCCCGAGCGAATGCTACATGGCCATGATAATGAATTATATCGCCTCTTACGAAACTGCGACTTATCGATTTCAGCATCCCCTGTCGTTCGTAAACTGGCTTCCCCTCGACCCGCTGTATCATGAATCCGAATGGCTTGAGGGAAACGATCTTCTGGAATACGACAACGACCTGGCGACGCTTAACCCGATGAAAATCCACGTTACCCCGTTGATGAGGGCCGGGTATTTTGCCTCTTATCATGCTTATCCCTATTATCCTGATTTCGTATTCAACGATGAGAAATACGCCCGATCAACATGCGGGCGCGGCAGATGCTCCTACGCCGGATATATCCGAGACCTTAAACGCGTTCATACTGGAATCCCCCTGATTATCGCCGAATATGGTGTTCCATCGAGCCGCGGCGCCAGCCATTATACACCCGAGGGAATGAATCACGGACAGCACAGCGAGATTGATCAGGGGATGATCGACGCCCACCTGACCGAGGACATTGCCAGAGCCGGCTGCGCCGGGGCGATACTTTTTTCCTGGATCGACGAATGGTTCAAACATAATTGGTTGGTCATGGATTACGAAATACCGGCGGACAGGAGCGTTCTTTGGTACAATCTTGAAAATCCGGAGCAGCATTTCGGCTTGGCGGCGCTTGAGGATAGGCGGGTCATAATTGACGGCAACGATGACGATTGGCGGGAGACAGCGGCGACGGCTGATAAAACCGGCGATGTGGCCGCCGGTTCGGCCGGATATTTCGATTTGCGGGAAGTCAGAATCACCTCGGACGGCTCCTGTCTGTATCTGAATATCGCTCTTAACGAACCGATCGACCCGTATGATGAAAAATTTTGGAATACGTTCAGGATATTGATCGCTATCGATACCCATGATGAAGCTCTCGGCGAACATCTCATTTCACCGATAGGTCAAGAGATCGGCAGGGGAGCGGAATTTCTCGTCCAGATCGGCGGTCCCGGCGATTCTCGGGTGCTGGTCGATAATTATTATGACATTTATAACGGGTATCCGCGCGATTCGATTCTGACGATTGTCCGGACCGACAATCGCGACGGGGTTTTCGCCGCGGTGCGTCTGCAGGCGAACCGGCCGAGAAGCGGCTTGACGGGGAAACGGTTTCCGAAAATCGACAACGAGCGCGGCACGCTTCGTTGGGCACCCCAAGGCACAGGTTATTCGCCCGCCGAAAGACTTTATGATGTTTGCCCGTCCCCTAATGGACGATCGCTTGAATTGAGAATCCCCTGGGCGGTTCTGAACGTGTCGGATCCGTCATCAAGGTCGGTGTTGAAAGGGAGACCCGACCGCGAAGGGGCTGTGGCGGTCCAGACGGAATCCTTGCGCTTTTATTTCTTCACCTTCGATCCCTCGGAATCACCTTCGGCGGCCCGGGATATGTTGCCCGACAACCCCCTTGGCGGCGGCTTGGCGTATTCCTGGGAAACTTGGGATGTCCCTGAATATGAATACCGCTTGAAAGAGGGATATCCCATTGTTGCGGAGGCGTTTGCCGATGCCGACAGATGGGTGATGGAATACCGGCGCGACAGCGGACCCCGGATTTCCCCCGGCGCCGAAATAAATATCTGGCCGGACGCGCGCAAAGCGGCCGGAACGGTTACATTCGACGACGGTAGCATCGGCCAATACGACTACGCGGTCCCCTTGCTGATAAAGTATCGGTTGGGGGCAACCTTTTTTATCGTCTCCGGCTGGACCGAAGATATATCCGTGAGAGCAGGCGAGGATAACGGATTGCAGGTACACAGGCTTTCCTGGCCGCAAATTCGCCAAATCGCCGCTGCCGGTTTTGAGATCGGTAGTCATGGGACAGAACACAAACCTTTCGACAGCCGACTGAGCGGCGATCTTATGAAGTCGATACTTCGTGCAAGCAAACAAACGATCGAGAAGGAAATCGGCAGGTCTTGCGTTTCGATTTCGTTTCCATATTCTGTCGTCGATGCTTCGATTGAAGAGGTCTTGGCGGAGGCCGGATTCCGCAACGGCCGACGAGGAGGCGACAAGCCCAATCCGCCACTGCCGCCCAACCCGTTTCGGCTTTACAGCTACTGTATAATGGACAGTTCAAGACCGACTCCAGCGGCTTTCAAAGAGACGATCGAGCAAAATGAGAACCAGTGGACTATTTTGCTGTTTCATCACATCTTGGCTGATTCGGCGAGGGAATGGACCTTGTTCAGGCATCACGGCGTAAAGGATACTTACTCGATGAAGCCGACCGATCTCGAAAGATATCTCAGGCTTTTCAGAAATTCGGGATATGCCATCGAATCGCTGGGCCGAATCATGGATTATATCAGAGCCAGAGAGGGGACCAAAATCGAGTTCGGGTCTTTCGGCGACGATTACCTCATCCGCCTGATTCCAACAGCGGGGCGGGAAAATGATTCGACGGTGCTTTCGGTGAACCTGACGACGCCGTGGAAGATAATCGAGGTTACGGGAGCGGTCGACGAGGGCATTTACAACATAAGAAACGGCAGAATCGATTTTGACGCCCGGCCCGGTTCAACCATTTTGGTCCGTAATCTGGAAAAAGATATAGCGCCGTTTTCGGCGATCGGGGGAAAAGACTGATGGGCGTATCCAAGTTGAAACTGCCGACCGTTTTGCTTATCGCTGCGGCCTCATTGATCGTCTGCACCAAAAAAATCAGCGAAAGGCCGAACAAGCCGGCGCATTCTTATCGGAATCCGGCAGCCCTCATAATATCCTCGGGTGACGGCGACGGCGCGGGAACGATAGGCGACGGCGTTCTGGCGGCGCATGAGGCCCTCAATTCATTGGGCTGCCCGACGCGGTTGGAAAACAGAACAGCCCTTTATGAACCGGGGCTGCTGCAGAATTACGATATTATGATCTTGCCGACTCTATATGGAAGCCATGACGCCGACAGGAAATTCTCGCTGACTTATCTGGATACAGTTGCCATGACGAATATCATGAATTGGGTTGAAAAGGGAGGGATTCTTATAGCAGGCGAGAATATCGGACGCAACCGTATGGATGGAGGCGACAGGATCAGCGCAGTGGGAACCCTTAATGAAAACAACTGGCCGTTGGCGAAGTTGTTCGGAACCTCTTTCAGGGAGGTTGAACTCAGCGGTTACGTTTTCCAGCTGGATACCGGATCCTTTCTCGGAAGCGGTTGGTCGTCCGATCGGGCCGCATTCAGTATCCCCGATGCAGGATGGATATTGGTGCCCGAAAATCAAAACGGCGGGAAAGACGGTAAGTTCTGGGCTTATTGGCAAGGCGCGGAAAAATTTGGAGGAGCGATCCGCAATAATTTCGGCAAAGGTACGGCTATCTACCTTTCCTTTTCGCTGCTGATTCATCCAGCCATCGACGGAGGACTATCCAATCCGGGGGAAATCAAGGCGTTTTTCAAGCGGGTCTTGAATCTGGCGACCGGGTCGCCGGATGCTCCGATCGTCGGTATAAGTCCATGGCCTTATGGCAAGCAGGCCGGGCTGGTCGTAACGCTCGGGGCAGATGGATCCGAACCGGGGTTTGCCGCTACGATCGATTCCATAATCCAGGCCGGCGGCGTTCTTACGGTGTTTCTTGAAGGAGTCGTTGATCCGGACAGATTCAAGGATTACATGAATAACGAGTTTGTCGAATTGGCCTCGTCCGGAGCGGGCACGGCCGATTATGGCGAACCTCGTTACCAGAGGCTGCGCGAAGATATCACGATTATGGAATGGATGCTCGGTCAAAGACCGGTCGGTTTTCGTTTCCCGCGGTTCCGGCGGTCATTTGACGGATTGTTGATACTTGCTCAAAGAGGATATCTTTACGACAGCAGCCTGCCGGCGAATCATCGCGAATATTACGAAGGCAGTATTTTCCCTTATAATATTCCGATTTTCGATGAAAAGGGGAGAATCATTTCGACGAATCTGCTTGAGCTGTCGCCGGTTTATCTCGACGACTGGGCTTTCTACGGTGACTTGATCCGCTCGATGGAGAAAGCGCCCAAGGCGATCGAACAAAAGGCCTATCTTTACGAGTCTTTTTTGGACCAGTATTTCCAGAATACGATTTTGCCGGAAGGCGGTTTGATGGTTCAAATCGGCCATGCGGCATTTGAGGGATTTTCCTATCAGACTCTTGCGCCGCTTCTGAATTTCATCCGCAAGACCGCGGCCGACGGAAAAGTCTGGATTGCCCGGGCGAAAGACGTGGCCGTTTTCTGGAACCAGCGGAGCCGGGTTCGTTTTACGGTTGACTGGGACGGTGAAAGCGGCATCTGCCGGGTGAATTTCGGGGACGCCGATTACCCGCCGGGAACTACGTTGAAACTGTTCGGTCCAGATGGTAAAAAGCCGGTTGAAATCACCGATGGCCAAGGGAGCGAATTGGAAAAAAAATCGGCCGCCGACGGAACGATTTTGGTTATTCTGACCGGCCGGGAAAAAGACGAAGTGGAAGTGGTTTTCAGGTAGAGATTAAAACAACCGGTCTCTTGGGAATCCGGCGACAAGCCCATACAAAATTGTAATTAACGAAAATATAAGTCGCTTCAAATCAAATATCGATTTTGGGGTAGCGGGTCAAGCCGTAAATGACCGCGTTTCATCGTCGTTTCGCAAGCCGTCGACGAACTCCAACGTGCTCCGGCGGGCGATATGTTATCTCTTTTTCCCCTCTCCGGTTTCGGGTTTGGGCTTCTCCGGACCGGCGGCGCCATCGAGACCGAAATGCTTGCGGATGCTGGAGTCTATCTCTTTGGCCAAGGCTGCATTTTCCTCGAGATAAGCCCGTGAGTTGTCGCGCCCCTGCCCGAGGCGATTATCGGCGTAAGAGAACCAGGTTCCGGTTTTTTCGAGTATGCCGGCGTTGACGCCAAGATCGATCAGCTCTCCGGAGCGGGAAATCCCTTTGCCGTATATTATGTCGAATTCGGCTTCTTTGAACGGCGGCGCCACCTTGTTCTTGACCACTTTCACGCGGGTGCGCGAGCCGGTTACGGTGTCTCCGTCTTTTATGGTGGCGATCTTGCGGATATCGATGCGGACGCTGGCGTAGAATTTCAGGGCGGTGCCGCCGGTGGTCGTTTCGGGATTGCCGAACATCACCCCGATTTTCATTCTTATCTGGTTAATGAACACCACGCAGGTATGCGATTTTGCTATCGTGCCGGCCAGCTTGCGCAATGCCTGCGACATCAGGCGTGCCTGCAATCCCATATGGGCGTCCCCCATCTCGCCTTCGATTTCGGCGCGCGGCACCAGCGCCGCCACCGAATCGATCACGATGATGTCGATCGCACCCGATCTGACCAGTGTTTCGGTGATCTCGAGCGCCTGCTCGCCGGTGTCAGGTTGACTTATCAGAAGATTGTCTATATCGACGCCCAGAGCGCGGGCGTAAACGGCATCGAGGGCGTGTTCAGCATCGATAAAAGCGGCGATTCCGCCGGCTTTCTGGGCCTCGGCGATTGCGTGAAGCGCTAAGGTGGTTTTGCCCGATGACTCCGGCCCGAATATTTCGACGACCCGGCCCCGGGGCAAGCCGCCAATGCCGAGAGCGATATCGAGACCGAGCGAACCGGTGGAAATCGTGGGAATCTTCACGCCCGTGGTCGTATCGCCAAGACGCATGATCGAACCCTTGCCGAACTGGCGTTCGATCTGAGTCAGAGCTCCTTCGAGCGATTTCTTTTTCTGCGATGCCATTTCCGCTGTCATTTCTTACTCCTTATGCCGGACTGAGAACAGCCGAACAGTTTTCGGGAACATATTGTTTATATGCAATCGCAATAACCGCTTGATCGATATTGCGCCGCCATTTCCGGTAATCGATACAAGTATAGTTTCGAAAAATGCAGCAGGCAATCGATTTTATGGTTATGGGGCGACGGTGGGTTGGAGCCGATATGGCCGGCCTAAAATCAGGCTCAGCAATTTTTTGTCTTGTCGGTGATAAGATGACGGGCGATGTATTAATTCCTTGGCAGCCGGCTGACGCGGCGGTGAATATCTTGAATCGAAACATATGCGGATCTCCCGAAATCGGAACTACGCAGCTCTAAGTGCGCGATCGCCGGGTGACGAATTGAACATCGCCGGCAAACCGTGCCCAACCGATTGGCCTGCATTTTGCAAAAACCTCCAGACCGGTCGAATAGTTCGAATATCACCGGGATTGGCACACGAGAAAACGGTCGGGGAAATCAAAAAACGGCCGGCATCGCCGGAACGTATCGCTTGAAATCGGCGTAGTCCTTGTCCGACATGAAAAGCTCCATCTCCCGACATCTGAACCCTGTTTCAATCAGATAACGGTAAAGCCTCATGTTGATTGTCGGGCACCATAGGTAAAATTCCTTTCCCTTTTTAGGCGGACAGGTCTTGATTGTCGAGTCTATCACCTGCACGAGGTATTTATCGCTTACGGCGCCCGCCGGGCCGATAAGGCCGTCGTCGGAAACCAGACTATACCCCACCCTTTTGCGGCCGGCACGGAAGATGTTGATAGTGACATCCTTCCGGTTTTTCCAAAAACCCCACTCCTGCGGCCTCCGGTAGCCGCGCACCCTTTTTTCCAGAGCGGTAATCCATGTCAGGTCATAACGATCTATCGACCTTTCCGCGGCCAGAGCCGGTTTGCCGTTTAACCGCAGCCTCGAGCGGCCGGCGGACATCAAGGGCAGGCCGCAGATCGGAACCATCCCGAGTTGGCTGTAGAGGCCGACCGCCCGCATGTTGAATGTGAATGTCGTCAGCGAATGGCTGAATTCCGGCCCGTCGCACCAGACTTTTTCCAACAACAGTCTGCCGATTTTCCGATCCTGATATTTCGGATGCACGAAAAGATAGGCAAGATACCATTGTTTTTCCCGCTGGATAGCTGCCGCAAGACCGACCAGATGGCCGTTATGCCAAGCGCCCCAGAAGCCTCGGCGATCTTGCCGGTAAAGATGCCGCCAGATCGGTGGGACTTTTTTCAATCTGGGCCGAATCGGTTTCTTGCCGGTGGCGCGTCGTAGATGGTTGAGAGTGTGCAACACGAGCCTGATTGCAGGCATAAGGTCGGCCGGCCGACAGCGCTTATAAACGATACTGTCGCCTGGAATCCGGTCGGTTTTGCGCGTGGGCATATTTGCGTCACCACCACGACCAAAACTCAAGCCTGATCTGGCGCAAAATGTTCCAGAAAAGGATTCCGCCGAGCCGGCGCTTGCCGCACTCGATCTTGGCTATGCCGGTCATGCCCGGCTTAAGCTCTCCGTTGTCGTTGGCGATACCGGCGCTGACGATGACGACCTGTCGTTCTCTGTCATCTTCGATCACCAAAGGGTCCACCTTGAAGACCTCGCCGCCGTAGGTTTTGCCCGGGAACGAATGCATCCTCGCCCTGACCGCGCAGCCCGGAGTAACCGCGGCGATCTCCTTTTCCGGCACGAAAATCCGCAGCCGCATGGTGTCGGTTCTGGCGATCGTTATCACCGTCGTGCTTTCGGAGATTTGGGTTACCACGCCGGCGATCGGCGCCTGGACCGACGTCTGTTCGATCTGGCTTTCAAGATGGCTGATTCTGGCGGCAAGCTGATCCACCTGCGCCCGGGCCATCTCCAATTCCTCCGGCCGCGCTCCGCGTTTCAACAACGTCAATTGATTTTGGTAAAAGTCCAATTCCGCTTTCAGCACCTGACTCGATGTCCGTTTCTCCTCCAGCTCATCTCTGGGAATCATCCCTTTGGCGAACAGACTTTCGGCGCGGTTCAGATCGATGAGGGCTTTTTCCGCCTTGAATCGCTTCTGCCGTAGAATATCTTCGGTCTGACGGATTTCCTCGATCTGAGGTCCTTTTTCCAGAAGCTCCAGTTGCCTTTTGGCCCGCTCGAGATTGGCGAATCGCTCTTGTCGCTCGGCCTCGTAGATATTCGATTTGATGCTGGCAATCAGGTCGCCTGCTTTAACCGAATCACCGACTTTCAGCAACGGCGTGATTGAAAGCACGGAGAACTCCTGCGAAACGAGCTGATACTGTTTCAATACCGTCTCGTCGTTTGCCTTTTGGATCAACATCTCGGCCGAACCGGGAGATGTCATTTTGAGGCTGGCCTGTTCGCGGGGAAGAATCAGGCAGTTGGCGGTGATGCGGAATTCGACTTTTATGAATATAAGGCTCAGGATCGCCGCGGCCAGGATGATTCCCAAAACAAGCAATCGTCTCGGGCGCAGTATGGCGCCCCGTTGATTGTAAAGCGCTTTCAATATCATCCCTTTTTTCATGCCATCATACGCCAAATAAAGCAACAATAAAATCAGCAGCGCCACCGCCGGACCGCCGGCGTATCGGTACGCATACTGTCCAAGATGATAAAAAATATAACCGAAAAACGAAACCGAATAAATCATCGCCGCCAGACCATAGATAATCAGTCTTCGACGCTGCCGTAAAGGCAGTTCAAACGGAATTTCGTTTTCGCCCAGCCCGATGATTTTTTGTCTGATATAGGTAAAGGCCTTCCGCCTCAGGTTCGGAATGTCCCAGAGGTCGACCAAAACATAGTAGCCGTCGAGACGCAAAAGAGGGTTAAGGTTGAATGATATCCCGACGAACGACAGGGCGATTATCAGGAAAGCGACCTTGTTCACCAACGTGCCGATTTCGGTGATCCGCCAGACGATCACTGCTATCGCCCAGACGATTATCTGGCTGATGATTCCGGCCAGCGTCACGCCCAGCCTTTTCTTGCGATCGGCAAACATGTAGGAACTGGAGACGTCGGTGTAGAAACAGGGCAAAAAATACAACAGAAGCAATCCCATATCGTTCACTTTGCCGCCGTATTTGTGGCAGGCGTAGGAATGCGATAGTTCGTGAATGAGGGTGACGACAATCGTTATCAGATAAATCAGCAAAACGGCCTGCGGTCCGAGGATTTTCTTGCCTTGGAATATCAGTTCTTCGTAGTTGGAGATGGTCAACATGGCGGCGATCAGGATCATCATGATATAGACGATATACGCCTTAGGGGAATAAAGCGGCCTAATGAAACGGTAGGTTCCGGCGATGAATTTTTCAGGGTTCAAGGCTTTGATTTTGATGAACAGAAGTCGGAAAAGCAGCGGCCGTTTGGATTCCGATCGTTCGGTTTTGCGCTGCGCCGATTTTTCCTGCAGCAAGCCTTTGGCCGATAACTGGTCGGCGAACTGTTCGATCGACTGCAACGGCGGCTCGGCACCGAACCGTTCTTTGAATTTTCCGGCGATCTCACGGATATCGCGGCGGCCATCGAACTGACCGGCAAGAAAAAACTCCTTTTCCCGAAAACGGTAATATTTTCCGTTTTCCGGGTTTCTGATAACATATACTTTTCCCTCGGCGGTATCCTGCGGTGAGATTTCAAGGTCAGCGCGCAATGGAGATGGGATTGTCATAAGCGATTCCACCCCGGCCGAAATAGACGATCTCTTTACGGTCGATTGCAGAATGATAGTATCGGTGGATAACCAGAAGTCAAGCGAATTGATTGTCCCGTCGGAGGCGGCGCTTACCGTTGACCGGCGCAATAATCCTTGATATATTCAAGCGATGAAACGCCGCGATTTCGACGTGGCCAAAGCTGTCAGTTACTGGCTTGACGGCGCCAAGTACGACATGGAATCGGCCCACGATGTCTATAGTGTCGGGCGTTATCCCTACGCTTTGTTTCTGGCCCACATGGCGCTCGAAAAGGCGCTCAAAGCGTTATACGTCAGGCGGACCAGACGGCATGCGCCGCAGACGCACTCGCTCACGCTTCTGGCCAGACAGATGCGGGGCGAGCTGCCGGCCGATCTGGTCGAGAAACTGGCGGGATACGCCGGATTTCATATACAAACGCGTTATCCAGATTACCTGTTCGAATTCTACGATCATTGCACACCGGAGTTCACCCGACGCACCCTCGAGGAGATGGAGGGAGTATTTCAATGGTTGATCAGGAAATTAAACGGATAGTCCTCGAATACGTGCAACTGTTGTTAAAAGAGGGATTCCCGGTCAAACGGGCGATTCTCTACGGCTCGCGGGTGCGGGGCGATTCCACGGAATCGGCCGATATAGATTTGGCGCTTATCATCGAGGGGTTGCAGCGGACCGATTTCGAAACCAAAAGGACTTTGAGTCGACTGGCCTCGCGGATCGACGAGCGGCTTGAACCGGTCGCCTATTCTCCGGAGGATTTCGAAAAAGACAACTGGCTGCCGCTTCTGTATTCGATCAGAAACACGGGGATTGAAATAGAGCTGAAGATAAATTAGGCAAGCCAGTATCCCCTGCCTTTTCCCGCCGATTTGACCACCCGCCTCTTGCACCTGCCCCTCATATCCTAATCCACGATATCTTTTTCGGGATGATAGGGCTTGATGATCAGTATTCATGGCCGGAAACGGCCGGCCGGTCAAAGCAATACTGGCCGATCGACACCTATCGCGAATATCAGCGAACGGTGCAAAGCATTATAAAAAAACGGGCGGCCCAAAGGCCGCCCCGATCCCGCTTGTCGGGATCATGATTATTCTTCACGCTCCATTTCGGTGGAACGGCTTTCCCTGAGCAACGGCGGCGGGAAGAAATGACAGTAGCTCAACGAAGCCATCCCCTTAAAATATTGCACCAGCCGGGTGATATCAGAACCTCGGAATTCGCAATTGCCGTTGACGTCGCCGGCGACATAAATGTAGCTGTTGGTGGAGTCCATGTAGCAGCTATCCGGCGGCTGCGCGCCCATACCTTTGAAATAACGGACGCCATAGGTGACATCCCCGCCCAGACGAACACCGTCGCCGTTTATATCCCCCGGCAGATAGCTGCATATTCCGCCCATGTTGAGGTGATCGTAATAAGCCCCGCGCACAACCGGGGCAGTCCAGCTCAAATAGACCACGCCATAGTTTCCTTGAGTGAGGTATTCTATTGCCGGTTTGTTGTAGTAAGGCTGATAGTCGGCCACTTCCTGATAGGGACTCCAGGCTCCCGACGGATAGTTCCGCCAGTTATACCTGAGTTGTCTTGGACTTGAATAGTAACGATAGACCACCCCGATTCCGGCGCCGCCGCGGGTGGTGACATCGGGACTTTCCGACATGACGGACGTGTCCGCCGGTGTTCCCCATAACCAGAAGTTTCCGCCGTTGTAGCTGATTGCATAAATCACATAAATCCGCGAGCCGTAGTAGTCGAAAAAGCATATCGCCGTGTCGCGGTAGGCGCTGATCGAAGTGTAATCGGCACTCATCCCGGCAGAGCGGCTGTAAACTTGGGTTAACTGCGGGGCGACGACCGGAATGGTTGCCGTGTAGCGTCGGTAATTCGCTTTGGTAACCGTTATCAGCACGTTCGAACCGGCCACCTGAGGCGCGATCGCTATGTTCGCCGGACTGCCGGTGGCTTCGGCGACCCCGATTATTACATCGTTTACCGTCAGAGCCACAATGGCGCTGTCGGGAGCGGTGACGGAAACGGCGGTCTGGCCGGCGACAATATATGACGGATGGGTCACGGACATGGTAAGAGGGGTGCGCGAATAGATGATGCTGAAAGCATCGCCGTGATGATGATACAGGTTGTAGGTGACTGCCTTACGGTTGGGATTGGACGGCCAATTGTGGACGTTTAGGTAATATTTCCCGGAGGTCATGGCCAGGCACGGCCTGAGGTTGGGATAGCCGACCATATCTATCAGCGGGTAACCGTTGTCGAATTGCGGCCAGAGGCAGTCATAGGTGCCCCAGATATAAACGTCGTTTACGAATGAATAGCTGTTGCGCGTGGGCGAGTTTACCCCGAGGGCGCCGTTGCTGATGCGCAAGAATTTTTCGGTGAAACACCTGGCCGAATAATCATACCACCCCGTTTGACAATTGGTGGAATATACGAATGGATACATCGTATTGGTCAGATTGTTCAGATCCAACGTGTCGTAGCTCGGTTCGCCCCAGCCATCGATTGAGCCGTGATCGCGGTGTTGAACGAGGAAGGCTCCGGAATTGATGCCGTTGGTGATGGCCGTATTGGTGCCGTTGCTCCACCAGGCGGCATTGTTCTGGTTTAACGTGTCGCTCAGCCACCCTCTTGCATACCAATACTGAACCACGGTTCTGGTGTTGGTGGCGGTTGACCAAACTCCGCCGACAACCGGCGTTCCGGAATATATCTGGTACTGCCGATTGGGCGATTTACCCAAGCCATTTATTAAAAATCCGCGGATGACTTCGCCGCAAAGCTGAAACCAACGATCGGTCTGCCAGGCGGCGCAGACAAGAGGTTGGTTATAAAATCCGGCATCAGTGTAGGGATTGCGTTCGTAGGACAAGAACTTGTTGATTATCGTGCTCAACTGGGCATTGTTCTGAGCGCAGATGCGGGCGTGGTGAAGTTCCGGCAGAGTGTCACCATCGAAATCGGCATACCAGTTGTCGGCTATCATCTGGCCGTCCGGATGGGTTACATGAGCCGAGGTGATGCCATAGACGAGGCCGCTCGACGGGTAATCCGATAGGATAAGAAAAGCCGCCGGCGCAGGATTCCAGGTGTTGTAGGCGTTTTGCAGAAAGTTTTTTATCGAGGCGCTGTCCGAGCCGCCAACCTCGCTTAGGGTGAAAACCTCGGTCGGAATCCCCTGTTTCCGCCGCCAGCTCTTGATCGTGTCGCCCCAAGCCTCGAAAACGGCGTCGTTGGGCACAATAATAATGTATTCGTAATCGTTGATCAGGGTCGTGCGCTCCGGCGAATAGAAATCGATCGGTTCGAGCGAGGAGTAATTTATCAGATGTTCTTGTAATATCGGTTCCCAGAAGCGGCTGCGCAATCTATCATCGCCGAAATGCCCGTTGCCGCCGATAAAATCGAGCCTTAACCGCAGGTCGCGGTAGATCAGCAGCTCCCCGGTGACGGGATTATATTGAAACGGGCAGATGCTGACGATGACGACATCGACGCCCCTGATTTTACGGGGAGAGGATATCAACACCGGAGATTCGGGATAGAAGGCGTCTTTGCCGTAAATCGCCATGTCTTTAACATAGGTCAACGGCGAATCGTCGGATTCGAGCGGCAGTTCCGGCGACGGTGCGATTTCGATTCCGGATCGGCTGTCCACCCGGCTGGAGACGATGGTCGCCCTGACTTCGGAGCCTTGCGGGATGGCCACATAACGGGCGCTTCGGGCGAGATTCGGCGTCCCCGGGTCACCCGGCAGAAACACCCCGGGAACTCCGGCTACGTACATGAGCGAATTGCCGACCGTCATTTCCTCCAGAGTGTAACTGTGAAGGCTGAATATTATATCAATTCCACCTGCCGACTGGGCGGCGATATTGAATTGATGCGCTTGTCCCCATGGATTGCTACAGATTACCGTCTCGGCATTGACGAAACCCGCAGCCAGCAGATATACCAAGGCGACAACTGATATCAATACAAGACTTTTCATCTTTGCCTCCTGTTCTCACCGACCTGATTCGTTTTCGCCGAGATAAATTGTGTTTGGCCAGCCAAGTATTTTCAGATTTCCGCTGGTATCCAGAAAAGAAATGAAAAGGAAATAGTTGGAGAACCCATAATTGAAACATGCGTCCAATCCTCTATCGGCATTGAATACTCCGGTGATTATTTCCGTCCAGCTCAAGGCATCCGGATCGTCCCAGAGACAAAACAGAGCGTTGGATTTGGTGATTCCAAGGTAATACAGGCGGTTATTATAAGTGTCTTGGTTGGAGGTTATGACTACTTCTTTGACCGAATCAGGCGCACTGACCGAAAATACGGTTATGAAACTTGAACCATCGCCGAAGTTTTCGCTTGTCCCGTCAGCCGCCGTAAAGCGCCTAATTCTGGCGAACCCCTGATAACAATATGCCACGTAGCAATGATTGGCCACTACGGTTGCGCTGATCGAGGTCGGATACAAGGCCCACCACGAATATGTCTCCGACCAATGCTGCCCCATGTCGGTCGATATGTTGACGTGCCAGTAATGGGTGGATCCCTCCTGATTTTTCAGGACGGTGAATAGATGGTTGCTGGCGCGATGGATATCGAAAGCCACCTGATCGATAGTATCCCTGGTCCCGATTCGGACGTCGGTATACCAGAGCGGTGTTTCCTCATTAACCGGTTGTTTATCCGGAGCAAACCAGGTAATTCCTACCGCCGGTGGAGTGAGCATAAACTCCGCAGGCAGTTGGGCGCATAAAGCCAGCGCTTGGGCAGGCTGGCCGCTGTTCCAGATCGAGGCGATCTCGGCCAGCATGTTTTCCGCTGCGGAAGGAAGCTGTCCGAAACTTTCGAATTCAATCCTGGCGTTGATCGCTCTGTCGTCGGGGATTCGTTCCAGCCCCTTCCAAAACGGCTCGGCCGATTGCGGCATCTGTGCCCGGTCGAGCGCCTGATCGGCCATCCTCTCATTCGTTTCCGCTGCGCTTTCTGAGTGTTGCCAGAGCGTAAAAGACGATAACAACAGCAACGCGGCGATCAGTGACAAAGGTCTTTTGATCATATGATAACATCCTTTCCTGCCCGCAACCGCAAGGCGCGGTCCGGCAAAACCAAAGACCAGAACTAAAACCGGATATTTTCAAAAGTCATTGCTTATATCTCAGCTATGGCCGACTTAAACGCCTAATTTAAGCCATGATTGTGGTGCAATATTGCCATAATAAACGCCGTTAATCGCTCTTTGTCAAGGTTTATGGATAAAAGACTAAAAATTCTTTAATACAAAGATGTTATTCGGTGGATCGGCATGGAAAAAGCGCCGTCGGGCGGCTTTTCCCGGAACAGCTCTTTGAGGCTTTTTTATTTAATCAGCAGCATCCGTTTTGTCACTGATTTTTCGCCGATTTGAAGCCTGTAGAAATAGATGCCGCTCGAATATCCGGCGGCGTTCCAGCGAACGCTATACGATCCCGCTGACTGGGGGTATTCGACCAGCCTTTCGACCAATCTTCCGGTCAGGTCGTAAATATCAAGTTTGACTGAAGCGGTCGTCGCCAATCTGTAGGAAATCAGCGTATAGGCGTTGAATGGATTCGGGTAGTTCTGATTCAAGCTGAATGTTTCAGGGGCCATGGCTTCATCTTCATCGATCGACGTCGTGAATCCGAGATATCTCAGTCCCGCGTTGAGGAAATCTGCCCGCGTGGCGGATTGCGGGTGACCGACGTCGATCCCCTCGATTCCGAAACCGACGGTCAAGGCGCGATAATTGGACTGAACCCCAACGGCGGCGGTTTTATTGCTGACGAAGTATTTCAAAATCGGCGTTCCCCCATCGAGCGCAACAAGGGCGTCCTGCGAGTGCTGATTCTGCTCGCCGCCCGGCCCGGTTGTTACATACCGTTGACCCTCGAACGGAAACCCCGACAGGCCGTCGGCCACATATGAAATCGATAAAGTATCATAGCGCAGTTTCAGCAGGTTGTTGAGCAAAAACAGATCCTGAGTCGAGCCGCGCTGCTGGACGAGCTGGACGAAATCCTGGCTGGTCATAAGCAGCCTGCCGCCCTGATTCAAGTAGGTTATCAGCCCGGCCACGTAATTTTCCGGGATGGTTGTCGCTCGGGTATCGCCGGTGAACCAGATCACTCCCCGGGCCTGATAGATGTCGGGAAAAGGCGAACCTTGGCTTGATATATCCCATCTCTGCCAAGTGAAATCGAGGCTGTCGAGGGCGCGGGTGTAATAAGTATCTATGGCGGCGCCGTTGTCATCATCGACGAGAGTTATCTCCGGCAGCCCGAAAATCACGCGCCGGTTTATCAATTGATGATAGCCGCCGTCGTGAGCGGAAAAATCGAGAACGATTTCCACGAATCTACTTTGATAATTGACCGGAAGCGAGAATCTGATCCTATCATTGGCGTTGTCGAACGGCTGATTGACCGGGATGTAACCGAATTGGGAAACGGAGTCGAGGAAGGTGACGTTCCGATCATTACAGCGCGCGGTCACCGTAAAATTATCTATCTGCGCTCTTACATTGGTTGCGGAAAATACAAGATCGCAGGTTTCGCCGGCATCGGGCCGCCCGTTGCCGTTTCCCGCCGTGTCGATGAACGACAGACTTAACAGCCGGAATAACGGATTTACCGAAATAATGGCTAAATCGGCGAACATAACCGAATCGGAGTCGGAGATGTTGTCTATTGAAATCTCCGACTCGGCGCCGCCATAGAGGTTGGAGTTGGGAATGGAATAATCATCGAAAGTGCGGCGATTGAGGCTTCCCGGCCAAGGATCTCCGGAATCACTGCCTCGGTTATGCTCAAGATCGAACTCGCCGTCGGCCTGTTCGACCGCCACCTTATAATGATTCTGGTTATTGTTGTTGGGCACGGATTCATCGACGTGGTAAATCACCAACCCGCTGCCGGGCAAGCTCAAATCGAATTCCACGCGCTGTCTGTTTTCAACCAGAAAGTACTGATTGCTGTACAGCCCGCGGCTGAACAGCACGTAAACATCAGGCGAATATTCCACTGCGTCTATCTGTTCGTTCTCCCGATTCCCCTGTAATACTGTCGGATTGACGAACCCCAAGTGCAATTTGCTCCAACCGTCGAAATGAACCGGCCGGCGGCCGCCGCCGCCCCAAGATCCGGAAGCCATTATCGACCACATACCGACGCCGTCGGAATCATAGCCGTAATCGTAGAGATCGGGCAGACCAAGAACGTGGCCGAATTCATGACAGAACACGCCGATCGAGATCAAGGCGCGAGAGCCGGTCTCCTCGGGTTCCATCGAATAATGATATACTATCACGTCGTCAACCCAAGTCGGCTGGCTGATCACCCAAGCATGGGAGTGGATGTAGTTGAGGTTTCCCGTATCTTCATAGCCGGGCCCGGCATGGACCACGAACAAAGCATCGACATAGCCGTCGTCATCGTTATCATACAGGTTGAAATTGACATCGGGATCGGCCGCAGTGATGGCGTCTTCGGTCAGTTTTTGGGCATTTCGGGGATAAGTTCCGAATCCTCGCTGGCCGTTGACATAGTATGAGTATGGTTGGGGCATGCGGTACCACCGGGTGACCTGCCCCACGAGCAGCGCCCGGCCGTACGAGTTTTCGAGATAGTAATCGGTCATGCTGCCCGGATTGCTAATATTTACCGAAAACAACAGCGAATCGAAGTGATATGGCTCCGCGTTAAAACCGCTTTCGTGAGGCATATCACTGAAATCGACCAGAATGATCAGGCAGTGAAGGGTGTCGATGTCGGTGGCGGCGTTCGGTCGATAGGGATTGGGATTGGCCCCCCAGACGCCGTTTTGCCGGGCAATTCTGTCGGCTTCCACAATCGTTTCCAGTTGTCCGGAGGCCCGCAGCTGGGCCACTATTTCCGGCGCTATGCTGACCGCCTGAGCTATTTGAAAAGCGGCGAACAATATAAGCGCCGCCGTAAAACCGATTTTCATGGAATTCTCCCCGTATTTCATTCTTACTTCTTGGCTGAATGCAATATGAAAATAAGGAATTCCGCCGTTATGTCAAGCGGTAATCGCCGTCGGTTGAATTCCGCTGAATTTTGTCAAGAAAATTCAACCGGACGCCTTGCTGGGTAAATTGGGGTTGATGATGCCGAAGTATAATCATTGATTAATTTCCCGATATATATTTAAGCATGGAGATTTTCGGGCAAAATCCCGGCCGCAAGATAGTTTTCTATTTTGCCGCCGCTATTTTTATCGGCGGAATCATTCTATCTTTGCCTATCTGCGGCAACGGGAAATCAATTGGGCTGATTAATGCGTTATTCACCTCGACGTCGGCAATCTGCGTCACCGGATTGACTGTGGTGAATACGGCGACCGATTTCAGCATTTTGGGTCAGATAGTGATCCTGATAATGATCCAGATCGGCGGTCTCGGCGTCATGACGTTGGCGACTGGATTATTCTGGTCTCTGGGATCTCAGATTCCCTTGAACGACAGGCTGGGCTTGGGTCAGGCATACAGCACCGGCCGCCTGATGTTCAAATCGTTGTTGCGGGCGGTGATCACTATAACCTTGTCTATCGAGCTTATCAGCGCCATACTTTTGTTTGCTCAGTTCGTCGATGACATGCCAATCGGCAGGGCGATTTACGCTTCGGTTTTTCATGCCGTATCGGCGTTTTGCAATGCCGGCTTTTCGATATTTCCGGGTAGTCTGGAAAGGTATCGGACAGATATTCCGGTGATTGCGATCATGGCCGCAACCATTATAGTCGGCGGAATGGGATTCGCTCTGTTGCGGGAAATAATCGCCAAATTCATAAAATACCGCCGCCGAGCACTGACTCTTCACACCAAGCTGTGCTTGCTGGGCACGGCAATTCTGCTAACGTCGGGAACTTTGTTTTACCTGTTTCTGGAGTCAAAGGGGGCATTTGCCGGTATGGGGCTGGCGGAAAAGATCGCCAATGCCTTTTTTCAATCGGTGACGCCCCGAACAGCCGGATTCAACACCGTTCCGCAGCCTGATTTTTCGGACTCCAGCCTGCTTTTTACGACTATCCTCATGTTTATCGGCGTATGTCCGGGGTCGACCGGAGGCGGGATAAAGATCACCAGCATGGCGGTCATTTTTATGCTTATTTATAGCCGGCTTCGGGGCAAAACCTCGGTCAACGCATTCCGGCGCTCGTTCAACACCGAATCGATCGTCAAAGCCATTTCCTTATTTATGCTGGCGGTGATAGTCATTACCGCGGCCACGATGATTTTGGTTATCGTCGAAAGCTCAAGTGTCTCCCACGCGGAAAGCGGCGGCTGGATGATGGAGTGCCTGTTCGAAGTCGTTTCGGCCTTCGGCACCGTTGGCCTTTCTTTAGGAATTACTCCAGAGTTGTCAGGAATCAGCAAAATGGTTATAATATTGTGTATGTTTATCGGCCGGGTCGGTCTGTTGACGCTTGCCTATGGCATAGCCCGTTCGCCCTATCGGGGTGAAGTGACATATTCGGACGAACCGGTCATGATCGGATAGAGGCAGCCAATGACTGAATTCGCCGTAATAGGACTTGGAAATTTCGGGGCGATGGTGGTGAAGAAGTTGTTCGAGGAAGGAATCAAAATCACGGCCATCGATGCCGATAGGGGCAAAGTGCAGGAAGTGCAGGAGCACTGCCATCAGGCCATCGTTGCGGACGCCACCGACAGGCGATTCTTGCAGAACATGGAAGTCGATAAATTCACGGCCATCATCGTCTCCACCGGCGACAACGAGCACGCCTCGATTTTGATCACCCTTCACCTTAAAGAAATGGGCGCTCAGAGAATCATCGTCAAGGCAAATTCTCTGGATCATTCGAAAATACTTCTGGCCGTGGGAGCGCACGAGACGTTGATTCCGGAAGAAGAAGTGGCGATCAAGCTGGCCAGATCGCTGGTTCAGCCGAATCTTCTCGACTATCTGCCGCTCTCGGAGAAATTATCCATAGCCGAACTCGCCCCGCCCGATAATTTCGTGGGCAAAACGCTTGCCGAACTGCAATTGCGGGCAAAATATCACGTCGAGGTCATCGCTATCAAAGACGTTTTATCCGGTAGTTTCAAGTTTATCCCCGGCGGGGATTTCAAGATCAAAGATTCTGACATCCTCGTTGTGCTCGGCAAAGAGGACGATATAGAAAAAATCAGGGGCTGATCGGGCAATGGCCCGAAAAAGCATCAATGTTCCTATTCGACGAGACTTTATTTCAACTCCGACGGAGCTTGCCGTTTGATGACCAACCGGCCGGATGATATTAATCGCTTCAAGAAAATCAATAAACTGAGGAGATTGATTAAGTGAAGGTTAGGATTATCTTGCCGCTTATTATGCTTTTAATGGCTGTTCCGGCGCTGTCGGAAATCTGCGTCGATTGCCATACTTCGGTAACGCCTAATATCGTCGCCGATTGGAAACTTAGCAAACACTTCGCCGCCGATGTCTCCTGTTCGGTCTGCCATGGCACAGGGCACGACAATTCGGCGGACGCAGCCGAGGCGGGCTTGCCCACCGCCCAAACCTGCGGCAACTGCCATGACCTGCAATTGGCTCAATTCACCAAAGGCAAACATTCCTTGGCCTGGGCGGCCATGAACGCCATGCCGACGACCCACAATCACCCGATGGCTTTGATAGAGGGGATGAAAGGTTGCGGCGGCTGCCACAAGATCGGCTTGAAATCGGAGGCGGAAGTAAAACAACTCAAAAACATCGGCTCTGCTTTCGGCAACGCCTCCTGCGACGCCTGCCATACGCGGCACACTTTTTCGCTGGCCGAGGCGCGTCAGCCTCAAGCCTGCCAGACCTGCCACATGGGTTTCGACCATCCCCAATGGGAGATGTATTCGTCGTCAAAACACGGCGTGCGCCACCTTCTGAAACAAAGCGGCGTTCTGCCCGAATCGACGCCCGCCCCGACCTGCCAGAATTGCCATATGACGGGTGGCAATCATGAGGTCAGAACGGCTTGGGGATTTTTGGCCGTCCGTCTGCCGTTGCCCGAAGATCCGCAATGGAAGGCCGATCAAATCACGATACTACAGGCTCTGGGCGTGCTTGACCCAGCTGGGCAACCGACGGGACGGCTCGATGTGGTGAAAGCCGCCGATGTCGCCCGCCTGACTCAGGAATCGTTCGACCTAGAACGCAATAAGATGATTAAGGTTTGCGGAGAATGTCATTCGGAGAATTTCGCCCGCGCCGAACTCAAAAAAGGTGACGATATGATCCGCGAGGCCGACCGCCTTTTGGCGGAGGCGATTAAAATCGTGGCCGATCTTTACAAAGACGGTATATTGGCCAAGCCTGCCGGATATGCTTATCCTTTTCCCGACCTGCTGACCTTTCATGATGCGCCGACCCGGATCGAGCAAAAGCTGTTCGAAATGCATCTTGAACATCGGATGCGGGCGTTCCAAGGAGCTTTCCATGCCAACCCCGACTATTCCCTGTGGTATGGTTGGAGCGCCATGGTGATTGATCTGCAGGAGATAAAGGATCTGGCGGCCAATTTGCGAAAATCGCATCGTTAGCCAGTATTTGTTTTCGGACAGAATTCGCCGACACCCCTTCTTTTGAGGGGTGTTTTTTTGTGGCAAACGCTTTTCCCGGGGCGATCAGCGGCAGGCGACCGCGCGCGGTTTTGGTGATAAGCGAAGTTGCCGGGCTCCGGCTGATTTTGCCGCGGGAGCTTTTCGGCTCAGCAGGGATATTTATTGGCGATGTAATCGGTCAGATATCGGTTGTTCGCTTCGAAATCGGACAACAGCGATTTTATGATGTCGCCGATGGAAATCAGCCCGGCCAGCTTCCCTTCTTTCATGATCGGCACATGTCTGAATCTGTTGGCCGTCATCAGCTTCATTATGTATTCGACATCGTCTTCGGGAAGGCCGATAATGACGTTTTTTGTCATCACCTGTTTTACCGGAAGCGCCCGCCAATTCCCCTCGCCTTTATCATTGGCCAATCTGACGATATCGCGTTCGGTCAGTATTCCCTCGGGGAAACCGGTTTTGCCTACAACGACGAGGGAGCCGACCTTGCGGTCGACGATTTGTTTTAATGCCTCGGCCACGGTTTGTTCACCGCCGATCGTCGCCACGTCGGAGCCTTTGGCTCGAAGGATATCATTTACTTTCATAATTCCCTTTCGAAAAAGTCGATTTGGGTCGGCTGGACTTGTCGCCGCCTTTTACCTTTATTTGCCTGTTCGGTGGGTCATGGTAAAACCTTCGTCGGGTATATACCCAGAATCGTTCTAGCCATCTGTTCCGGTGTAAAATGGGTGCCGTTGATCATGATATCGTAGGCGCGGGGATCATCGATATCCCTATCGAAATGCGTCTTGATGAATTTCCGCCTTTGTTCATCGGTGCGATCGATATCGGCGCGGGCTTCGGCCTCGCTTATCTTTTTCCGGTCGGCGATTGTTTTGACCCGGAAATCGTAATCAGCCACAATCCGGACGTGAAAGCCGCGGTGCATTCCCAGCAGGAAATTCGCTCCCCGCCCGACGATAATCGAATAGCCATGCCGCGAAATCGCCCCGATTATCCTTGCCAGGCTTTTAATATAATCGGAGGAATCGACTATCCGCCCCTTGAACAATCCCTCGACCCAGAGTTCGAACGACGAGCGGACTCCTTCATCGAGCGTTTCAACCAGTCTTTTTTGAACGCCGATATCGGCGCTGATCTGGTCGATTATATCACGGCTGATAAGAGTAAATCCGGTCATTCCGGCCAGCAGTTCCGCAACCAGACTGCCGTTGGAGCCGCGTTGCCGGGAGATGGTTATTATCGGCCCTTCGGCTCGCTTGGCCGATATCACCGATTCCGGCTTGGATTTTTCCAGCTCCCATCTTCGGATCTGGCGATCGACGATCAATTCTATCGGTATGGCCATTCATCCTCCAGAAATTATGCGCCTATCTGAACGAATTCGGCAAAATTATAGCCGTCCGTTCGGCCGCGGTCAACTGTTTTGTTGCCGGCGAACAGGCCTGATGGCGAGTGATTTTCCGGAGCGCAATTCGATCCTGAATCGATCCGGCCGGTTTCGGCGCGGTTCTCAGGGGACGAACCGTAAAATATCTATTTTGGTCTGGCCGGCCAGATAAACAAAGGGACCGTCGGCGCAGATATCGCGGCAGTTGTCGTTATTTACATACTGGTGCAGTTGAACCATCGCTGCCTGATTTCTGTAACGGATGGCAGCCGCTCCGCCGCTGGTGCCGCCGATCGAGGCGAATAGAAGCGAATCAGCGGCGAAAACGCCGGTTATGCCCGATGCATATGCAAGGCGGGAAATGAATTTCAGCGAATCGACATCGGCGCACGATAATTTCAATATCTCCGCGGTCGTGCCCAAAAAGACGAACGTGTCGATAACCGCAACCGATCTTGCCTGACCGTTTATCGCCGTGTAGCGCGAGCGAATCACCGGCGAAGCGGGTGTGGAGGCGTCGACCGCCGTGATTCCGGAATAGTCGGCCACGAAAGCGACCTTGTCGATGGCGTCGACATCAACCACCAACCCCCCGGACAGCGTTACCCGCGCCCCGGCCGTCAGGGTGTTGCCGCTTATTCTGATTATCTGTAAAGCATCCAGGTCGGCAACGAAAATCAAATCGCCCGATATCTTGACATTTCTGCTTACTCCGGCGGTGTTGATATATCCTGCTGGCAATAATGAATTCCGGGCAACGATTTTCAACCTTTCGACCCCCTGATCGCCATCGGCTATGGCCAGGTAGGATGCGGCAATATCGACTCCGTACGCGAATCCATTGGTGTTGCGCAGATATCCGGCTTGTGGGGCCGAAGGCACCGTGACATCGATCCCGATGACCCCGTTTGTCCCCATCGCTGCACAGAGATGGCCTCCCTCCGTGGCCACCCTCTGCGCCGGCGCAGCCAAGGCGAACGTCGACAGGAAATCGAATCGACCGCGAACAGTGTCGAACATCACATAGGCCGGAATCGAGCCTGAGCCGAAAACATTGCTGTCTTCAAACGCTTCGACCTTGAGTAAAAGCGTGGTATTATCTTGATAGCTCCTTACATCCAAATGAAAGGCAAACACCATCAGCGGCACGCCCGCAGATGAATCAAGTTCGGCGGTGCTGTCCCTGCCGACTGTTAATCCGTTTGCTTTGAACAGAACGCTGTCGAACGAATATGCCGCCGCCTGACGCGCCTTGATCCTGACCGTGTCGATCAAGATCGTTCCGGAAATCGGAGATATGATCTTTATCGCCCCTCCCGGTATTATAACTCTGACCCGAATGCTGTCGCTTGCGTTAGTAAGACCGTGGGCGACCACTTTAAGCCAGTGGTAGCTGCTGTCGCGATAGGTCGCTGTTGCCCAGCGGTAGGAATAGGGAAGAACCGTATCGACGAGAACGAGACTGCTGTCCACATAAAACAACACGCTGTCGAAAGTGTATCCGGAGCCCGGGGAGGCCGTGATTGATACTGTATCGGAAACGACGGCGTTATTCGCCGGGGACGTTATCGCGATCGGGCGCGGTGTCGGCGCCGACGGCTTGTTTCTATCGCATGAAAAAAACAGCAAGGCCCCTAAGGTGGCCGCTATGATGCCTTTAATCATACATTTATTTTATCGGAAACGGGGCGGCTTTATCAAGCCATTATTTTCGACCGTGAGTTCAATCGGAAAATATCCAATGTATCGTTTGGCCAGAAAGGGACTCAATTCTAGTCTCACATTGAGCCGGAGTCGGCAAATGGTTCAAGACGATCTCCGGGAGAAACGGATGTTTCGGGCTTTCGTCGGATTTTCATTTTGACATAAGCGCAAGCCTAAGATGGAATGGATGTCAGGTCGGCGGCCCATTTCTTGCCTGTCCCTTTTCGGCGCTATAATTAATTGCAACTCGAGAAATGAAATCGACTACTTGATAATGACCAGTTTCCCGCTGGTCGATCCCCCGGAGAAATCTATGGAATACAAATATACGCCCGCGGCGATATCTTCGCTGTGATTGTCTTTGACATCCCAGATCCATTCACCCGGCCCCACGGGCGAGGCCGTCTTGACCGGATTGCCGGAGATTGTGGTGATCGTGATTTCGGCGTTTTCCGGCAAGGAGGTGAAAATGATTCCCGAGTGACCGGCTGCCGGCCTGAAAGGATTAGGATAAGCATGCACGGCGAACTCGGTTGCGAACTGCACCGGAGATGACCAGTTGGCATTATCGGAACTCACCCTCCAATAATAGGTTTGCCGATCCAGCAGATCGTTTGGCACCCTCCAGCGAATTATCTGGGAATCGGCGACGATCAGCGGACCCGACTCTATCGGCTGGTCGAAAGAGTCTTCATTATCGATTTGAATATAGACTTCAAATACGTCACCCGGATAATTTACGGAAAAAGTCGGTCTGGAAGTGATCACCGTTTCGCCTGTCCCCGGATAGAGGCAATTGGCTTGTGTCAATATTGGCGGCGCTATCGGGCCCTGGTCAAGCGAAAAGCTCACGGTCTGTGACCATGAGCTGTAATCGGCGGTCTGGTTCGACCCGGCGCGGCAGCGCCAGAAATAAACCTTTCCGGGAGATAACCCCGTATAAATCGCCCTCGGCAACGAATCCGCCGCGAAATCCTGTCTTAATTCGGGAGCGGGGAATCCTGCCAGAGAGTCGAGAGCGAATTCATAGAAGAGAGAAAGATAAGATTCAACCCGGCTGGCTGTCATCAGAACCGATTGAGCGGTTGAGTCGACCTCAGTCTGAACCGGTGACGGGGGAGCGATGCCGCAGGCAAATGTATCGGCGATCTCACTTAGCGGCGATACATTTCCCATATCGTCAACCGCCCGAACGGCGACCTGATAAACCATCCCCGCCTCAAGGCCGCTGATGGTGAACGTTTGCGGTGTTCCGGCGATTTCCGGCAGCGGCGGTAGATCCGCAGTTTCCGTCGCTTGATCCCAATCGAACGGTTGGCCGGCATCGGCCATATATCTTACGATATAGGCCGCCGCTTGCCCGATCGTGTCATCGCCCCCCGGGGCCTCCCAAAACAAATCGATCGATCCGCGATCCCCGCCCGGCCGGGCCTCGAAATTGCGCACCGGCGCCGGAGGAATCGTGTCTTGCGGGGCGACGATGCCGTATATCTCCAGTTCCGTAAGCCAGACCACCGATGGGTAAGTCGCCGGCCCCATTCCCGCCGGCTGGTAATATCTGAATCGTGTCGTAACCCGCGGTTCGAAGGTGGTGGTCGTCACCGATTCGGCGACGGCATTATTGACCGTCGTTATATTTTCGAACGATGAAGTCGAGTTGTTCCAGTATTGTAAATGATACTGCCGGGAACACATCCAGCTCGATGATGTCCCATTCCATGCCCAGTAGATACGCACGCTCGATAGCTGTCGGGCCGATCCGAAATTGAATTCCACCCAATGAGGGATAGTCAGGTTCGATGTCGACGCCCAGGTGGTGGCCGTGCCTCCCCGCGGGGCGATTACGCCGTTGTTTATCGGCCCGATTGTGTAGCCGCTGTAGGTGCTGCTGACCGTCGGGGTGATTCCCAACGCCAGATTCTGGTATGTGGTTACGGTGTCCGTTCTGAAGCTGTAATCGCCGCTTACCGATTCATTGCCGGCTCCGTCCCTTGACCTGACCCGAAAATGGTAAATCGTATCCGGCAAGAGGCCGTTCAGCGTTACCTGATGAGCGTAAACATAGGCGGCATCGCCGGCGGATTGACCGTAGGCCGTGGTTAAACCGTAATTCACGGTGGAATTGGCCGGTTCGTTGGTGCCCCAGAGTATCGTTGCCCCGTTGTAATTGATGCCGGTAGCAGTTACCGAGCTGATCACCGGCGGCGTGGAATCGGGCGCGACCGGCCCTTGAAATGCGCCATAACGGCTGCACTGAACACCGCCGATGGTGATACCCGTTACCTCGGGCACGCTTATGTTTCGGCGCAGGTCATAGGGATAATTGACAAAGTTAAGGGCGGCCAACGAATTGACTAATGTAGTTCGGGTATCGTAACGAAAGGTGTTTCGCCAAGAAGCCAGGTTGTATCGACTGGTTCCGATATAAAATCTCGTGGAATCGACCAGACAATACAGGTTGGAATCGATTGTAACCCGGTAAGCAGGATCTGATTCGCATTCGAGAAGCCGGTGCGAATAGTATCCCACGCTGCTCAAATAATAAACGTTATATTTCGTGAAAGTGTCATAGGCTTTGTGTCCGCCGCAGGTGGAAGTGTATGCGCCTATCAGAGGGATATCTCCGACAACCGTATTGAACAGGCAGTATAGATAGTTGCTGTTGGGGTAAATTGACGGGAAATCGCTATAGGCGATGAACCCATTGTTGATATTGCCCATGGCCACGTTGAAATAGGCGCTGTCGTATTGAGCGTCGGCTTTGAATTCCACTGCCACTTGAGCGTTCGTGGGATTGAAAATCGAATTTTTTACGACCGAATATTTCACCGAACGCTTGAAATTTATGCAATTGGCCGAAAAGTAACCGAAAAACGTGCAGGAATCGACGGTGAAGTTCTGAGCGCAATATAAGGTTATTCCTGTGCCGTGGTCGGATCCGCCGTGACAGATTGAATAGCCGATCGAGCAGGCCAAAGCTCGGCTGTAAGAGGAATAATGAGGGTCTTGATTGGCGCTGTAGATACAAGCAGGATTGTTCGTGAGAAAATCGAGCGAGGCGATATGCGACAATTTGCAGTGATCCACGTAAAAATGGGTCGGCAAAGGATTTTCCAACCTGATTATCTGAACGGCAGCGTATTTAAGCTCCAAACCCCATAAGGTGACATAATCGGCACCCTCCGAATGACCATGGCCAGAATTGACCCAGATTATCGGTGCGGCGGCCGCCTCCATAGCATAGTTATCCGGATCATAACCTCTATTTCCGATATTATAGACATAGGCGTAGATGGTATCACCGGTAACATAGAAACGTCCGGGCTGAGTCAGTGAGGATATGCCGCTTTGCAGCCAGAACAAAGAATCTCCCTGACATAAAAGGCCGCCGTCGCAGGCGGTGTAGCGGGCTTTGTAGATATTGCCCGAATGCTGGATCCAATTGGTCACCGGTTGGCTTCCATAAATTTTGGCGAAATGGTATTGCCCGCTGCCGTTGGTTAAAGCAAAAGAAGAGCAGGCGTAAACCGTGCGGTCATTCGCATAACCGGGCTGTATTTTTAATTCCCCGCGCCAGATACCGGTGCCGAAAAACACCGTGTCGCCCCTGCCCACCGAGGTGTTCACCTTATTCAGCGTGCTCCAGGCGTTGGCCCATGTCAAACCGTTGGCATTGTCATTGCCATTGGGCTTGACATAATATGTTGCGGCGTCGGCCGAGCCGATCCAGAACACAAGGCAGCTCATCATTATTACGATCAGGGATCTGGCAAACATCATTATTCTCCTTTCGATCCTGCTCGGGCTAAAGATCGCCCTCTAATTGCATTTCGGCATTTTATTATAGAGCTAAAACAGTGCCGGCAAAAGGATTTTCTGCATATTCTTATTTTGATGAACGGCAATAGATTTCGTGGGAATTATGGACTATACCGTCTTTTCCGGCTGTCGCTTTTTGGTCATCAAAAATAAACCTGCGCCATATTTGAGCAGCATGATTTTTTCAAAACCCACGGCCCTTGTTCGATAAAATCGTCGATATCGCTCGTCGGTTGAATCCGTTATATCCGAGTGGCGTCCGATGAAATATTACGGATTGTTTTCGTTTGGTTTTTCCAGATTGGCTGATCGGGCCACGAAATCAAGCTCGATTTCCGGCACGAAATAACGGAATTTGCCGCTGCGATCAGGGGGAATGCTATCGACGAATTTGACCTCGATTTTCATGTTCTCGCCCAGGTAGTGGCGCCATTGGCTGTACAGGTCGGAGAGTATCTTGTCCGAAAAGTCGGGGGCGCGGACGATTAGGATTTCCAGCCTATCGATCGCTCTCTGATACGCCTTGAATTGCTGTACCCCTTTCACCAACGTATAGTAGAGCATGCCGCCGGCAACTTTTTTCCCTTCGGGCGTGGTGATCATATCCTCGAGTCGCCCCTCGACATGGGCCAGCATAGGCAATTCGAGTCCGCATTCGCATTTGCCCGGGCGGCGCACGGCCCGGTCTCCCAGCCGGTAGCGGATAAACGGCATCGAAAAGGCATGCAATTCGGTTAGTACGATTTCGCCGGCCTCCCCTTCGCCGACCTCGCGACCCGTCCGCGGATCGATTATTTCCACGTAAAGGTTATGATTCATCAGGTGAAGGTTTCCCTTGGTGCAGGAGAAAGCGATTATCCCGCACTCGGTGGTGCCGTATTCATTGGCTAGCGGGGAGCCAAACAGTTCCCTAATTTCTTCGGCTTGTTCCTTATATAGAATTTCGCCGGTTACGATTATGACTTTGAAACCGCAGGTGGCCGGATTCAATCCCAGCCGCTTCAAGCGCCTCCCGAAATCCAGAATATAACTGGGGACTCCATACATGAAAGCCGGCCTGAACCGCCGCAGTTTCCGATAAAACCATCGACTTGTGTCATCGGAAACATCGAATGAATTCAAGCGGATTCGGTTTTGCAGCAAATCCTTGAAGAATATCAGAATTTTCCGGCGCGGCTCGTTGGGGATAGCCCAGATACGGGCCTGCCGGTCGCCGATTTTGATTCCGTGCCAGCTGTAGGCATCATGCATTACCGCGTTCATATAGGCGAGGGCCTCGATATCTTTGACGAACTTGAGCGGAGTGCCGGTCGAACCGGATGTTTTGCGCTGGGAAAGACGCCACTTGCCCGCCGATATCATTTGTTCATGTTTTTCCCTGACCTCGCTTTTGAGCAGAAAAGGAAGTTTCGCAAAATCCTCGAAACCGGAAAACTTTCTCGGATCTACCCCATGTCTATCGTAAAGTTCGCGGTAGTATGGATTATTATTGTAGGCGAATTCGATCAAACGGACGAGCTTGAACCATTGGATTTCCGCCATCTTAGAATACGGCAGGGCGTTGAAAGCCCGCACCGCAGCCATGTATTCATTTATCTTTTCGCCTCTGATTGCCTGTACTGGACGGTATATAAGATTACGAGCTATCCAGGGATTCATTCACCCATCCTTAAAAAATCAACGCCTTCAAGGCGCCTTTGTTTCGGTTTTGCTTGGAGCCGTCGCCGAACCGATCGGCCGATCCCACATAGTCAGTCGTTTCAATCGCCGATTCTATACGGAAAATCCCGGGTAGCGGTTTCCTGAGTTCCGGCTCATAT
>Ga0209101_1000462_pt1 | contig 33434 bp, 19 predicted proteins | sample ConPoolayeCmetaG_FD_185481 | JGI IMG/M metagenome (GOLD analysis project Ga0209101, IMG submission 185481) | Hot spring microbial mat communities from California, USA to study Microbial Dark Matter (Phase II) - Cone Pool mat layer C metaG... ...
GGGCCAGGGACAGGCTCACTCCCTACTCTGCCCACCCCAAGCGACCTGGGTATACCCATCGGATAGGTGAACCTGGCTCTCTATTCAGTTGGATAATGTGCGGAAAATAGGCTTAGTAAGCTGGTATTCAAAAAGCGCGACCCCGGTACGTGAACCGTCCGGGATCGCGCCAATCAACAAGTTGTCGTTACGGCATCCGCCGCAACCCTTCTGCGCGCACCGCCCACGCGCCGTTGGCGGGGAATCCGGGGGTCGGGCGGTTGGGCGCATTGTCCCAGCCGGCAGCCATCATCGCCACAGCCATCAGTAGGCCACCGTTGCCGGGCAGATAGAGCGGCAGCCGCGCGTCCTGATAATTGTGGCCGTTTGCCAGGTAGCGGTTTGGGGGCGAATCCATAAGCAGCGCGTCCACCGCCCGCTCCGGACGGTTCAGGCGCGCTGCCGTCATCGCCAGCATAGGATAGTCCCAACCCCAGGTCGTCGGCCAGTCCCAGATGTGCAACACATGATCGAACGTCCGTTGCATCACCGCCGGTTCAATCAACGGCGTTGGTGGGACAACACCCAGCGACGCCAGCATCGAAGGGTGATCGGTAGGGAGGGTGTACGGCGGCGTTTCGATGGCCGTGTAAACGCCATCGCGCACAGCAGGCCGTGCCAGGTGCCGCAGCACATGCTCCCACGCCGAATCGCGGCCCATGCCAAGCCGCTCGCGCCAGCGTTGGGCCACGTCCAGCGCCCAATACCAGTAGGCCAACTCGAAGGTGGGATTCAAATTGCGCGCCCGGTCGCGGCCATAGCTTTCCTGTGCCGGAATCAGCGCCGGACCGAGGACGTACCGTTGCCCGGCGTCGTCCCATACCGGATACGACGCCATAAATTCGGCAGTCTCCAGGACGATCTGCCGGTACTGTTCCAACGTCTCCCGCTGCGGACGCGCCCGGTAGCACAATTCGGCATAGTAGATGGGATGCGGTTGCTGCCAGATCAAAAAGACACCAACCGCGCTGGGACTGTCTTGTCCGTCCGGGCCAACCATTTTGGGCCAGCGCGCACCGCGATAGCCCTGCCGTGCAGCGGTTGCCTGCGCCAGAGGGAGCACGCGCTCATACCACGGCAGGCTGCGTTCGAGCAGCGACAGGCGATCCCACAGCGCCAGGTAGGCAGCGTGCCACCAGTGCATCTCCAGGTGTGCCTTGCCGTACCAGCTATTGCAAACCAGCCCTGTCTCTTGCGGCGGCATAGAACCGGCGCACTGAATGGCGGTGAGATACTGCGAGAGCACCACCCGTCGCTCCAACTCACCGGCACGTGGATCGGTGCACGCAGAAAAATCGAGCGCGCCGCCGCTTTCCCAGAACGCCGCCCAATGCCGAGCCGCTGCCGCGGGCGTCGCGTCCAAGTCGGGCAGAGGATCGGCAAGCGGTTCCGGCGCAAAGGCCAGCACGACGTCGAGTACGTCCCCGCCGGTTTGCCGGATCTCGTACTCGTGGGCGGAGAGGGCATGCACGCGCGCCGCGCCGGAGCACGCCAGCCGGACATAGTAACGGTCGGCGTCGAGGATACGGGTAAAATCTGCCCGGTTGCCATCAAGGACGGCTTGCGTCTGATGGCGCTCCGGCTGCGTCCAATCGGCGGCATTGCCCCACTCGGCGGCGGCGTAGGGAAAGGCCAGTGTCACCGTCAGGCGGCCTTTCGCCAATAACGGCGAGATGATGCGCACCGCCAGCACATCCCGCTCCGGATGGCAGATGGTGAGCACGTGAATCGGCTGTCCTTCCAGCTCAAAGCGGCTGTCGAGCAGACCGGCCCACAGGTCGAGCGTCTGGCGTGGATGGGCGATATCCTCGATAGCGAGTGGCGCGCCGTTGGTTTTGACCATACGCAGGCCCGGCTGCCCCAGGTGCAGCCGGTGCGGGTTAGCGCGCAGCCATTCCGCAGCAGGCGTGTAATTGCCGGAGGCGTCCAGCCCAGAGAGGTAAGGCACGGCGCGCCCATCCACAATATAGTCTTCGAGCGCGTCTTCCAGGCGATAGCCCGCCGGATTGGGCAGGCTGTGCCACCCCCACTCCGCGTGCGTTCCCAGCGACATCCCCCGCGCGTGGAAATCGGGAAAGGTTTGCAGCCCGGTGATGTCGGCGGTAAAGGCAAACCTTCCGTTGCCCACACTCAACGGCGTCAACGGATCGGCGCGCTCAAGGATGATGGTATGCCGCGTCACCACCGCGCAGCGGTCAATGCGATGTTGTGGCAATGAGAACCTCCTGGAATAGGGAGTAGGTCCCTACTTCCTACGCCACTGAATTATAAGCGTTTTTGAACGAACGGCCAAATCAATCCTGTCCATCTTGTTTTCGTCTGCTCACCCTTGCAAAGATTGAAGAGTTTTGGTTCAATGTGGGGCCCTGATGTATAATACAGGTACAAAGAGCAGCCACGGCGAACCGATTCTGGGCCGCGAAGGTATGGACAATCAGGTGACCATTATTGGCGGCCATCCGAACGGCCCCATCGCGGAGACCATCAGGGCTATTGTGTGGCAAAAATTTCTGGATCGCGAATGTCTTGCGAGGAATGTATTCAATGAGGTGTTACAAAAAGAAACGCCGGTTTTTACTGCCGCTCGTTGCTCTGGGGGTCATGTTGTCAGCATGCTACGCTGCGACTTCCGATACCTATGAAATCAGCACGCTGGAGGCCAAGACCACCCCGACGATAAATGCCGCGAGAGAAACGCGAGAGTCAACAGCGATTCTTCAAAATTCAACGAAAAACGGAGATACGATGCCAGAATCACCAGAAAACACCGACACGTTCGATCCCAATTTCTACATTTTCTTGTGCTTTGGACAGTCAAACATGGAAGGCGCTGCCCCTATCGAGCCGCAAGATCGAACGGTGGATGCTCGCTTCCAAGTTTTGCAGTCACTCGATTGTCCCAATCTCGGAAGAAGCAAGAATACATGGTATCCGGCCGTGCCGCCACTAACTCAATGCTATTCGGGCCTTTCGCCTGCCGATTATTTCGGTAGAACGATGGTGACCAACCTGCCCGAAAACATCCGGGTTGGGGTGATCAATGTAGCCGTTGGTGGATGCGATATCCGGTTGTTTGATAAGGATCTGTATCAAGATTACGATGATACTTACAAAGAGGCCTGGTTTATGGATAAAATCAAGGCTTATGGGGGAAATCCTTATCAACATCTGATCAACCTGGCGAAACTGGCGCAACGTCGCGGCGTCATCAAAGGCATCCTGTTGCACCAGGGCGAAACCAACACCGGCGATCGTCAATGGCCCCACTACGTCCACAAAATTTACAACGACATACTGGCCGACCTCTCCCTTGATGCCGCATCCGTGCCCTTGTTAGCCGGTGAGGTCGTTGAGGCAGAGCAGGGGGGATGTTGCGCCAGCATGAATTCTATCATTGCCACCTTGCCGGACACGATTCCAACGGCGCACGTGATTTCTTCGCACGGATGTACGGCCCAAGATAACGCACATTTTGATTCGGCCGGCGTCAGAGAACTGGGTCGACGCTATGCCGAGAAAATGCTCTCGTTAATGGGTTACACAATCGGCCCAACCGAGATCACACCTTGATGCACATGGGTAAAGCCGCGCAGCCGCCGGCAGCGAGACTGCCGCCGGCAACGAGACTGCCGCCGGGTTTCGACATCACTCGAGCAATGCTTACCTGAATTCCGATCTCGCCGCGTGGATAAAGGCATCGATATGTTCAGGGGGTGTGCCGAGAATCAGCGGTGAGCCGTTGGCCAACACAAACGGCCCTTCGGCGGCGGCCTGCATCTGACGACGTACCGCCGCGCGGATGGCTTCGATTGGGCCGTGCAAGAGCAGTGCACTGTCGAGGTTGCCAAAGAGACAAACTTGTGGGTGCAGACACCGCCGGATCTCGAGTGGATCGAGGACAAAGCCCTTTTTATCCTCTTCGATCATCAGCCCGGCCATGTCGAGGCTGTTGATCAGCGCCATGTTGGGGCGCACATCACCGAGCCAGTAGCCGATGGGCAGAACGCCGATCTTGCGCACCTCGGCATAGAACCAGCGCCGGGCATCGCCCTCCAGCCGTTCGTGCATGGATGGCGAGAGAATATCCAGGCTAAAGGGAAAGCCTTCTGAGAAAATGTAAGCGTGCGCGCCGCACAACCTGGCCGCGCGGACAACGTTCAAAAAACGTTCGCAGTCCTTGAAAATGTTATAAGCAACCAAATCGGGCTTTTCCAGACAGGCAATGACCATCGCTTCAAAAGAATAGCCGGGCAGCCAGCCAGGTGTGCCGTCGTTGACGGCAATCAACACACGATCGCCGTGTGTGGCAGCCAGAGACTTGAGATGTTCAAATCGCCCGGATTCAAGCACGTCTTGCACCGTCAATTGATTTGCTGCATAGTAATCATCGATTGCCTGGCGATCGTCGAGCCGAAATGGGCAGAGCGGTTCCTGTGACGGGATTTCGTCGGGATCGCCGAGGGCGTAATCATCCCGTATCTCGATCCACCGCCGGCCATCGGCGCTGCGAATAAAAGCCCGCCGGCCCTCAACCCGGCGGGGACGTGACCACAATCCCCGCCAACCTGCCGAGCCGAGATGCATCCAGTCTGGCCGAAAGCGTTCATAAAAAGTACGCTCGATTTCGGCCAGTTCTTCTCCGCCCAAGTAAGGTTGAAATTTGGGATGCAGACCGGCGAACTCGATCTTGTAATCCCCCCAACTGTGCAACACCACCGGAGGTGGATCGGTACGCTCGCCGGTCAGAACGCGCAACATTCGCACCGGCGACGTTGAGGATGCAGTTGACACGCCCCCCATCATTTGATCACTCCACGCAACCAGTTCGTGACACTATCGGTCGAGGGAGTGCCACCGTTCACGTAATCGACCATTCCCGAAAAATAACGACTAAACGGACAACTGCCGGGCGGCGGGCCATAGAAGGTATTTTCGGCAAGCCAGGCCCCGGTTTTAGCACTCCGCACCGTCACCTTCCACCAAATTTGCTGCCGAACCAGTGTGCGACCGCCGGTGTAAGCACAGCGTTCCAGCTCGGTTGTGCCGCTGGTCATACAAACGGCGTAGCGAAAATGGGCCGGCATGGTGGCCAAAAGTTCGGACGGCAAGACAAACCAGGCGCTGTTACACCGAGCCTTGCCCGCTTCCTCGGTCGCCAGCCCAACCGCCGGTGACGCCGCAGCCTGCCCCTGACAGGCAGTGGTCAAAGCGGCATTGATGATCGCTTTGCCGGTTTCATCGGTCAGACGGGCGAGTGCCCACAGCGCATCATTGTAGCCCTTTCGTGCAACGGCAACCACATCGGCATCCGAGGTGGTCTGCCAGGCCAACGCAAATTTGCCCATCGCATCGGTATATTTCTTTTGTGCATGCAATGCAGCTCCCCAATTATTGTAGGCTTTGCCGATGGCTACGCGAGCTATGTTGGCAGCGGGACTGGAAGAAAAGCCGTCGACAATGGCCTGATACCTGGCGATGGCCTGTTCATATTTGCCCTGCTGAAGGAATGAACCGGCCCAATCGGTATAACAGGCAATCACGCCCCGGTATGCGGCATTGACATAACTGCTTGAAGGATAATCGGTGTAAACGAGGGCATACTTGTCAATTGCGTCGCTATACGACCTGGCAGCATACAAAGAATCTGCCCAGGCCAGATAAGCCGAGGCCGCACCGTCGATGGCCTGTTTGACATATTCACCCGCCGCATCCACCGCTTTGACCTGGTTGTAGGCATAAACCGCGTCTTCATACCGGGCGGTGGCGCTCAGCGCGTCGCCCCAGGCCAGATAGGTACGCGCCGCTATGCTGCGCGTGTCGGTGATCACCTGGCTCAACGCATACCTGTCGATCACGGCCTGAAATTTCAGTGCAGCGTTTTTGTAATCTTGAGCATCGTAAAAATTCATACCGGAAAGAAAAGTTACCCTGGCTGCTGCCTCCCAGGCCTGTGCTGCCAACGCGCTTTGCTCAACCACCGGCGGCTTGAGCGAGGCGGGGGTCGGTTGTGTTGCCAGATCGAACACCGTCATCTCGGAAACCGGCGTTTTGCCGGTGACCAAAGAAGCAAAAACCCATCCATCCGGTTCCTGGACCTTGATCCATTGCCCATCCTGGCTGCGGCCCAGAGCGGTCAGAATTTGACCCCGTTTGGCCACGCCGACCACAGCCTGTTCGGTCGCCGGGCCACGACGCACGTTGAGCGAGTCGGTATTGACGGTGATGGTATAGGTAGGCGGCGCCGCAGCCTGATCGAGCGATAATCTTCTTTCTTCAGCAGCAAGACATGCTTCATAATGGGTCATGGCAGCGGTCAGATCGTGGCGTCCTTCGGCATCAACGGCCCAGTCATAGTGTACCTGCGCCAGGTTTTGCTGTGCCTTTTCAACCAACGCATGGGTCGGATAACTCTTGATCAATTCTTCATAGGCCCAGGCCGCCGTATAGTAATCACGCGCGCTCCAGGCATCGCGCGCCCGGTTGTAATAGGCGAGGATGACCTCATTCTCGACCATAGTAGCGGCTGTCGGATAGGCTTTGATCAAGGCATGATACACCTCGATGGCCTGGGCATATTCCCGTTTGCCGCTCAGCGCTCTGGCCCAGCCCACATACACATTTTGACGCGAACTGTGGATATCAACGCCCAAATTTTGGCCGGGAAAAGTCTGCAAGGCCAGGGTGAGGGTGTCCAGAGCAGCCTGATACTCTCCGGCCCGACATTGTTCGTTGGCCCAGCGCACATAGGTCTCACCGATCAGAGCCAGCATCTTGCCCTGCCAATCGCTGTTGGGAAAAGCCTCCAAAGCCTGGACGGCCAGATCGATGGCTTGTTTGTAGGCTCCGGCCGCACTTGTGTCTTGCACCCATGCCAAATAAACCTGACCGATCGCCGGCCCGACCAAAGCATCGTGGGCCTCGTCGCCGATGGCCAGCCCATCATGATAGCGCGCCAGGGCCATTTCATATTCGCCGGCTGCCAACAAGGCACTGCCCCACCGCTGATAGGTTGTCCACAGCCCTTGCCGGGCGGCCGGATATTCGGTTTGTGCAACGGCCAACGCTTTTTGATATGCCTCGGTTGCCGCCCCATAATCTCCGGCCTCGCTGCGCGCCGCTCCATACTTGCAGTAAACCGCCGGAAGGGCCGTACGGGCATCGGCAGCCTGTGGACTGTCGGAAAAAAAGGTCAGCACTTCGCGGTAGAGTGCAATCGCCTTCAGGTAATCCCCCTGTTGGTCGGCCGTCTGCGCACAGGCCATACAGACAACCGGATATTCCTCATAAACCAGCAAAATGAGGCGATCGGAAGGATATTGGGCGACAAATTGAGCATAGTACGGATAGGCAACCTGGTAAGACTGGGCAATATAAGCCTGATGCGCCTGCCGGTACAACGCACATGGACGATGATTTTGGGCGGCCATGTTGACAAAAGAACCGAGAAAGGCCGGATAGTAGCGCATCACCTGCTCATAGCGCACAAGAGCGGTCTCGACATCCAGATTATTGTGTGCCTCAACACCTCGGTTGTATATGGAAAGGCCAATGCCCCAATATGCCAACACTCCGATCAAGATCAGCACCACGATGGCGATGATCCATCCCAACCGGCGTCGCCGCCGCCTGGGTCTGTTGATCACGGCCGGAGCAGGCGCAACCCGATCCGGCCCGGCAGCAGGTTCTTGCAGCTCTGCCTGGACAGGCACAGCATGATCCGGCATCGCAGCAGGTTCTTGCGGCGCTGCCGGAGCAGATGCAACCCAATCCGACATCGCAGCAGGTTCTTGCAGCTCTGCCTGGACAGGCACAGCATGCTCCGGCATCGCAGCAGGTTCTTGCGGCTCTGCCGGGGCAGACTCAACCCGATCCGGCCCGGCAGAAGGCTCTTGCGGTGTCGATGCGGCACCAAGCCCCTCCTGACCGGCCCGCCACACCCTATAACGTTCTGCCGAGGCCGGCGCAACCGTCCCCGTCCGACCTTCACCTTTCAGGTGGATGATCGCCGGGGGCCATTGTCGCCCTTGGGCCGTTCCGGTCACTTGAAGCGCGAATTCATCGGGCAACACAAACTGCACATCCTGAGCATTGCCTGCCCCGCTCACCGCAACCACCAAATCGGGCAGCAATCGCGCCAGCCAAACTTTGTTGCCAATGCGAAATTCAACCCGCTCCGCAGTGGCGCGTTGCACACTGTTGACCAACGCCTCGACTTCGCGGGCCAGCGATTTGGGAATGTGCTGCACGCGCACAAAATTGCCATGTTGGCGAAAGCGTTGGACCGCCCAGCCAACCTGGAAAAAGCCGAGAACAATCCACATAAATTGCGAAGACAAATCGCCGGTGACCGCAACCAGGATGTTCCAGACTCCAACCATCAGCAAGGCTGCCGCGTCGAGACGCAAAGTAATTGGGCCGGGTGAGGCCCATGCGGCAATGCCTGTGCCGATGAGAAAAAGGCCGATCCCGATCAAGAGGGCATTTAACCCCGACGCTTCCAGCGAAGCCACACCGGTGATCGTCGCCACAATGCCCCACAAAACGCTCCACACCCCTGAACTGCTCAAGGTCCGGCGCAGACGGGCTGCTTCCCAGGCCTGGCGCATCACCTGGGGGGAGCGGTTTAACAGTGCCCGGCAAGACGAACAATACTCGCGCTCGGCAGAATTATCCATTCCGCATTGAGAACACACGACATTCATCGGATCACCCTTTCTCCGGGCACAAAACGATAGCCCGGTTCGTTTTCCACCCTGCGTGCAAACATCATGCCTGCACGTCGTCCCAACTAAACCGTGTACCAAGAGATCGACAACGGAAAAAACAGGATCAAACCAGAACCGGAGTGGTCAGAACGGGTTGGCTCAAGTTAAAAGAGTTGCTGAAATCGACGGGACTGAAATGTAAACGATGTGTTTACATTATACCATGCTTTTCCGAATAAAAACAGCCAAGATTATCTTGGGGTGTATTTCAGAATGGGGGCGACTTGTCCGTCCGGGTGATGCTCAGGCCCTGCGCATCGCCTGATCTCTGCCGAGTGGCGCGGTCTGGAGACCGGCCACAACGAGCTTGTCCCCAAGTTGAAATGCACCCATAGAAAACTTGTATTCGACATTTTCAACCTACTCGAATATAATAGGACTGGTAACTGCTCCTCCTGGTCTGTCTTCCGACAGAATTCACAAAATTCTGGCCACCTGACAGTTTGAAATCAGGACACGGATACCCACGGGTTTCACGGATGAGCACGGATCAAAATCCGTGAAAATCCGTACCATCCGTGCCCATCCGTGTCCCATTGAACGGAAAGTAAGAGCAAGACAGATATTTCAGGTTAGCAATCCGTGCCTATCCGTAGCATCCGTGGGAATCCGTGTACCGCCCAATCAAAAGTGTCAGGTAGCCAGCACAAAATTTTCAGGTTGTAAAACAAGAAAGGCCGAGAACGCGCAATGAAACAATTCTGCATCACCCCGGCAATGGGGAAACGGCTGATCGGCAAGGCGATGGCCGTCCATCCCGACATCCAGACCGTGCTTCAACAGGGAACGCTGGCGATCATCGCCGGAACGACCAATGGCTATGTGGCCGAAGAAATCCTGACCAGGCTCGGCCAGGCCGAAGGCTTTACGCGCGTTGGCTTTCGACGCGGATACACCGCCGCACCGGGCGTCGAAGCGATCCGAGCCGAATTTACCGGCGACGTGATCATCGTGAACGGACAATGGCAACGCGGCAAAACGATCGATCAGGTCGCCGACACCCTGCGCACCGGTGACATCATTCTCAAAGGGGCCAACGCCTTTGACACACGCGGGCAAGCCGCCGTGCAAATTGGCCACCCGCAAGGCGGCACCATCCTGATCGCCATGCAGGCTGTGGTCGGGCGGCGCGTGCGGTTGATCGTGCCGGTAGGGCTGGAAAAACGTGTCAACGAAGAAATCGACACGTTGGTGCGTTTGTGCAACGCGCCCGGCAGCCATGGTCCCCGCCTGATGCACCTGGTCGGCGGCGAATTGTTCACCGAAATCGACGCCCTGCGTTTGCTGACCGGCGTCGAAGCGCATCTGCTCGCCGCCGGCGGCATCTATGGCGCCGAAGGGGCAGCCTGGCTCGGCGTATGGGGCAGCCCAGAACAGGAAGAAGCGGCAGCCGCGCTGATCGACTCGCTCGCCGGCGAGCCACCTTGTCGAGTATAAGAACTTGTCCGAAAACCGTACAAGCGGCCTCTATGCCGCTTGTACCGACGCATAGGGAGGCATCGGTTACGGTTTTCGGATAGGCCAAATGCGTTAAAAAATTCACTATGGAGGAAAATGTTATGAACCACCCTATTCCCGTCGTGCTCGATACCGATATCGGCAGCGACATTGACGACACCTGGGCGTTGGCCATGCTGCTCAAATCGCCCGAACTCGACCTCAAACTGGTGGTCAGTGCAAGCGGAAACACCACCTACCGCGCCCAGATCGTGGCCAAATTGCTCCAACTTGCCGGGCGTACCGACGTGCCGATCGGCATCGGCATCCATCAAAGCGACGACACCGGCCCGCAAGCGCCCTGGGTAGAAGACTACCCGTTGAGCAAGTATCCCGGCACCGTTTACCCTGACGGCGTCGGCGCTTTGGTCGAGACCCTGATGGCCTGGCCGGAACCGGGCACCCTGATCTGCATCGGCCCGGCGACCAACATCGCCGCTGCGTTGGCGCGCGAACCGCGCATCGCCGAAAAAGCACGGTTTGTCGGCATGCACGGCAGTGTACGGCTCGGCTACGACGGCAGCACCGAAATCGCCGCCGAGTACAACGTCCGCGCCGACCCACTCGCATGTCGCGCCGCTTTCAATGCGCCATGGCCGGTCACGATCACCCCGCTGGATACCTGTGGGTTGGTTACCCTGCAAGGCGAAAACTATGCTCGCCTGCGCGACTGCTCCGACCCCCTGGTCCGCGCCGTGATCGAGAATTACCGTATCTGGGCCAAACTGGTCAGTTGGACGCAAATTAACGCCGAAATACGCAGTTCGATATTATTTGACACCGTCGCCGTGTATCTGGCTTGGGCCGAAGAGTTGCTCGAAATCGAAGAACTCGGCATCCGCGTCACCGACGATGGCTACACCGTGATCGATCCAACGGCCAGGGTGATCCGTTGTGCCACCCGCTGGCGCGACCTGGCTGCTTTTGAAGATTTCTTGGTGCACAGGCTGTGCACAAAATGAAAACACTTTCTGCTCATCTCTTGGATGACCGCAAACCAACACCCAACGGAGGCATCTGACTATGCGACCTGTGCTGATCAAACCCGATATCTACTGGATCGGCGTCAACGACCGCACCACCGACTTGTTTGAAGGACTTTGGCCGATCACCCGCGAAGGGGTTTCATACAACGCTTACCTGATCAAGGACGAGAAAAAAGCGCTGATCGATTTGAGCAAATCGTTCAAAAGCGACGAGTTCTTTGACCAGATCGACTCGGTCACCGACCTCGCACAGCTTGATTACGTGGTCGTCAACCATATGGAACCGGATCATTCCGGTGTGTTGACCATGTTGCGACGCATCGCTCCACAGGCGACGATCCTCGGCTCGCAAAAAACCAAAGACATGCTCGAATCGTTCTACGGCATCACCGAAAACGTGCGCGTGGTCAATGACGGTGACACGGTGAACCTCGGCGCGCACACGCTCAAATTTTTCATCACCCCCTTTGTCCATTGGCCGGAAACGATGATGACCTACGACGTGGGCGAGCAGGTGCTCTTTTCATGCGACGCCTTTGGCAGCTACGGCGCGCTCAGCGGCGCCCTGTTCGACGACGAATGCACCGATCACGAATTCTATCGCCGCGAAGCGCTACGTTATTATGTGAACATTGTCGCCCTGTTCAGCACATCGGTGCTCAAAGCCATCGACAAACTGAGCGGCATACCGATATCGGTGGTCGCCCCTTCACACGGATTGATCTGGCGCAGCCATCCGGAAACGATCATCGGTGAATACAAGCACTGGGCCGAATACGCCGACCGGCCGGGCGAGGCCGAAGTGACGCTGCTGTACGGTTCGATGTACGGCAACACCGAAAAAATGATGAACGCCGTTGCTCAGGGGATCGCCGAAAGCGGCCTGCCGGTACACATTTTCGACGTGGCCCACACCCATGTCAGCTATATCTTGCCCTCGCTGTGGGTCAACCGGGGGGTGATGGTCGGCGCGCCGACCTACGAGGGCAAACTCTTTCCGCTGATGAAAAACGCCCTGAGCATCGCTGCAGACAAGCGCGTGCGCAACAAGTTCGCCACCCGTTTTGGCAGTTATGGCTGGAGCGGCGGCGCACAAAAAGACTTTGAAACGTTGGTTGCCCCGCTCAAGTGGACGCTGAGCGAACCTTTTGAATTTGCCGGTGCACCGTCGGAAGAAGACCTGCGCCGTGGTGAAACGTTTGGTCGCACCTTTGGCGAGTGGGTCAAGAGCAAGAACACTGCGGAGTAAAAAACATGCGTCGCTCAGGGATGGTCTGGTTCATCTTGACGTTGATTTTGTTGGGCTGCCGGGCGCAAACGCCGGCAGTTCCAACACCACTGGCCTGGGAAGTCCAGGTCACGCAAACCGCCCAGGCCCGTCCAACGAGCACACCCTATCAGCGGTGGCAGCCCACCGCCGTCGAGGCAACAGGCGCATCGACCGTCCGGCCCACTGCAGCCGCCCTTACCACCGACCACTATCAGGTTAACACCGTCCGCCAAGCCAACGGTCAGCCCACGGCGCTGATCTTGCGCAGCCTCGCGCCGCTAAACATCCGCGAATTGGTCGGCAACAGCAGCCTGACCCCCATCCTGGCTTATTATCACCCCCACACCGACAACCTGCCCCAACTCATCGTCCGCTGTAACGGCCTGCCCGCCGACACCATAAAAGCCGGACAGGTTATCCTGATCCCATTGCTCCAGGCCGAACAGGACATCTGTCCTCCTACCCCGGAGCTGGCTCAACGCTACCTGCCCTTGGAACCCCAAGTGCTACAAGCGCAGAACATCCAGGCCGACGAGCGCGTTCTGGTTTATTTTACCCAGGTTGGTGAAACATTAAGTGCATTGGCACGCAAATTCGAGATCAGCGTCGAGCGACTGCGTGAGCTGAACAGCGGCCTGGATGCCGCTCCGGCCGATCTGCCGTTGCGCGCCGACACGCCGGTATACCTTCGCCTGCCGGCCCAATATCGCTATACGCCACACACCGTCGCCGCGCCAACTCCGGCGGCGCCGACGGCGCTGGTGTTCACCCAGGTGTCGGGTCAGGCGGCGACCCAGCCTACCGCAGTGCCACAACAGGCAGTCGCCGAAGCGCGGCCAACGCCCACCGCCGAACCGGCCCCACCACCGCCCACGGCCACACCAGAGCCGCCCCTCGTCATGGCCGTCGCCGAAGCTGCGCCGACACCCACCCCACCTGTGGCTGAACCCACACACTATACCACAACCTTGGCGCTCATTGCCGAGAGCCCACTGGCCCCACCGGTCTCCAAATCACCCGAAGGTGAGCTGCAGAAACCGCCAACCGACCGGTTGCCTGCGGATCAAGTCGACGCGGGCAACGAGACAGAACAAATTTTGCAAGCTTATGTTCACTTTTTGAACGGCGAGCCTTTTTCCAGCCAGGCCATCCTCAGCACACCGCCGCTCACCGACGGTCAGCCGATCACCCTGGACGGAGACGCGGCGCTCAAATATCTGAGCAAGAAAAACTTGTTGCTTGGCAATGCGATCAGCATTGCCGTGCGCGCCGCGCTACACGGCAGCACCCTGGAACTGCCGGCAGTAGGCTTTTACGACATTCCCGCCGGCATGCAACTCGACCTTGAGGCGATCCGAAAAATAGCCGATCCCAACCAGGGCATCTGGATGCTGAGTCAACAAGAGCTTCGCACCAAAGAGGACAAATTGATCCAGATGGTAATGAAAGCCTATGATCAATTGCTCAAAGACCGGCCCAACCTGCAATTCCTGGCTCTGCTCAAAGAGGATGAGACCGGTCAGGGGAGACTGATCGCCTATATCTACGAATCAACAAGTCGAGAGAATTGGACAACTCTATCGGGCAAACCGTTGAACCTGGACGGCTGCCCGGAACAAGTGCAACTGATCATGTTGGTGGCGACATACGACTGGAAACACAACACGGTCGAGTTTCAAAGGCCGTAAAGGGATGTCACTTGGCCTATCCGAAAAACGTAACCGACGCATCTCGATGCGTCGGTAATAAGCGGTGTAGGGATGCCGCTTGTACGGTTTTTCGGATAGGCTCTTATCCGGCTTGGGGAACAGGTTGCGGGGGCAGACCGGGTACGTCTTGTACCGTCAAAATCGCCGGGTTTTGGTACAACCGATACATCTGAGAGGCAAAGGCCGGGAACGCCGCCATAACTTGACCGACCGGCCCGTCGGCAACGATTCTCCCTTGCTGAAGGATCACCGCCCGTTCGGCGCAACGGGCCACCGTTTCAACGTCATGGGTGATCAACAACACCGTCTTGCGCGCCCTTTGGGCCAGCAAAAAGGTGATCAAAGCCTCCTTTTGCGCATAATCGAGGCCGCGCGTCGGCTCGTCAAGCAAGATCAGCGCCGGATCGCCGACCAAAATCGCCGCCAGGGCCACCCGTTGCCGTTCACCGCTGCTCAGATCGCGTGGATAGCGCTCGCGCAGCGTCCACAACCCAAGCATGCGCAGCAAAGACTCGTCATTCTGCACCGGCAGGCCTTGCGCCCGACGGGTAAAAGCCAGCTCGTCGGAAACAGTATCGGCAAAAAGCAGCGCGTTGGGGTTCTGCGGCACCAAACCGACATAACGGGCCAGTTGTTCGACCGGCGTGGCCTGAGGGTCGAATCCCAAAACGCGAATACGTCCGCGGCCTGGTTTGAGCAGGCCGATGCATAACTTGAGCAGAGTGCTTTTGCCCGCCCCATTGTGCCCCATCAAAGCGACAAACTCGCCCTGGTGCACCGTCAGGTCGACCTGGTGCAAGACCGGTTCGTCATTGTAAGCAAAACTAACCTGTTCAATGCATAACACCGGTTCTTTTCGTTCAACAACATCTCGGCTTTTTTTCTGATCAACCTGCCCTTTGTCTGCCTGTACGCCGGCCACCCATGGCCGTGCTTCGGCAAGGGTCAACGGCAACGGTGACCAGCCCGACCGGCGGGCCAATTCGATCAACGGCGGCACCAACGGGATCGTTTGCAACATCTCACGCGGCGGGCCAACGCACAATGTGCCGTCGCCGGGCAAATAAACGATCCGGTCGGCATAACGGACTACTCGCTCCAACCGGTGTTCAGAGAGCACAATGGTCAGCCCCAATTCACGGTTCAGGCGAACCAACGTATCGAGCACGCTGCGGGCCGAGAGCGGATCGAGCTGAGAGGTGGGTTCGTCGAGGACCAGCACACGTGGGTGCAGGGTGAGCACGGCGGCGATGGCTACCCGTTGGCGTTCGCCTCCGGAGAGGGTAGACAGTTTGCGCGTGCGCAGGGCAACGATATCGAGCTGCTGCAAAGCCCATTCGATACGCTCGTGCATCGTAGCCCGTGAAAATCCCAGATTTTCCATTGCAAAGGCCAGTTCATCTTCAACTACATCGACCACGGCCTGCGCTTCGGGGTCTTGAAAAATAAACCCAACGCTGCGGCTCATCTGGCGAGGGCCGAGCGCGACCGGGTCTCGACCGTCCACACGGATGCGTCCGGTGAGGGTGCCGCCGTAAAAGTGCGGCACCAGCCCGTTGAGACAGCGTAGCAAGGTGCTCTTACCGGCCCCCGACACGCCGACGACCAACACAAACTCGCCGGGTGCGATATGCAGAGAGGCCCCATCCAGCACGGCGCCACGCTCAACGGCATATTCAGAGGATGGGTAATAATACGTTACGTTGTCCAGTTCGATCATCGCGTTCAACCTGGCCTGGAGCTTAGGGCCTATCCGAAAACCGCAGCCGACGCATCCCTATGCGTCGGTATAAGCGGCATAGGGATGCCGCTCGTACGGTTTTTCGGATAGGATCTTATCCGAACAGATTCTTACCGGCAAAGGCTTGCCCAATCTTTGCCAGGACAATTTAAGACAAAAAAGATTAAAAAGGAGATTTTAGCAATGTCAACGTTCAAGTACAACGAAATGCCGGTTGCTAATCCGGCGCCCAACACTCTGCGCCGACAAGCACACTCGGAACACATCATGGTCACCGTGGTCGACTTTATCAACGGGCCGAGTGAGCCTGCCCCGCCGCATCAGCACCCCCATGAGCAGATTACCTACATTGCCGAGGGGCGGGTCAATTTTATCATCTATGAGGGCGAGCAAAAATCGGTGTCCCTGGTCGAGCCGGGCGACCTGGTGGTGGTGCCGCCCAACGCCCCGCACACCGTCGAGCCGTTGACCCCGTCAGCGCGCCTGATCGATTGTTTTTACCCGATCCGGCAGGACTTTTTAGGGTCGGCATAGAATGCCGCCCTACGGGTCGGCATAGGATGCCGCCCTACGGGTCGGCATAGGGATGCCCTACGGGTCGGCATAGGGATGCCCTACGGGTCGGCATAGGGATGCCCTACGGGTCGGCATAGGGATGCCGCCCTACGGGTCGGCATAGGGATGCCGCCCTACGGGTCGGCATAGGATGCCGCCTACGGGTCGGCATAGGGATGCCGCCTACGGGTCGGCATAGGATGCCGCCCTACGGGTCGGCATAGGATGCCGCCTACGGGTCGGCATAGGATGCCGCCTACGGGTCGGCATAGGGATGCCGCCCTACGGGTCGGCATAGGGATGCCGCCTACGGGTCGGCATAGGATGCCGCCCTACGGGTCGGCATAGGATGCCGCCTACGGGTCGGCATAGGATGCCGCCTACGGGTCGGCATAGAATGCCGCCTACGGGTCGGCATAGAATGCCGCCCTACGGGTCGGCATAGGGATGCCCTACGGGTCGGCATAGGATGCCGCCCTACGGGTCGGCATAGGGATGCCGCCCTACGGGTCGGCATAGGGATGCCGCCCTACGGGTCGGCATAGGATGCCGCCCTACGGGTCGGCATAGGGATGCCGCCCTACGGTGGACTCCCGTAGACGACGCATCCCGTAGACGACGCATCCCTATGCGTCGTCTATCAACGACGAAACATGTAAATCAACCCATATTTAAGGATCACATAGATTGCCCGCAGGCCGTCTTTCCAGCCGATCTTTTTTCCCTCTTCATAGGTACGTCCATAGTAAGACACACCGACCTCGTAAATGGGGCAGCGCAAGCGGGCCACTTTGGCCGTCACCTCCGGCTCAAAACCGAATCGATCTTCCTCAAGGGTAATCCGATCGAGCACGCTTTTTCTAAAGACCTTGTAGCAGACCTCCATATCGGTCAGATTAAGGTCGGTAAACATGTTGGAAAGCGTGGTCAAGAACTTGTTCATCATCGAATGCCAAAAGTAAAGCACGCGATGTGCCTCACCGCCGATAAACCGTGAACCGTACACCACATCGGCTTTGCCCTCCAGGATCGGACGCAACAACTTGGGATATTCGGCGGGGTCGTATTCCAGGTCGGCGTCTTGAACCAGGACAATATCACCGCTTGCATGGGCAAAACCGGTGCGCAACGCGGCGCCTTTGCCCTGATTCACCTGGTGATAGACTACCTTGATCACTTTATGATCGTGATAACGGGCCAGAAACTCGCGCGTGCCATCGGTCGAGCAGTCATCGACGATGATCAGCTCACGATCGAGCGGCAATTCGACGGCCAAAACCTTGTTGACAATGGCCTCAATCGTGCCGATTTCATTATAACATGGCATAACGACAGATAACTTCATGCTTGACTGACCTCGTTGAGAATTGGATAAAACGGGGGTAGCATATCATACAAGGTTATGGTTGTCAAAAAAGGCCCTAAAGGTCTTGCAAACCTTTATAGGGCCTATCTGAAAAACGTAACCGACGCATCCCTATGCGTCGGTATCAGCGGCAAAGGATGCTGTTTGCACGATTTTTCGGACAAGCTCTTGGGACCTACAATGCCGCTTGACAAGGCAGGCGATGTCGTGTATGGTTATGCTACGATGAAAGAAGGTCAGACGAGACACTTGTCCAACATTCAAGAACGCCAGGTTTATCGCATTCCGGGCATCAAACCAGGAGCCGACCCACGTTTGCACCGCGTCTTTGAGGCCATCGGCGTGCCCGAACCGACGCCATTCAAACCCGATCGCTTTCAATTGGAGGCTCTGGAAGCGATCCAAAAGGCCGATTGTCTGGTCACCGCCCCAACCGGTTCGGGCAAAACCTGGATTGCCGAACAGGCCATTGCCCGCCACCTGGAAGCCGGCCGACGAGCGTGGTATGCATCGCCCCTCAAGGCGTTGACCAATTCGAAATACCGCGAGTTCGGCGCAATTTTCGGCTCGGAAAGGGTGGGCATTCTCACCGGCGACCGCAAAGAGAACCCCGACGCACCGCTCATTGTCGGCACGACCGAGATTTTGCGCAATCAGCTTTACGATGCTATGCACCTCGGCGAAGATGTACCCACCGATTTCGTGATCCTCGATGAAGCTCACTTTTTGGGCGATGCAGAGCGCGGGGTGGTTTGGGAAGAGGTGATGATCTATTTGCCGGTGCGTGTGCCTTTGCTCATGCTTTCGGCGACGATAGGCAATGCCCGGCAAATTGCTCAATGGCTGTCAACCATCCGTGGACGTCCATGCGCGGTGGTGGAAGAAACCAGGCGGCCGGTTGACCTGGAATATCTCTTTATGCACCCGTCGGGAACGCTGATGCCGCTGTTGTTCAGGAAGAAAAAAGACGGCACACTTGTTCTGGATCGGCAGGTACGTCGCTATCTGGAAGAGGAAAACCCGCCCGTCTTTTGTCCGCCCAACGAACTGCCTCCCTTTGGCAAGATCATCGACGTATTGCGACATTATAACCTGCTGCCGGCGATCTTTTTTCTCAAGTCGCGCGTCAATTGCGATCGCGCTTTGGCACACTGTCGGGTGCAAGACCCCGAGCGATTGGTCGCCCTCCATCGCCGTCTGGACGATTTGCTGGAAGCGCATCCCACTCTGGCCCAGCATCCTCAACTCGATGACCTGGAAAAGCGGGCCGTCGGCGCACACCATGCCGGACAACTTCCACTCTGGAAGCTGCTGCTGGAAACGTTGATGACCGAGGGGCTGCTCGATGCCATTTTTGCCACTTCAACCGTCGCTGCGGGGGTCAATTTTCCGGCGCGTACGGTAGTGATCCTCAACTCTGACCGTTTTAACGGCCAAGATTTTGTGCCCCTTTCGCCTACCGAGTTCCACCAGATGACCGGCCGCGCCGGACGACGGGGTATGGATCGCATCGGCTTTGCCGTTGCCCTGCCCGGCCGCTTTATGAACCTGGAGGCCTTGGCCAAACTGGCTATCTCTCCCCCCTCACCGGTATTTAGCCAGCTCCAGATCAACTTTTCAATGGTGCTCAACCTGCTCCTTTCGCACACGCCAGGCCAGGTTGAAACGTTGCTGGAGCGCTCGTTTGCGGCCTTTCTCAAAGGGCACAAACACCGCAACCTGTTGCGCCGATTGGTCAAAGATTTTGACCGGCACCTCGAATTTTTGGTTGAACATGGCTACGTGACTCTCGACGGTGAATTGACCGAGGTCGGCCGTTGGGCATCGCAGTTGCGCGTCGATCAACCGCTGCTGATCGCCGAGTGTCTGCGTCGTGACTTGCTTCCGGCCACCGATCCGGCACTGCTGGCCGCCGTCGTCGCCTCCTTTGTCAACGAACGAGAAACCGATGAAGGGCTAAATGAGCAAAAATTGCCCAAACCGCTGGTCGATCTCTTTGTGCGAGTGCACCGCGAACTGGGCACTTTTGTGACACAAATGACCGATCGGCATTTTGTCGTGCGCCCACTCTACCTGCGTCCGGCGATCACCATGTATCTGTGGGCAGCGGGACGAGGATGGCCCTATGTGGTGGCCCGCTCCAAAATGGCCGAGGGGGATTTGGCGATGATGATCACCCGCACGGCCGACAATCTGCGACACATTGCTACCCTACACCAGGTCTTTCCACAGATCGCCAAGACGGCCGAAAAAGCCGTAGAGGCCATTTTGCGCGAGCCGGTGACGATGTATGACGAACTTTGAGGATACAATATGAAAGTCAATCAGGACGATCTGAGAGACAAAAAAACCACTGTGCACAGAAAACCCGGCGCACGCAGACAGGCACACCGGGCCATCGAGCAATTACTCCGGCGCGTGCAACGGCAACAGGCAACCGTGGTTGCGCTTTCTTTACACCCGGCATTCAGCACAGGAGATGTGGTCACAGCGGCGCGTTTTTTGACCGAAGCCGTTGCCAAGACGTTGAACGTAGCGCGGGTGAGCGTATGGTTGCTCGAAAACGAGCAAACCGAATTGCGCTGTTATGACCTCTACCTCCGTGAACAGCAAGTGCACCAGAGCGGGCAGGTGCTGATAGCAGCCGATTTTCCCGCCTACTTTGCCGCACTCAAAACGAGCCGAGTTATCGACGCCAGTGACGCCCACACCGATCCGCGCACGTGCGAATTCAAAGCGAGTTACCTGGAACCAAACGGCATCACCTCCTTGCTCGACGCCACCCTGCGCCTTGACGGTCAAGTGGTCGGCGTCGTCTGCCTGGAACAGGTCGGCGTTGCACATCGGTGGCAAGCGGATGAAATGGCCTTTGCCGGTGAAGTAGCCGATCAGATGGCGCAGGTATTGGCCAACGCCAGACGCAAAGCCGAGTTGAAACAGGCCGAAGAACAGTTGCGTCGGGAACGTGACCTGTCGCGCGCCCTGGCCGAAGCTGCCGTTTCGATCGGCCACACGCTCGACCCCGAAGAGGTGCTGGACCGACTTTTGGAACAGGTCAGTCGGGTGGTGCCGAACGATGCCATCAACATCATGCTCGTCGAGCCGGAAGAGCGGGTGCGCATTGTGCGCTGGCGTGGCTATGAGCGTTTTGGCGCCGAAAAATTTGTCTCGAATGTTGTATTTGATCTCCGGCAAGTGGAAAACTTGCGGCGCATGGCCGAAACCGGTCAATCGCTGGTGATCGCCGACACGCGCACCTACCCCGACTGGGTGTACGTGCCAGAACAAGCCTGGATTCGCGCTTGGGCCGGGGCACCGATCCGGGTGCGTGAGATGACAATCGGCTTTTTGAATGTAGACAGTGCCACAGCGGGCTTTTTCACCCCCCAGCATGCCGAGATTCTGAGTGCCTTTGCCGGTTATACAGCCATCGCCTTGCAAAACGCGCGTCTGTATCAAGAGCGTGCACGCGCCGAACGGCTGCTTGCCGCTTTGAACCGCGCCGCTCTGGCGATGAGCAGGGCAATCACACCGCAGGAAATCTTTGCCGCCACCGTTGATGAGCTATCCAGGCTGGGGCTATCTTGTGCCGTTTTTGCCCTCGACGAAGCTCAATCCGCTTTATATCCCCTTTATGTCGGCCACGACCGGGATCAAATCAAAACCTTTGAACGACAAAAGGAGACCCGCCCCCTCCGTTTTGTCATCCCGCTCGCGGCCATCGGCGAGGTCTGGCAAAAATTGCTGGATCAACAGACTTTGTTGATTCGCAATCCGGCCCAGATGTTCGACCTCATTTTGCCGCCTCCGGCACAACGGCTCACCCCCTCCACCTCAATCCTTTCCCCAACAATTGCCGCGCTGTTGTTGGTCGAGGAACGCATCAGCGGCCTTTTTGTGGTGCAGGGCGACACACTGACGCCCGAAGATGTGCCGGCCGTCACCGCCTTTGCCCATCAGGTTGCAGCGGCATGGCACAAGGCCGACCTGATGCAATCATTACAAAACAGCCTGAACGAACTCAAGCGCACCCAGGCACGGCTGATCCAGGCACAAAAGATGGAGGCCATCGGGCGGCTGGCCGGCGGCGTGGCCCATGATTTCAACAATCACCTGACGGCGATCAACGGCTATACCGAGATGTTGTTGCTCGAAATGGATCCGCAAGATCCGCGCCGTCAGGATGTGTACGAGATTCAGCACGCCGCGCAACGCTCGGCCGAACTGACACGCCAGTTGCTGGCTTTTAGCCGCAAGCAGGTCATCCAGCCCCAAGTGCTCAACTTGAACAGTCTGATCGAGAACATGCGCAAAATGCTGGAGCGGTTGATCGGCGAAAACATTGCCCTCCACACCCACCTTTTTCCCCAACTGGGCCAGGTATATGCCGATCCCGGGCAAATCGAACAGGTGATCATGAACCTGGTGGTCAATGCCCGTGATGCGATCAATGAAAAGACAAGCACCCGGTCGGCCCTCTTTGCTGCCCAGATGACGATCGAAACGATCAATGTCGAACTGCAAGATGCCTATGTCAGCTCGTATGCCGAAATACCGGCCGGGGCGTATGTGTTACTCTCGGTAAGCGACAACGGCATTGGGATGGATCAGGAAACGATGGCGCATCTCTTTGAGCCCTTTTTCACCACCAAAGAAGTGGGCCAGGGTACCGGGTTGGGATTATCCACCGTGTACGGCATCGTAAAACAAAGTGGCGGACACATCTCGGTCTACAGCGAACCGGGGATCGGCACCACGTTCAAGATTTACCTTCCCCGCGTTGAACAGGAGCCCCATGTTGCCGAAACAAAAAGCCCCCTAACGGCAACGACACACGGCAGTGAGACCATTTTGCTGATTGAGGATGAACAAAGCGTCCGTGCATTGGTCCGGCGCATTTTGGACGAACGAGGTTATCATGTGCTGGAAGCCGTCAATGCCGACGAGGCTCTCCGCTTGTGTGAGCAATACATCGGGCCTATTCACCTTGTGCTGACCGACGTGGTGATGCCCGGCATGCTGAACAGCAAAGAGCTGATCGAACGGATTCGCAAAACCAGACCAGGCCTCCAGGTCATTTATATGTCCGGCTATACCGACGATTTGATCGTCCAATATGGCGTGTTAGACGCCGACATCCGTTTTTTGCAAAAGCCGTTCACGCCCAATGGATTGGCGCTCAAAGTGCGTGAGGCATTGGATGAACGGCCTCGCCAATCGCTTCCTAACCTATGACCGACACCGATCTGCTCCAGCAAGCCCAACAAGCCCTTCAATCCGGTGAGCGCGAGCGGGCACGTCGCCTGCTGATTGACGCGCTGCACGCCAACCCGCGCAATGCCGCTATTTGGCTGTTGATGAGCCAGGCGGTCGAACAACCGGCACACAAGCTTGACTGCGTGATGCGTGCCCTGGCCATCGAACCAGAAAATGCGGCGGCCTTGGCCGAGCTGTCCCGCCTCAACCCGCAGGCCGCGCCACAGACGCCGCCGGCAACGCCGCCACAGCCGGCAGCGTCCCCATCCGCTGCCCCCTCATCCTCGCCACGAGTGCACCCGGCCTTGCCTTTTGCGCAGCCGGGCTCGCGGCCTGTAGGGGGTGTACCCACCCGGACTATGCAACAAACCCGGTCGCCGGGGGAACGGCTGGAGATCGAACGACGGCGCAGGCGCGGCTATCGCAACCTGATGCTTGCCGGCACGCTGATCGTCAGCATGTTTTGCGGCATTGTTTTGCTCACCCTCACCGTCACCCAGGTTGTGCCGCGCGGACAGGCCCTTCGTCGGGAGCGGCTCAGCATCACGCCGACGCCTGAACCGGTCTTGTACCAGGCTACGCTGTGGTGTCCCCCATGCGCACAGGCCAACAGCCCGGTTATTTTGTGGGAAAAGGTCGGCGATGGCATTTCACGCGGAGGCAAAGTAGGTGAACTGCCGCACAACACCACAGTGAACGTCCACAAAGAGGTCTGGTCGACACCGGAAGGACGCACTTATTACCGCATTTCGGCTCAGGGGCAACAAGGCTGGGTGCCGGAAACTTTTATCCGGCGAGAACCGGCCCCTTAGCTATTCGAAAAATGTAACCGACGTATCCCGATGCGTCGGCATAAGAGCCTATCCGAAAAACCGTACGAGCGGCATTCCTATGCCGCTTGTACCGACGCATAGGGATGCGTCGGCTGCGTTTTTCGGATAGGCCCTAAGTGGCATCGGGATGCTGCTTGTACGATTATTCGGACAGGCTCTTAATCCACCAGCTCGCGCCAGCGTCCTTCGTCAAGCAATTCCTTGAGGCTCACCACCAGGTCGCTTTCACGTCGTCCCAACATGACGCTGGCCACAAGCAGCAAACCGCCCAGCCATTGCAGCCAGGTCAACCGTTCGCCAAGCCAGATAAAAGCCACCAACAAAGTGACCAGCAATTCGGCCAGCCCCAGCAGTGAAGTCTGCGCACCACCCAGGCTTTGCAACCCGGCAAACATCAACAGGCGAGCCAAAATGGTCGGAAAGATGGTCAGTCCGATGATGGCCAGCCAGCCTTCAGTTGAAATCGGCGTCCAGGGGGCACCGTTGAGCAAACGGGCAACCACCGTCACCAACGCCATCGTGGTCAGGGTGTAGAGGGTAACCGAGCGCGAATCGACATCGGCCAGCGTCCATTGGCCGAGCACCAGGTGCCAGGCATAGAGTGCGCCCGAACTGATCAGCAACATCACGCCCAACCAGTCGACCCTGTGCGTGTTGGTGTAGGTAAGGGCGATCACGCCGGCCAGGGCCAGCCCCAGGCGGGCAATTGACATGCGGGAGATGTGGTGACCGGCGGCGATCAAGAAAATGAACACCCAGATCGGATACAGGGTATAAAGGAGCTGGGCCAACGAAGCATCGATGCGCCCCAGGCCTGCGTAGTAGAGTAGCGAGCCGACACCGTTGGCCAGGCCCATCCCCACGCACCCCATCAAATTGTTGATGTCGATCCGGATCGCCTCACGCCAAAAGACAAGATAGAAAAGCCACAACACCATTGCTGCCCCTACCGTGCGCAACATGACCAGCGTAAAAGGCATCACATGGGCACGAAAGGCCAGCTTGCCAAAAATGGGTGCCATTCCAAAAAAGATGGTTGAGGCCAGGGTGAGCAAAACGCCCTGTGTGTTTACTTTGCTTTGGGTTGCGATTCTGGTGTCCATACCCCCTCAAGCAAAGACGGCCCGTTGGGCCGTCTTTGATCTCAAAATAGTCTTTAGTTACCCTAAAATATCCTCGATTTCTTCCAAGATGTCGGTGCTCAAAAAAGTGCCCTTTTGCAAAAGTCGGCGCACGTGTCCGTCGAGGCGACGACGTTCGGCTGAGGTCAATTCTTGGGCCGTGACGACAATCACCGGGATGTCGCGCAGGCGTTCGTCGGCTTTGAGGGCTTCGATCACACCAAAGCCATCGATTTCGGGCATCATCAAGTCGAGCAAAATCAGGTCTGGACGATTGCGACGCACCAGTTCCAGGCCTTCACGGCCGTTGTGTGCTTCGTCGATCTGATAGTCGCCTTGTGCCTGGAGCACACGCCGCAGCAGGCGCGCGGCGTCGAGGTTGTCTTCGATGATGCAAATGCGCCGGGTGCGCTGGTCGAGGTTTTCCAGGGAAGCCAACAGTCCCTCTTCCTGGACGATCGGCTGCCCCTGTTCTTGTTGGGCCAGTTCGAGGCTACGCTGCCAGTTGTCACCGAGCAGGAATTTTTCCACCGGGAAGGTGTGACCGGAGCAGTTGACGACGATCACGTCGTCGGGCTGGAATATGCCATAAGAAGCCATCTTGAAAAGGCCGGCAAAAGCCATTGCCGCGGCCGGCTCCATCGAGACGCCCTCCATTTTGGCCAGCACATGCATGGCACGAAAGGCTTCTTCATCGGTGACCTTTTCAAATGCGCCGCCATGCTCCATCACCACCTGGCGCAGATAGGTATAGGCCGCGCCGGGCTTGCCGGTGGCCACGGTGGCGATCAAGGTTTGTGGGTTGAGCACCGGTTCGGCTTCGGTCAACCCTTTGCGAAACGAGTCGACGATCGGCGCGCAGCCGGCCACCTGGATGCTGGCCATCTTGGGCAAACGGTCGACCAGCCTCATTTTCTTCATTTCCAAAAAGGCTTTCCATACCCCCACCGGGCCCATCGCCCCGCTGACGGCCTGAATGTACCAGTCGGGTGTACGCCAGGGCGTGGTGGTGGGGCCAAGTATCTGCGCCAATTGCTCGGCCATTTCAAAGGCCAGGGTTTTCATAGCCTCGCGAGCTGCGATATTTTTCAGGCCGGTGTCGTAAAAGATGTTTTTGGTGGCGGCGAAATCTTGGGCAACCGTTTTGGTCTGGTCGTAGGTGCCGGTGACCTTGATCACTTCGGTGCCGTACAGGGCGATTTCGCGCATTTTGTCGGCGGGCACACTGCTGGGCAGAAAGGCCCATAACTTGATGCCGGCCTGGGTCGAATAGGCCGAATAGGAAATGGCCACGTTGCCGGTTGAGGCCAGCACGGCCTCGGTGATGCCGTTTTCACGCATCGCCGAAATGGCCAGCGAGGCCTGGCGGTCTTTGAACGAGCCGGTCGGCCCCTGACGTTCATCTTTGATGTACAGGTGACGCAGACCGAGCATCATGCCCAGGTTGTTAAGCCGATAGAGGGGCGTGCCCCCCTCCCCCATCGTCACCCGATTTGACGGATCCCGCAGTGGCAACAATTCGGCATAGCGCCACATCGTAAAGGGGCGCTTGGCCAGGCTGACATCCCACTGCCAGCGCACCTGATCGTATGGATAACTGACTTCGATCCAATCGTGTCCACACGCGGGACACGTTTTGCGAAAACAGACGTATGGCTCGCGCCATCCGCATTTTGGACATTCTAAATAAATTTCGTGCACCATTCCCCCTCAATTTATCTTTTAGAAAGTTGTTTGAACAACTCGATCATTTCTCTGGCCACCACCGGCTTGCGCAAAAAGGCCGACGCACCGGTGCTGATCGCGCGCGCGCCCTCGGCCGACCGTGAACAGACCACCACCGGCGTCTGGCGGGTATGCCGTGCACGCCTGAGTTCTTCCAACAATTGCCACCCACGCTCGTTTTCGCCAACTTCGACATCCATCAAGATGGCCATTGGGTTCAGGTAACGTGCCCAGCGAATGGCCTGCTCGGGGTCGTAAAGACCGACCAATTGATAGCCCACGTTTTCCAGGAAACGACGATAGTTCTCCACTTCGTTGGCGTCTCGTTCGATCACCAGGATCATCCGCTTGGTCTTGTCGATCACCAAATCGGCCAGTTCGGGAATCTCTTCGGACTGTGGCCCCTTGATCGGCAGGTAAAATGTAAAGGTGGTGCCCACGCCGAGCTGGCTTTCCACCCAGATGCGGCCGCCGTGCAGCTCGACCAGCGTACGGCTGATCGGCATGCCGAGGCCGGTACCTTGGGCTGCCCGTGTCGATGAGGAGTCGATCTGGCGGAATTTTTCAAAGACCAGGTCGATCTTGTCGGCCGGCATGCCGACGCCGGTATCGGCCACGCTGACGTAAACCAGGTCTTCTTCATGCCAGGCGCGAATGGTGATCGAGCCTTGCTCGGTAAATTTTTCGGCATTGGAGAGCAGGTTGCGGACTACCTGTCGGATGCGTGCCCCGTCGGCGCGGATCGTCGGCATATCGGGTGCAAAGTCGCGGACCAGTTCGATCGGCTTTTCTTTCTGGCGGATTTGAATTTCGATGGTCGAAAGTTCTTTGTTGAGCAGATCGAGAACATCCACGTTGTTTTCGAGGATCAATTCCATCTTGCCGGCATCGATTTTAGATTGGTCTAGAATATCGTTGATCAAACGCAAGAGGTTTTGCCCGTTGTTGTAAATGGCTTCCAGGTCAGACTGTTGCATTTCGTTCAGCGGCCCGTCGATGCCTTTGAGCAGCACTCGGGCAAAGCCGATGATCGAGTTCAACGGGGTACGCAGTTCGTGCGACATGATCGCCAAAAAGTCGGCGCGGAAGCGGTCGATCTCGCGCAATTCTTCGGCCACCCGTTCGATCTCGGCGGCGCGGCGTTGCACTTCTTCAAACAACTGGGCCACTTCGATGGCCGAGGAAAGCTGAGAAGTCACCGCATCGATGATTTGGAGTTCTTCTTCTGTCCACTCGCGCTGCACGCCAACCTCTTGCAGACCCAACAAGCCGATGACCTGGCCGCGCCGGTCGATCGGCGCGACATAAGCGGTTTCGGCATCGCCGTTGCCCGGCTTGACCCAGGCCAACGGCTCACGCCGAACGAGGACTTGATGGGTTTCCGGTGGAATGGCCGCCAAAGGAGGCACCCCCGGCTGGCGAAAGACAAAATCGACATCCTGGCGGGTAGACATATAACTCGACCATGATTCGCGGAGCAGACTTTGCTGAAGCGCCAACACTTCGGCCAGACGCTCTTGAGCGTTCTGGAAAAGGCGCGCATTCTCAAGCGACTGGCCCATTTGTTCGGCCACTGCCTGCACCAGAGCCACGGCATCTTCTGACCAGGATCGTTCGTTGTATGGATCCTGAATGCCCAAAACGCCCAACACCTGGCCACCATACGCGATGGGCACGGCAATGGTTTTTTCATCCACCAGCGGACGAGACATCTGCATCACCTGGCGGACTTGGGGCTCGAGGCGGTGCGACAGCGGTTGAATGTCGGTGCCCAAGATGCGATAGCCGGCCGCACGCATTTGTGGAGACAAACGGTCCCACGACTCGCGCACATACCGCTGACGAAGGCGCTCCAGGTCGTCAAGCGCGCGACGGGTGTCTTCAAAAGCGCGCAGGTTGGCGATGCCACCGGCAATCTGGCCGGCAATCGAGGTGAGGAGGTCAACATCTTGTTCGCCCAGATTCACCGGCTGTGCACTCTGCAGGTTCAAGACCCCTTGTAGCTGACCGCGTGAGAGCATTGGAACAGCAACGTCCAGACGCACATCCTGGATATAATAACTATCTTCATCAGGTCGATACACAACATTTGGATCGACACGAGGTTGTTGGTAATTGAAACACCAACCAACAGCAGTGTGCTCGTCAAGAAAAAAACGACGTCCAACGCTCAATGACGGACAGGTAGAGGCGCCAACGATCATCGCCTTGTTCTCAGGTTCGATCAAAAAGATGGTCGCCTGCATTTGAAAACCCTGGTACAGCAGCTCGACCGATCGGCTGAGCAATTCGCCCAAGCCCTCTGCCAACGTGACAACCTGGGAGACCTGTATCGAGGCCCTCAATTGAGTTGTTTGGCGACTCAACTCGGCATTGACCCGTTGCATCTGCTGGTTAAGAGCGTCTCGCGCTTCCAGGCTCTGACGCAACTCGGCACGGCTTTGGGCAAGCTGTTCGGTTCGTTCTCTGGCGCGTTGATAGTTTTCCCATCCTGCATAGATGGTCCTGAACAAGGGAACGGTCGCCATCCAGGTAATGACACTGCCGACCAGGCTTAGCAGCAATGCCGCTCCGGCCATTGGATGATCCGGATACCCCAGCAAAAACCGCACCAGCACCGTGCCGACAAACTGCAGACCCAGCCAGACTAAAAAACTCCACGTTGGAAGCAACAAACCGGCAATCCAGATCAAGAAAGAGAAAAAAAGGGGCAAGATCGTCCAACTGCCACGCCAGAAAGGGTAGCGATACAGCCCCTCTTCGGTAAGCCAGGTAACCGGAAGGCTCAAGACGATGCCATAAAGCCCGATAAAAAGCCAGGCCGCCGGTTCGTAACGCTTCCGGCTCAGGAAGAACCAGGCAAGCAAAGAAGCGAGCACCGCAAGACCAGACCAAGCATACCAGATCGGATCGGCGCCGGGCACGCCGGAGGTCAAAAGCAACAAGACCACCATTATGCCCAGGTTAACTTTCCACAAGGTCGAGAGCAACGATTCTCGAAAGTCAAATTGAGATTTAATGGCTAATGAAAATTCGCGCATCCCCAGCCTCCTGAGGCCGTAAAGGGAATCACTCTTCGGCGCGGCTTTGCGTGCTCAGTTGCACAAAAGCCGAGGGCACATTCAAAACCCGCGCCAGCTCGGCAATGGCCGATTGCATCAACGCATCCAGGCTGACACGGGCCTGCAAATTGGTGTTGATTTCACGAATTTGCCGCTCACGCATCTCGCGCAATTGGGTTTGCTGATAAAAGCGAGCCGCCTCCAGGGCAAAAGACAGTTGTTCGGTCACGTCTTCCAGCCAGGCAACCTCTTGTGCCGTCCACTCGCCCTGCGCGATCGGTTTGAAGGTGTTCAGCACGCCGATCACCTCTTCGCCAACCCGGATGGGGATGGTCAGGGTCGAACCGCCGCGCGTTCGGTGAACCTGACTTCGGGATGCATCGGCAGCGCTCTGGATGATCGTCCGTCCTTCGCGCAGTGCCTGCTCGATTTCAGGAGCCGAAATCGGCTCCAGACGCATCACGCCCAGCTCGTCGCTGCGAAAGGCCACCTGACCACCGCCGTGCAACAAATCGATCCAGGCGCGACGGCTCAGTTCACCATAGGCACGGCGGGCTGCTTCCAGCGCCTCCTGAACCTGGGCAAAAAGGCGTGCGTTGGTAATGGCCACTGCCACCTGATCGGCCATCGTCTGTAAAACAAACAAGATATCCTCTCCAAAAGCGTTGACCTGCTCGCTTTGCACCGACAGCGCACCGACAACGCGCCCTTGGGCGCGCAACGGAATTGCGGCCTCGGAACGGGTGTTCGGCAATTCTTCCGGGGCGATACGAAGAGGGTCTAGCGGGACATCGGCAGTCACACGGGGCCGATCGTTGGCAATGCACCAGCCAACCATCCCTTCGCCGATGCGAATGCGGTGTCCACGCGCCAACATTTTACGACCGTATTCGCCGGTGCCGGCCTGCAACACGGCCCATTCACCGCTTTCGTCAACTTGAAAGAGGCCGACATAATACAACCCGAACCGTTCGCGGATCAGCTCGGCAATTTGACCGCGCAGCCGATCCAGATCCAAGATCGAAGAGACCACCCGGCCGACCTCAGCCGTTGCTTCCAGGTAAGCGGTGCGTTGGGCCAGCGTGCGCGTTCGCTCTTCGACACGCGCTTCCAACGTGTTGACCAGCTCACGAAGTTGGGTGGTCATGCTGTTAAACGCCTGCCCCAATGCGCCGATTTCGTCGGCACGCTCGACCTTGGCATCCAGCTCCCGTTCTCCGGCAGCGATACGCTGCGCCGTCTGAACCAACCCGGCAATCGGGCGGGCAATTTGACGGGTGGTCAGCAGAGCCAGCATGGCGGCAATGCCCACCATCAGCACGCCGACCAAGACGTTGGTCAACAGACCCACCCACAGCTGGCGATACGCATCGGCACGTTTTACCTCAACCAACAACGCGCTCTGGAGCGAGGGTAGCCAGCGATAAACGCCGATGACCATGTCTCCTCGATAATTCGGATAAATGGCATTGCCGCTTCGCCCCTTGATCGCCTCAATCGCCCCCAAAGTGTTCACGGCAATCCGCAGCTCCGGCGAACCGATTCCACTAAAAGCCACATACTCTTCGTTGACCAGGTAACTTTCGAATTGTTCCCCCCCCACCGTCCGTTCGCCGATGATCTCGTTCAGACGGGTTACATCGGCATAGCCGCCAAAAACGCCAAAAGGGCGTCCGGCGGCATCACGAAGCGGTTCGACAACCACGATCCGATCACCGACCAGATAAATCGAACGTGTCACCAGGCCGGCCTGAAAAAAGGGCGCTTCCCGAAATGACCACCTTTCGCGGGCGCCCTGGGAGATAAAAACCATCACACCGTTGATATCCATCAAAAAGTACGAATTGAACAGACCACGTCCTGTATATCTGTTTAACCTCATTCGCCACTCGTTCAACAAATCGGCGCTGACGCCGGTCTCGGTGGCGGGGAACAAAATAACCCGCCCATAGTCTGCGACGGCAGCGTTTTCTACGACCTCCTGGAATTGATCTTCGAGCTGTCTAAGCCAGTCTTCAAGTTGGGCCTGTTTCAACGAAGCCAACATTTCAAGCTGGCGAACGGCGTTGGCCCGCCCGGTCTGCCACTGATTGATCGCCGAAATCGTCGCGATCAAAATCACCGGCAAAATGCCCACCAGCAAAAAGGTGAGCAGCAAACGAAAACGGATCGATTGAGTGAAGCGAACCCGCAACCCACTTGCAACCATTTTAGCTCCAACCTGTCTACCTGTTCTTTGTCTACTTGTCCGAACTCAACTGAACAATCACCTCCGGCAGGCCTAACGCCTCACGCACCTGCTCGGCCGCGGTGCGCAGCACGGTCTCGATATCCAGGGTTTGGCGAATGCGCGACGTGACCTCACCAAGTTGCTGCTGGTAGGCGGCACGAAGCCGCGTTTCCTGATACAGCCGTGCGCTGTCCAGTGCAACGCCCAATCGTTCGGTCAACGCACGCATCAGAGCAATTTCGTCTTCTGTCCATTCGCCGGCATCATCCTCTTTGCACAGCCGCACCACGCCTTCGATGTGATCGCGAATTTCAACAGGCAAGACAAGCGTTGATCGGTCGCTGCGGACCGGTTGCCGTTCCTGGTATACCCGAATCATCTCGGGTTGCCAATCGGTCGGCGCGGACAAAACACCTTGTGCGTTGCACAGATAACCGATCTGTCCTTGTGCCCCGATCACCTCACGCCAGGCCTGGCGGCTGATCTCGCCATACGCGCGACGTTGGGCCTCCAATGCCTCCTGGCTGCGAATGGACAACTCGACACTTTGAATGGCCAGGGCCAATTGTCCGGCCCACAACTGCAATATGCCCACATCTTGAGCAGAAAAATCGTTGCTGCGGGTGCTTTGCACATCCAACACACCGATGACCTGTTCGCCGATGATCAACGGCAAGGCCGCCTCAGAACGGGTATAGGGCAAAAGAGGATTGGCAAAATAAGTCGCGTCCTGTTGGACATCTGGAGACACGTAAGGCTTTCCACTTTCGGCCACCAGGCCGACAATGCTGCGCTTGCCGAGCGCAAGGCGATGCCCCCGTGCCAACATCAATTTGCCCCCTTCGCTGTTCGAAGCGCGCAGAACGGCATAACGTGCCCCCGTCTCGCCAGGAGCATCGATCAGAAAAAGGCCCACATGATAAAAATCGAGCTGTTCAGCCATCAGTTCAACCACTTGTGTGAGCAGCGTTTGCACATCGCGCGTGCTCATCGCAATCCGCCCAAATTCAAGTGATACCCGCAGTTGACGGGTACGCCGTTCCAAATCGCGGGCCTGCTCGGCCATTTGGGTTGCCAGCGAGGTCCGAGCGGCTTCCAATTCGCGGTTTGCTTCTGCCTGAGCACGCTCACCAAGCCAGGCCCGCCGCAAAGCGCTGCTCAGTTTATCAACCGCCAGGCGCAGTAACAAGCCGGTCAGCAAAAACACGGCGCTCAAAATAATTGCCGTGCCCCAATGAGATTGCCGCGAGATCGCCTCAGACGCGAGTTCGAACAGCAA
>Ga0209101_1000463_pt1 | contig 33418 bp, 29 predicted proteins | sample ConPoolayeCmetaG_FD_185481 | JGI IMG/M metagenome (GOLD analysis project Ga0209101, IMG submission 185481) | Hot spring microbial mat communities from California, USA to study Microbial Dark Matter (Phase II) - Cone Pool mat layer C metaG... ...
CCCTCGGGCCTCGCGGCTACGTCTGGCCCGTGTTTCCCGATGGCGGTGCGGTATTCAAGCGTCGCGATGGCGGCTGGGTCTATGCCGTCAACAGCGAATGGTTTCCGCCCGCTGGTGGCGGGGTCAGTGCGCTGCGCTTCGATCCCAACGGCCGCCTCGTCGACGCGTACGCCATCTGCACCGGGACAGCCCTCAACTGCGCCGGCGGCGCCACGCCCTGGGGAACGTGGCTCTCCTGCGAGGAGCACCCCACCGGCCGAGTGTGGGAGTGCGATCCGCTCGGGATTCGACCGGCCGTCGTCCACGACGCGCTCGGCACCTTCCAGCACGAGGCCGTGGCGGTCGATCGCCGCCGTCGCTGCCTCTACCTCACCGAGGACGTCCCCGACGGCCGACTCTACCGCTTCACGCCCCGAATTTGGCGACAGCTCGGCGCCGGCGGCGTGCTCGAGGTCGCCGTGGTCGCCGCGGACGGATCGGTTGCCTGGCGGCCGGTTCCCGAGCCCAATCCCGCTGACGTGAACGCCAATCCCACGCGCCTCCAGGTGCCCGAGAGCACCGCCTTTCGCGGGGGCGAAGGGATCGCCTCCCGGCGCGGGCACGTGTACTTCACGACCAAGGGAGACAATCGCGTCTGGGATTACGACGTCCGGCGAGCCCGTCTCCGGGTGTTCTACGACCGCGCGCTCGATCCGGCACGGACGCTCGGCGGCGTCGACAATGTCGCCGTCGCCCGCTCTGGCGATCTGGTCGTGGCCGAAGATGGCGACAACCTCGAGCTCGTCCTGTTGAGCCCGGGAGGCATCGTCTCGCCGCTGCTGCGCGTGACCGGCCAGGACGGCTCGGAGCTGACGGGCCCTGCCTTCGCCCCAGGCAACCGGCTCTACTTCAACTCGCAGCGTGGCGGCGGCCAGGGCATCACCTACGAGGTCATCGGCCCCTTCCGGCGGCGGGCGACTGCCTGAGCTGTCCCAGCTGGACGAGAGAGCACCCATCCGATAGATCCGCTCGCTACGGGCCGGGGTGGCGAAACTGGCAGACGCGGCGGACTCAAAATCCGTTGCCCTCGCGGGCATGGGGGTTCGACTCCCCCCCTCGGCATGATGCGAAAAACGTCGACACCCGCGGCGCTCGCTGCAGCGCTCTTCCTCGTGGTCTGCTCGCTGTCGGGCGGTCGAGCGGCAGCCCAGCCGGCGGGGAGCGGCTTGCTGACCGGCAAGGGGCTCGTGGCGGTGCGCGGCTGCGGGCGCGAACAGCTGAGTCCCTCGCTTCCCGTGCGGGTACGCAGCGACGGCACCTGGAGCGCGCTGCCGGACATCGGCGGCGAGCTCTCCGGACCCTGGACTGCACTCGATCGGCGCAAACGACGGCTCGAGCTGGACTTCGACGCGCCCTCCTTCGACGCATTCCGCCAGATGCAGGCCAGGGACATGGCCGGCCTGTGCGGCGCGATGGCAGTCCTGGATGTGACGACCGCGAAACGACAGGCACTCCTCGTGATCGCTCGCCGGGACACGCGAGCGACCCTGCGCTTGCGTTTCGTCACGACTGGGACCGTGAACGGCCGTCGGCGCACGGCGCGCCTGAAAATCCGGCTCGCAGGCCGCTGGGTCGCGGACTGACGGCGCGAGCCGCGATGTACTACAGCGGCTTCTATCCGATGCATCTCGGGCTCCTCACGGTCGGCGACAACCTCATGCCGATCGCCTGGTGGACGCCCGTCTCGAAGGAGCCGTTTCGCTTTCTGTTGGCGATGGACCGCCGCAACTACAGCCTCGAGCTGCTCCGCGAGCTCGGCGAGGCTGCGCTGCACTTCCTGCCTTTCGCGGAGCGCGAACGGGTCGTGCGAGCTGGCTATCTGTCGGGCCGACGGATCCGCAAGGCCGAACGGCTCGGCTTTCGGCTCGAGCCCGCGCGCGTCCTGGCACGGACGCGCATCGTCGCAGAGGTCGCACCCATCTTCGAGCTTCGCACGGTGGCCGAGATCGCCGAGCCGCCGGGCGATCACGTGCCGTTCATCGGCGAGGTCGTCGCCATCCACCGCGGCAACCGCCCGGCGACAGGCGAGCCGCTGCTTTTCCTCGGGTATCGCGACTTCGCGACCCTCGGTCCCCGAGCGCGGTTTCGTCCCTGACGCGCCCACGATCGCACGACCTCCTTGCGTTCGTGGGCGGTCAGACGGGCCCGCGCTCCCAGGGCCCCGTGATCGCGAAGGTCACCCCGGGAAACAGCAGGTTCACGAAGAGCCAGCGATCTTGAAAGACGGCCCCCGCCCACTCGCTGCGGCGGAAATCGCCGCGGAGACCGTTGGGGCTCCCCTCGAGCACCATGGCGTTTTCGGCGAGCACGAAGACCTCGCCTGCGGGGGTCAGTCCGAGAAGTCGCTGCATCGGGCGCGTGCCGTCCTCGCAGACGACGAGCGTCCCGCGGGGGCCGGAGGTGACATTGTCGGGCATGTCCATGGTATCGACGCCGGGCGATTCGTAGACGAGGCGCAGCTCGTCTCGCTTGGGGTGGTAGGCCCAAATCTGGCCCGCACGCGCAGCGCCACCGCTCGTCGCCGTGAACCACACGCGATCCCGCTCCCACCAGCACCCTTCGAGGCGCGCGAACACGGCACCGCCACGCTGCCGCCCCTGCGAAAACACGCCGAGCGTGTCCGTCGTCCCCGGCGCATGCGGGCGCAACGGATCGTCGATGTCCACCCAGCGGACCGCATGACGCGTTCCGGCCGGCTGGCCACCGCGGAGATCGGCCTCGGGCTGATCGCGGACGGCGAGCATCTGCAGTCGACCGCCTGCCCGGAGATCGCCAGGCTTCGTCGGCACGAAGCGATAGAACCCCGCCGTCGTGCGATCTTCGGTCTGGTAGACGATGCCCGTCGCCGGATCGATGGCGACGGCCTCGTGCACGAAACGCCCCAGCGCTTCCAGCGGCTCGGGACGTGCCGCACCGTCGGCCGGCACCTCGAACACGAAGCCATGCGGACGATCGAAGTCTTCGACCGTTTCCTCACACGATAGCCACGAGTGCCAGGGTGTCGGCCCACCAGCGCAGTTCGTGCTCGTCCCCGCCAGGCTCAGGCGCGCTTCGCGCAGCGTCCCCGTCCGCACGTCGACGACCAGCGTGGTGGTCCCTCCCGGAGCCGCCGGGTCGTAGGTGAGCGCCGCTGGGCCGATCGTTGCGCCCCGGCCTCGTACCTCGTGGTTGCGTACGAGCCACACCTGCTCGGCGCTGCTCTTCACGACAGCCATCCCATCGTGGAAGCCGGGCGTTCTGCCACCGTTGGCTAGGGGATCGCCGACCCAGCCGAACGAGGCATAGGAAAAGCCCGGCGGAAGGCGCAGCAAGGGCAAGCCCGTCGTCCGATCGAGCACGGGACCCAACGGACCGTAGCCCGGAGCGGTGGCTGCCTTGCGCTCCGCCCAGAGACGCTCGAACGAACCCGTCAGAAGCACTCCACCGCCCGCAAGCGCCAGGCCCCGCAATACGCTTCGCCGGGAGACCACGATCGCCGCCATCGCAACGACAAAGTAGCGGACCGTGCGAGGCAATGCAGGGCCCGGGGGTGCCGCCGCCCGTGCCGAGACCGTCACCGTCGCGTCACAGGGGCGCGACATGGCAGTGGTATGTAACGTTGCGTGCTGTGGCATTCCGAGCTGCGCTCAGGTCGTAAGGTGCGTCCTCGGCGGGTCTCGTCCTTCGACGATGCGCATCCGCTCCTCGGAGACAGCGACGTCCCCGAAGTGCTCCCACCGCCCTTGCCTTCCACGCCGGCCCGCTCGCTGGCGAGAGCCGTGCTTCTCCAGGCGCTGCACGATCTCGCGCTCACGCGGCGCGCGGCCGTCGACGGTCACGCCTCGGCGAGGGGCCTGGGCAGCGTCGAAGAGTGGTTTCGCTCGACCGACGATGCCTGGCCCTTCGCCTTCGAAGCGGTGTGCGCGCACTTGCAACTCGAGCCGGATGCGGTACGCCGCGCCGTGCACGTCGAGTCCCGGCCGGCGCCGCGCGCCGTCAGGAAGCGGCGAAGCGTGCTGGCGAAAGCAGCGCTGCGTCGAACCGCTCCGTCCAGCCCCGCACGATGAGATCGGCGGCCACCTGGCCGACGATGGGGCTCGTCTCGATACCGCATCCCCCCTGCCCCGCCAGCCAGAAGAAGCCCGGCAGTTGGGGATCCTCGCCCACCACGAGCACCCGATCGGGGGCAAAAGTCCGGAGTCCCGCCCAGCGGCGGCGCACGGTCCGCGGGACCAGACGCGGCGCCACCTGACGCATCCGTTCGAAGGCCGCCGCGATCGTCTCGTCGCTCGGTCGGGGATCGCACGGCGCCATGTCGACCTCGTCCATCGGGCTCAGCATCACGCCGGCGCCTTCGGGCAGGAAGTACAGCTGCTGCTCGTCGCAGTGCACGAGCGGCCAGCCCGCCACGGGCAGATCGGGCGGCGCATCGAAGACGACCAGCGTGCGCCGCTTGGGTTGCAGCGGAATCGGCGTCGCCCCGGCTGCTCGGCCGAGCGCGCCGGCCCACGCCCCACCCGCGTCGACGACGAGGCGGGCGCGGAACTCGCCAGCTGGCGTCTCGACCCCGCGACATCGCCGGTCCTCGACCACGAGCCGGGTCGCCTCGACGCCGAAGCGGCACGCGACACCGCGCTGTCGCGCGTGCCGCAGGTAGCTCGAGAGCAGCTCGTGCACATCGATGCGGCCGTCGCCGGGCACCTCGAGCGCGCCCGCCACGGCGGTGCGCTCGAGCACAGGCACGCGCGCAATCGCCTCGTCCGGGTCGAGCACGCGCACTTCGAGGCCGATCGCCGCCAGCGCCGGCACGGTCTCGCGCACCGCAGGCCAGGTGGCGGCTCCGAACACGGCCACGACCCCGATGGGATCGAGCAGTCGATGCTCGGCGAAGCCCGCGGGCGGCGCGGCCAGAAAGGGAGCCCCGAGCACCTTCAAGCGACACAGCGTCGGATTGGCGTCGAGCCGCGACAGCGTAGCCGCGCTGCGCCCCGACGCGTGCACGGCCAGCCGATCCTCCCGCTCCAGCAGCACCACGTCCGTCACCCCCGCTTCCGCGAGGAAGTACGCCAGGGAGACGCCGGCGATCCCCGCTCCGACGATGACCACGTCGTGCTCGTGCACAGCGGCAGCGTAGCCGACCGCCACAGCTCACGCGACGCACCGATCCGGCGCGCCTAGAGCGGGAGGTTGCCGGTCGCGGTTTTCGTCGAGCCGTCGCGCTTGTAGGCCTCGATCGTGCGCTGCGCGATGCGCCACTGGTGCACCTCGTCCGCCCCATCGGCGAAGCGCGCCCAGCGCGCCTGCAGGGCCATGCGCGCCAGCGGCGTATCGAGCGAGTAGCCGAGCGCCCCGTGCACCTGGATGGCGCGGTCGATGATGCGGTTGAGGGCGTTGGCCACGAAGTGCTTGGCCATCGACACCTCGCTACGAAAATCCTCGCCGCGGTCGATCTTGTAGGCGGCATGCAGCACCATCAGTTTGGCCTGGTAGAGCTCCATCGTGGAGTCCGCGATCATCCACTGGATGCCCTGCTTGTCGGCCAGCAACGAGCCGTGGGCGAAGCGCTTCAGGGCACGGTCGACCATCATGTCGAGCGCCACCTCGGCCTGACCGATCCAGCGCATGCAGTGGGCGAGCCGGGCGGGCCCCAGGCGCGCCTGGCCGAGGAGATGTCCCTGACCGCGACCGCCGAGCAGGTTCGCCGCTGGCACCCGCAGGTCCTCGATACGGATCTCGGCGTGGTTATGATGGCCCGCCATCGTCTTGACGTCGCGGACGACCGTCCACCCGGGCGCGGGAAGATCGACGAGAAAGGCGCTGTTGGCGGCTTGCGGAATCTCGGGCTCGTCCTCGGTGCGTGCGATCAGGATAGCGAAGGCCGCCCCGCTCGCCCCGGAGATGAACCACTTGTGTCCGTTGATCACCCAGGTGTCGCCATCGAGCACCGCCCGCGTCTGGATCAGGGTGGGATCCGACCCGGCCACCTCCGGCTCGGTCATCGCGAAACACGAGCGGATCGCTCCCTCGCAGAGCGGGCGCAGGTACTTCTCCTTCTGCGCCGGCGTGCCCCAGTGGAGCAAGGTGTGCATGTTGCCCTCGTCCGGCGCCTGCGCATTGAGCGCGTAGGGACCGAAGGCCGATTTCGCGGCCTCGGCAGAGACCGCCGCCATGGCGACGTGTCCGAGCCCCATGCCCCCGTACTCCGGCGGCATGTGCGGCAGCCACAGCCCCCAGTCGCGGGCCGCAACCCGCATCTCGACGATCGACTTGACAAGAAATCGCCGGTCGCCTTCGTGCTGCGCGATGCGTTCCTCGGCAGGGCGCACCACCTCGGCGATGAACTGCCGCACCTTGAGCCGCAGCGCTTCGATCTCGGGCGGAAAGCTGAAGTCGATGGCCATCGGACAACCCTCTAGCATTCCGCCACCGCAACGGGGAGGGATGCCGTTTACGCTGGCCCGCTTTTCCCGCAGTACTGGAGCCGAGGACGCCCTGCCGCGCCGAACACGCCCATGCCCGATCTCCGCTTCGCCATCCCGGCGCGCCACGATCTGATCGAACGCTACGGCTCTCTGCCGCCGCCGGAGCGGATCGAGGCGCTCGCCCCCGAACGGGCCCGGGCCCGCGGCATCGCCGACGCCTATCTCGAATCGGTCGTGGAGGGGCTCGTGCTGGTCTTCCTCGACCAGCCCGGCACGGTGGCCCACGGCACCGCCGCCCTCCTGCGCCAGCTCGCGGGCGTCATCGCCTCGGGCGCTCGCAGTGTCCTGCACGGCGGGCTCGCCCGTGCCGGACGCGACGAGCTGCTTGCCCTGCGCGGTTTTCTGCGCGAGCGGCTCTATACGACGCCACAGGGCCCGTGGCCGGGATTGCTCGTCTTCTCGCTGGACGCCGAGGCCAGCGCGCGCACCGCCGAGGTCCGGCGCGCCCTCGCCGAGCACCGCGTGGCCACCGCTCGCGACTCCCTGGCCGCTGCCATGACGGCGGTCGTCGACGGGGCGATTCGCCACCATTTCGAAGAGCCCGTCGCCCTGATGCGTCCGGGGTTCGTCATCCGTCAGGGACTGGCCGTGGCCGTGGCGGCGATCCGCAGCGGCGCGCACGGCGTCCTGCGCCGCGCGATCCGCCAGGAAGGCGAGCCGCAGCTCGAGGCGCTGGCGCGATTTCTCGAGAGCGCCGTCACGCGCCTGCCGGGCTGACTGCCCTGTCGAGGTATGCCGCGCGATCAGGGGAGAGGCCGGATCGTCACCTCGAGCGGCGCCCGCAGCATGGCGAGCGCCTCCTCCTCATCGCCGGGCTGAAAGGGACGCGGCAGCACGATCGACGCAAGGAGCAGCTCGAAGGTGCCCGCCTCCTGCAGGCGCGTCATGTGCTGCAGGGTGTAGCCCGCGACGAGGATCGCGCTGTGCTCCTGCGGGTCGGTCTCGGCGCGTACGACGGTTCCGCGCGTGATGCCCCATTCCCGCCATCGCGGCGGGATGACGAAGGCGTGCAGCATTGCGCCTGCATCGCTCGCGTGTACCCACCACTCGACGTCGTCCGTCGTCCGCAGCTCGGTGCTGCGTCCTGCCTCCATGGTAACGCCGTCCGGCCGAGTCGAATCGAAGTACCTGAGCGGCATCGCCTCGGGCGTGAACTCGACGAGATTCTCGAAGTGAAAGTCGCGCAGCGCCTTCAGCACGAGCCAGGAGAAGCCGACGCGGGACGGGGTGAGATAGGCGCTGCGGTAGTGGTAGGTATAGGCCGTACCGCCGGGCAGGTCGGGGAAGAAGCGGCCGAGCTCGACCGACAGGCGCGCGCGGCGCACGGCGCGTACCGGTCCTATCCGGAGACCATCGAGCACGACGATGGCGTTCTGCTCGGTGAAGTCGAGCGTCAGATCCCGAAACGGCAACGCGAAGGTCGGGCTCCCGCGCATCCGCGTGCGGCGCGCGAGCCGTGCGAGCTGCCCGTCGACCCAGCGGCGGATGCGCACGCCGGTGAAGTAGTTCCGCGCCGGGGCGTACTCGACCTGGTAGTGCGGCGCCTGCGCCACCTGACCGGTCTCGTCGAAGGTGACATACGGCGCGAAACGCTGCGCCGGAGCGTCGCGCGGCGCGCGCACGAGGTAGACCCATGCCCGACCCGGCGCGGACGCCCGAGGATCCACGATCTCCAGCTCGAGCGCCTCCTCCCAGCTCGCGGGTCGCCGCGGCATCGGCAGGCGATCGCCAGCATCCTCGGCCATGAACACCATCTCGTCGTCGTCGTCGAAAACGAAGTCGAGCGGCCCGCCGACGCGGACCTCGCCCCGGGGATCGCAGGGATCGAACTGCACCGGGATCGGGATCGGCTGCCCCTCGGCGATGCGGTAGAGGCGCAGCGCGGCCGTGTCGCGGGTGCTCAGGGCTGCCAGACGGCTGGTCGGCACGACCACCGGGTCGTGGGGGCGGCGCAGGGTCCGCAGTTCGCTCGCTGCGATGCTCGTCGTACCACCCGCAACGCTGCCGCCCAGGACGACACCCGCTGCTGCGCTGAGCAGGGCCAGGCGGAGACCGCTGCGCCTCATGAGCGGCCCTACGGTCCCGGTGCGCGGTCGCCGCTCCCCTCGTAGAGGCGGAGCGCCACGGGGAGTTTTTGCCGGATGAGCTGCATTCGCGTCCCGTAGCTCGGATGCGTGGAGAGGAATTCGGGCCCCTGGCCCCGAGCCCCGCTCGCACGCTCCATGCGCTCCCAGAAGGCCAGCGCTTCCCGCGGGTCATAGCCGGCCCGGGCCATGAGCAGCAAGCCGATCTCGTCGGCCTCCGCTTCCTGCGTCCGGCCGAAGGGCCGGAGCACGCCGTACTCCGCGCCGAGGCCGTAGGCGGCCATGACCGTCTGCGTGCTCGGCCCGGCGCCGAGGGCGAGGGCGAGCACCGTACCCCCGAGCTGTGCCGCCAGCCCCTGGCTCAGCCGCTCGGCACCGTGACGCGCAAGGACGTGGGCGATCTCGTGCCCCAGGACCACCGCGAGCCCGGCGTCGCTCTGCGTGACGGGCAAGATCCCCGTGTAGACGGCGACCTTGCCGCCGGGCAGCGCGAAGGCATTCTGCTGCTCGTCGTCGATGACCGCGAAGCGCCAGTCCGCAGCGAGCCCGCTGACCGCGGCGAGCCGGCGGCCCACCCGCAGCACCTGGTCCACGGCAGGGCCACTGCGCAGGACGGGGCGCTCCCGCAAGACCTCCTGGAAGGCCTGCGCCCCGAGCCGTGCGGCCTCCTGCTCCGAAACGAGGATGAGCTGCGAGCGCCCCGTCACCGGCGCACGCGTGCAGGCAACGACCACGAGCACGCCGAGGGCGACCCAGAGCGCCGCCTGCGTCTTCCTTTGCCCGCTCACGGCCTCGCTGATCTACACCCCGCCCGGTGGGGGCGCCACCGGCACCATCCATCGGCGGTGTCGGCGATGGCCACGCCGCGAGCGGTCTGCTAGGAGCAGCGCATGGCAGAGGTCATGTCGATCACCGACGACACCTTCGAGCGCGAGGTCTTGCAGAGTCCGCTGCCGGTGCTGATCGATTTCTGGGCTCCCTGGTGCGCGCCCTGCCGTGCCATCGCCCCGGTGGTCGACGAGATCGCCCGCGACTACGCCGGCAAGCTCAAGGTCGTCAAGATGAACGTCGACGACAACCCGAACACGCCGGCGCGTTTCGGCGTCCGCAGCATCCCGAACCTGCTCCTGTTCCAGAACGGGCAGGTGAAGGAGCAGATCGTCGGCGCCGTGCCCAAGAGCCGTCTGGTCGCCGCGATCGGCACCGTCGTCGCCTGAGCGGCCCCGCTCAGAAGAGAAAGCGCCGGGTGGAGACGTTCATGACGAGCCCGGTGCCGAGCAGCAGGCAGAACAGCGACGAGCCGCCGTAGCTGAAGAACGGCAGGGGAATACCGACGACGGGTAGCATGCCCGTCGTCATCCCGACGTTCACGACGACCTGCCAGAACACGATGGACATGAGGCCCAGCGTGAGCAGCCCGCCGAAGCGATCGCGCGCGCGCAGGGCAATCACCATGCCGCGGAGTAAGACCGCAAGATAGAGCATCATCAGGCCCGCCGCCCCGACGAAGCCCCACTCCTCGGAGAACACCGAAAAGATGAAGTCGGTGTGCTGCTCGGGGAGGAAATCGAGATGGTTCTGCGTGCCGGCGAGGAAGCCCTTGCCCCACATCATCCCCGACCCCACGGCGATCTTCGACTGGATGATGTGGTAGCCGGCGCCGAGCGGGTCCTGCGTGGGATCGAGGAACATCAGGATGCGCTGCCGCTGGTATTCCTTGAGGTGCTGGAACAGCACGGGCGCGACCGCGATCCCTGGGAGCGCGAGCGCGACGAGCCAGCGGAGCCGGACTCCGCCGAGCACGACCATCGTCATCCCGACGAAGACCAGCAGTGCCGCCGAACCCAGATCGGGCTGGGCCAGGATGGCGGCCGCCGGCACCGCGATGAGGACGAGGGGGATCGGAAGGTAGCGTACGCCGAGCCCTGCTCCCGGCGTCCGCGCGAAGTAGTGGGCGAGCGCGATCACGAGGCCGAGCTTGGCGAACTCGGACGGCTGCAACGAGACCGGCCCGAGGCGGATCCAGCGCCGCGATCCCCCGGCCACGTCGCCCACGAAGGGCACCGCGAGCACGGCCGCGACAACGAGGGCGTAGAGCACGTAGGCGCGCCGATCGAGACGGCGGCAGTCGAAGGTGAGCATGGCGAGCATGCCGAGCGCCCCGGCGCCGAGCCAGACGAGTTGTCGGAGCGCGAGCGGCGGAAAGCCGGATCGGCCTGGCGTATAGGTAGCGCTGTAGACGCTGGTCACCCCGAGCCCGCAGATCGCGAGCACGATGAGGGGGAGGACCCACTCAAAATGGGGCAGCAGCCGCCTGTCGAAGCGCATGGGCATCGCTGGGGGGCGTCTCGGGTGCAGGGCTCCGGGCCGGGACGAGGCCAGCCGGTGGTGGAGCGGCGGGATGCCCCGGAGGAAGCGCGGGGCCATAGGGAACGCCGGGCGCCAGCTCCTGCCGGCGGAAGTAGCGCTCGAGCACCTTCTGCGCGACGGGTGCCGCGAACATGCCGCCGCCGCCGCCGGCATGCTCGACGAGCACGGCCAGCGCGATCTCGGGGTCGTCGACTGGAGCGAACGCAATGAACCAGGCATGGTCACGCGAGGCCCGGGCCTTCTTGTTCGACTGCGCGAGCGTTACCACCTGCGCCGTGCCCGTCTTGCCGGCCACCTCGATGCCGGCCACCCGCGCCCGTTTGCCCGTCCCGCGCTCCGACATGACCACGTCGCGCATGGCGGCCTTGATCGCTGCCACCGTCGCGGGCCGCAAGCCCGCGTCGCTCAGGATTTCCGGCTGCATTTCGGCCCGGACCGTGCCGTCGGGCGCCTCGATGCGCTTGACGTACTGTGGCCGGAACCGCATGCCGCCGTTGGCCACGGTCGCCGCGAAGTGGGCCATCTGCAACGGGGTCGCCGTCACGTAGCCCTGCCCGATGGCCACCGACAGGGTCTCGCCAGCGAACCAGGCTTGCTTGAACCGAGCGCGCTTCCACTGCGTGTCGGGAATGATCCCGGCCTTCTCGTGATCCAGCGCGATGCCCGTGAGCACGCCGAGACCGAGGCGCCGGGCATACTCCGCGATGCCGTCGACGCCGAGGCGCTGGCCGTGGAGGTAGAAGAAGGTGTCGCACGACTGGACGATCGCCTCGTGCAGGTTGACACCGCCATGCCCGCCCTTGCGCCAGCATCGGAAGTAATGATTCCCGAAGGGCACGCCGCCGCTGCAGTGGGCCCCACCTACCGCCTTGCCTTGCGCCATCTCGAGCAGGCCCGCGGCCACGGCGATCTTGAAGGTCGACCCCGGGGGGTAGGTTCCCTGGACTGCCCGGTTCATCAGCGGGCGATGCGGATCCTCGACGAGGTCCCGCCACTCGGCGCGCTGGATTCCCCGGGCGAAAACGTTCGGATCGAAGGCGGGCTTCGAGGCGAAGACGAGCACCTCGCCGTTGCGGGGATCGATGGCTATGACCGCGCCGGCGTGGTCGCCGAGCGCCCACTCGGCGGTTTCCTGTAGGTCGCGGTCGAGGGTCAGGGTCAGGGTGTCGCCGGGAATGTCCGGAACCTCGCTCAGCACCCGCACCCGGCGACCCATGGCATCGACCTCGATTTGCTGGCCTCCGGGAACGCCGCGAAGCTCCGCATCCCAGGCCCGCTCGAGATTCGCCTTGCCGATGAGATCCCCTGGCCGGAGCCCACTCGAGCGCCCGCCCCGGGCCGCCAGCTCCTGCTCGCTGACCTCGCCGACGTAGCCGATCAGGTGGGCCGCGAGCGGGCCGAAGGGGTAATACCGGCGCGGCCCGACGCGGATACTCACCCCGGGAAGCTCGAGCTGGTGGGTCTCGAGGGCCACCACGCGATTCCATTCGAGGTCGCGGTCGAGCACGATCCCCTCGTAGGGGGGCCGACGGGAGGGCGCGCGCAGGCGGTCGAAGACAGTCTCCTCGGGGTACTCGAGGTATGCGGCGAGCGTGCGCAAAACCGCCTTCCGGTCCTGGCGGACATCTTCGGGTACGAAGACCACGTCGAAAGACGGCCGGTTGTCGATGAGGATCTCGCCGTAGCGGTCGTAGACGACTCCCCGCGCAGCGGGAACGTGAACAAGCCGGATCCGGTTCTGCTCCGAGCTCGTGCGCATCTCGGGGCCCTTGATCACCTGCAAAAACCACAGCCGGGCGAAGAGCGCGGCAAAGGCCACCAGCACGACCGCGAAGGCCCCGGCGACGCGGCGGCCGTATTCGACCGGGACTTCGCGGGACTGCACCCGGATGTGGCCGTTATCTCTCCCCATCGCCGTCAACCGAGGCCGAGGAGGCGCTGCACGACGCCGAAACATGCGAAGAGCGGCGGGGTGACCAGAGCTGCCAGAGAGGCCTCACGGAGCGCGTACCGCCATGTATCGTGCCAGATCGGCGGGCTTGCTTCGACCGCCCCCATCACCGCCACCACCGCAGGCGCGTAGACCAGGCCTGCCAGGAACACGACGGCCACGGCCGTGGGACCGAAGCCCTCGGTCCAGAGGGTGCGGCCGAGGAAATAGACAAGGAGGTACACGGCACTGAAGGCGACGGCATTCGTCCCGAGCACCGTGCCCGAGACCGTGTCGAGGAGATAGCCGAGCAGAAACGCGCCCACGGCCCCGCCGGCTCCTCCCTGGCGCAGCCCCAACCAGACGACCTCCACCAGGAGCAGGTTCGGCACCCAGCCGCGGGGCAACAGCAGGGGGAGCAGCGTCGTCTGCACGACCACAGCGAGCATCGCGACGGCTGCGCTGGCGAACACCCAGCGCATGGCCGCTCATTCTCCTCCGGGGCGGGCCGGTCCGCCCGAGGGTGAGGCAGCGTCGCCGAGGGGCTCGACCCGCCCGCGCGAGACCAGCACCTCCTCGAGGCGGTCGAAATCGACCGCCGGCTCCACCGTCGCGTACTGGAAGAGCCCCTGCCCACGCTTGTCGACGGAGACGATGCGGCCGATCGGCATACCGCGCGGGAACACGCCGTCGAGCCCGGAGGTGAGCACGAGGTCGCCGACCAGCAATTCCTCCGTGCGCTTGACGAACTTCAGGCCACAGCGGCCGTCGACCCGCCCCTCGACGATCGCACGTGCCCGGGTGCGCTGCACCACCGCGTCCACCCCGCTGTTGTGATCGGTGATGAGCAGCACGCGCGCGGCGTGGGCACTCGCCAGGAACACCGCGCCGACGACCCCATCGGGCGCGAGCACGGCCGCCCCGTTCACGATCCCGTCCGCCGTGCCGCGGTCGATGGTGAGGGTGCGCGATAGGGCTGTCGGATCGCGGCCGATGACGCGGGCGGCGATCAGATCGCCCGTCAGCGTCTCGCGGAACTCGAGCAGCGCCCGCAGGCGCTCGTTCTCGAGCTCGAGCTCCGGGAGCCGTGCAAGCTGGCGCTCGAGCTCCCGGACGCGAGCGGCGAGCCGCAGCACCTCGCGGCGCGCCGTGACCACGCCCGCGATCCCTTCCCAGCCGTCCTGGACCACGTCCGTGATGGCCGTCACCGCCTGCTGCAGGGGGGCGAGGACCTCGAGGAAAAAGCGTCCGAGCCGGTCCTCGCGCAGGCGCTGCCCCGCGCCGCCAGCGACAAGGATGGTCCCCACCGCGAGCAGGATCACGGTGGCCACCAGGACGCGATTCCGTCGGAGGAACTCGACCATGACCCCCGCCGGGGGTGCGCCCTACTGGATGGCGATGTCGCGCAGCAACGAGAGCTCGTCGAGCACCTTGCCGGCTCCCATGACCACGGCCGTGAGGGGATCGTCGGCCAGCATCACCGGGAGCCCGGTCTCCTCCCGCAGCAGGGTATCGAGGTTCCGCAACAGTGCGCCCCCGCCCGCCAGGACGATGCCCTTGTCGACGATATCCGAGGCCAGCTCGGGCGGCGTGCGCTCGAGCCCGATGCGCACCGCCTCCACGATCTGATTGATCGGCTCGAGCAGCGAGTCGCGGATCTCCTCGTCCGTGATCTCCACCGTCTTCGGCACGCCGGCCACCAGGTCGCGGCCCTTGATCTCCATGGTCTGGACCTCGTTGCCCGGATACGCCGACCCGATCGTGATCTTGATCAGCTCCGCCGTCCGCTCGCCCACCAGCAGATTGTACTTGCGCTTGATGTACTGGACGATCGCCTCGTCCATTTTGTCGCCGCCGACGCGAACCGATTTGGAAAATACGATGCCAGCAAGCGAGATCACCGCCACCTCGGTCGTCCCGCCGCCGATATCGACGATCATGTTTCCCGTGGGCTCGGTGATGGGCAAGCCGGCCCCGATGGCAGCCGCCATCGGCTCCTCGACCAGATACACCTCGCGCGCTCCGGCCGACTCGGCCGACTCCCGCACGGCGCGCTTCTCGACCTCGGTGACCCCGAAGGGGACGCAGATGACGATGCGGGGACGGACCAGCGTCTTGCGGTTGTGAATCTTCTGGATGAAGTACCGCAGCATCGCCTCGGTAATTTCGAAATCCGCGATGACCCCGTCCTTCAACGGACGGATGGCATTGATATTGCCGGGCGTTCGCCCGAGCATGCGCTTCGCCTCCGCGCCGACGGCGAGCACCCGCCGACCACCGCGGTGCTCGCGCTGGACCGCGACCACCGAGGGCTCGTTGCAAACGATCCCCTCGCCCTTGACGTACACCAGGGTGTTGGCCGTTCCGAGGTCGATGGCGAGATCGTTCGAGAACAGTCCGAGAAGTCGGTCGAACAACATGAGAAAGTCCTGCGCGCCTATCACGATCGTCGCAGGGCAGCAATTTCCCGCTCGGGAATTGCAAACCCCGGAGGGCTCCGCTAGCGTCCTGCGGGCGGCATGCTGGCCCAGATTCGCAAGTTTCACTCCTCCACGGCCACGAAGATCCTCTACGGGATCCTGGCCCTGTCCTTCGTCGGTTGGGGGGTGGGCACCGTCGGCCTCTCGAGCCTGAGCGCCCTCGACGTCGTCGCGGAGGTCCACGGCGAGCGGATCACCCGGCGGCAGCTGGACGAGCAGACCAGCCTCCTGCAGCGCCGTTTCCAGGACATGGTCCGTGGGGCAGCGCTTCCCGCCGGCATCGATTTTCGCGGGCAGGCCCTGGAACAGCTGATCGAGGACGCCCTGCTGCGCCACGAAGCGGAGCGCCTGGCCATCACCGTGAGCGACGACGACGTGGTCCAGGCCATCACCACGATGCCGGAGCTCCAGCAGGACGGGCGATTCGATCGCGACCTCCTGGCGCGCATGCTCGAGGCGCAGCGCGACCGCGGCGAGTTCGAGGCTCAGGTCCGCCAGGATCTCGTCAACCAGCGTGTGCGCAGCCTCGTCGTCGACGGGATTCAGGTCAGCGAGGCCGACATCCGCGACCGTTATCACTTCGATCGGGACACCGTCGACCTGCGCTTCGCCCGCCTGCGACCGGCCGACGATGCCTCGGCGAGCCCACCGACGGACGCGGAGCTCCAGCAGTGGATCGACGAGCACCCCGACAGCTACCGGACCCGGCCGCGCGTGCGCGTCCGTTACGTGGCGTATACCGCCGCCGACTTCGCCGCGCTCGCCGAGCCCTCCGCCGAGCAGGTCCAGTCCTACTACGACGAGCATACCCACGACCGCTTCGCCGTTCCGCAACAGATTCGCGCCCGCCACATCCTCGTCAAAGTGCCCTCGGACGCCGACGAGACTGCCCGCGCCGAGGCCCGCAAAAAGGCCACCGACCTGCTCGCCAAGCTGCACGCGGGAGGCGACTTCGCCGCGCTGGCCAAGAAGCATTCCGACGATCCGGGCTCTGCCGCCCTGGGCGGGGATCTGGGAACCTTCAGCCGGGGACGCATGGTGCCGTCGTTCGAAGCCGCCGCCTTCGCGCTGGAGCCCGGCCAGCTGAGCGATGTGGTCGAGTCGCCCTTCGGCCTGCACATCATCAAGGTGGAAGAGAAACGGCCCGCCGGGGTGCGGCCCTTCGACGAGGTGCGCGAGGAAATCGTCAAGACTCTCGCCGAAGAGCGTGGCCTCGAGCTGGCACGCAAGCAGGCGGAGGCCGACCGCCGGGCGATCGTGAGCGGTAAGACGCTCGTCGAGGCAGCAGGCAGCCGGCCTGTTCGCGAGACCGAGCCATTCGAGGCTGGCGGCATCGTCCCCGGGATCGGCATGGCGAAAAGCTTCTCCGATGCGGCATTCGCGCTGCGCGTGGGCCAGCCGAGCGACCTCATCGAGACCGAGCACGCGGTCTACCTGCTCGAGCCCATCGAGCGTCTCGAGCCCGTCGTGCCTCCGCTTGACGAGATTCGCGCGCGCGTGGTGGCCGATCTGAAGCGAGACCGGGCGGAGAAGGCGGCGCGCGAGCGTGCCGAGCGCTTGCTGGCCCGTGCCAGGGAGATTGGCCTCGAGCGAGCCGCGAGCGAGGCGCAGGTCTCGCTGGACACGACCGGTCCCTTCGCCCGCCGCAGCGGCACAGTCCCGAAGCTCGGAGGCAGCAGCGAGCTGTTCACTGCGGCCTTCTCGCTCACCCCCGAGCGGCCCCTCGGCGATCGCGTGTACCAGGTGGGGAGCGACGCGGTGGTGATTGCGCTCCTCGATCGTCAGACAGCGGATCCCGCGGGGCTCGACCAGGCCCGCGAGGAGATCCGCCAGACCTTGTTGCGCGAGCGGCAGCAGCTCGCCCTCGACGCGTTCATGGCCTTCCTCAAGGAGCGCGCCCAGCGCCAGGGCGCGCTCGAGATCCGGACCGACGCCATCGGCTGAGCGCAGCAGGGTACTGGTCCTCCCGGGGACTCGACGGCTGGGCTGTGTGCTGGTGCACGGTCTCACAGCCACGCCCGAGGAGATGCGGCCACTGGCGGAACGTCTCGCGGCCGCGGGGTTTCCGGTGCGCCTCGTGCGCCTCGCCGGGCATGCGACGACTCCCCACGATCTCGCCCGAACCCGCTGGACCGACTGGCTCGCCTCGGCGGCCGACGGCTTGCAGGCGCAGCGGAGGGTCACCCCGCGCGTCGCGCTCGTTGGCTTTTCCATGGGCGGCCTGCTTGCGCTACAGCTCGCGGCCGAGCGGCCGCGAGAGGTCGAGGCTCTCGTCCTGTGCGCAGCGGCCCTCGAGCTCCGAACTCCCGGCGTCCGCCTCTTACCCTGGCTCTGTCGCCTGCCTGGCATCCGGCAGCGGATCCCCCTGCTCCCCAAGGGCGGCCGCGACCTCGCCGACCGGACGGCACGACGCACGAGCCAGGCGTACGACCGCGTTCCCGTCGGTGCCCTACTCGATCTCCTCGAGCTGCAGCGCCGGGTAGGCGCATTGCTCCCGCGGGTCCGCCAGCCAGCCCTTCTGCTCCACGGGCGTCTCGATCGTACCGTGCCCCTCGGCTGCCACGACCGCCTGCGGCGTGGCCTCGCCAGTGCCTGGCTCGAGAGCCACATCCTCGAGCGCAGCGCCCATGTCCTCCCCGAGGACCACGACCGCGACGAGGTCGGACGGCTCGCTGCGGACTTCCTCGAGCGGGTGGAGCGCGCCGGAGCGTGACGCGCTCGCGTCAGCCGTGCTCCAGGACCCGGAACAGATCGTCCAGCGACGCGATCTCGCACAGCTCGATGCCTGCCGGCCGGTGCAGGCCACGCGCGCTGGTCGCCGGCAGCAGGCAGCGCACAAACCCCTGCCGCGCGGCCTCGCGCGCTCGCGCCTCCGAGCCCCCCACCGACCGCACCTCGCCCGTCAGGCCGACCTCGCCCCAGAGCACCATGTCGGCGGGCACGACACGATTCTCGAGGCTCGACGCCAGCACAGCCACCACGGCGAGATCTGCGGCCGGTTCATCGACGCGCAGGCCACCGGCCACGTTGAGGAACACGTCCTGATCGCCGAGTGGCATCCGGCAGCGCTTCTCGAGCACCGCGGCGAGGAGGGCCACCCGGCCGGCGTCGAGACCGATGGACGTGCGCCGCGGCAGGGCCAGCCCCGACCGCGAGACGAGGGCCTGGATCTCGACGAGCACCGGGCGCGTGCCCTCGACCGTGGCCAACACTGCCGACCCCGGCACTCCGATCGGTCGCTCCGCAAGAAAGGCCGCTGAGGGGTTTTCGACCTCGGCGAGGCCGTGCTCGCCCATCGCGAATACCCCGACCTCGTTCGTCGAACCGAAACGATTCTTTACGGCACGCAGGACGCGCAAGGCATGCGCCCCATCGCCCTCGAAGTAGAGGACGGTATCGACGAGATGCTCGAGCACCCGCGGCCCAGCAATGGCTCCTTCCTTGGTGACGTGACCGATGAGCACGCAGGCCGTTCCCGTCGCTTTCGCCGCGCTCGTCAGGAGGGCTGCGCACTCGCGCACCTGCCCCACGCTGCCCGGAGCCGAGCCGAGGCTCTGCGTATGGACGGTCTGGATCGAGTCGACGACGGCCAGCGCGGGTCGCAGTGTCGTCAGCTGCTCGACGATTCCCTCGACGCTGGTCTCGGGCAGCACGAGGATCGTCGCCTCGCGCACCCCGAGGCGATCCGCACGCAGCCGCACCTGCTCGGGCGACTCCTCGCCGGCGACGTACAGCACCGTGCCTCCGCGCCGTGCGACCGTGCTGCACGCCTGGAGCGTGAGCGTGGATTTGCCGATCCCCGGATCGCCGCCGAGCAGGATCACCGAGCCCTGCACCAGCCCCCCCCCGAGCACGCGGTCGAGCTCGCCGATGCCCGTCGACGCTCGCACCGCAGCCCCGGCCGAGACGGCCGGCAGCGGCACGGGCGCCACCGCGGCGGCTCTATCCCGACGGCCAGACCGACCGCGTGCGTCAGGTAGCGCCTCCTCCACAAGCGTCCCCCACGCGCCACACCCGGGACATTGCCCGAGCCAGCGGGGCACGCTGAGCCCGCACTGCTGACACACGAATGCCGTCCGCCTGGACTTGTCAACCATCGATAAGCTCTTGGTTGACAAGCGAGCCTCCGCCAACGAAGACCAGGGCGTGACGGGCTCCAGCGCGAGCGGCACGAGGCCAGGGGCCGGGCCCGATCGCCTCGCCGCGGAGATCGCAGACGAGCTGGCCGAGCTCGAGCGGCGGGGCCTGCGGCGCACCCTGCGCCCCCTGGCGAGCCCATCCGACCCGGAAGTCTCGCTCGAGGGCCGACGGGTTCTGCTGCTCTCCTCGAACAACTACCTGGGTCTCGCCACGCATCCCGCTGTCGAGGCCGCGGCCTGCGAGGCCATCCGACGCTGGGGCTGCGGTGCAGGAGCCTCGCGGCTCATCGCGGGCCATCTCGAGCTGCACGCCATGGTGGAGGCGGCCCTCGCCGCATTCAAGGGGACGGAGGCCGCGCTGCTCTTCCCCTCCGGCTATCAGGCGAACGTAGGAGCGATCACCGCGCTTGCCGGCCCGGGCGATCACGTCTTCAGCGACGCGCTCAACCATGCGAGCATCATCGACGGGTGTCGTCTGTCGCGGGCCCGGGTGCACGTCTTCCCTCATCGCGATGTCGAGGCCCTCGAGCAACTGCTCGCCGACACCCCCCCAGGCGGGCGTCGCCTCGTCGTCACCGATGCCGTGTTCTCCATGGACGGCGACCGCGCGCCGCTCGCGGACCTGGTGGCCCTGGCGCAGCGCTACCGCGCGTATCTCGTGCTCGACGAGGCGCATGCCGCTGGCGTGCTCGGGCCACGAGGTGCCGGCCTGGCGGACGCCTGCGGTCTCAGTGGCGAGATCGCCGTGCAGGTCGGCACGCTCGGAAAGGCCTTCGGCAGCGCCGGCGCGTACGTGGCTGGCTCGAAGGCGCTCATCGAGCTCCTCGTCAACCGCGCGCGCAGCTTCATCTACACCACGGCGTTGCCTCCCGCCGCGGTCGCGGCGGCCGGAGCAGCCCTCGAGATCGTCCGCACCGAGCCCGAGCGCCGCGCCCGGGTGCTGGCGCATGCCGCACGTCTGCGTACGGGCTTCCGTGCGCTGGGGCTGGACACCGGCGGTGACACGCATATCGTTCCCGTGCTGCTGGGCGACAACGCGCGGGCCCTCGCCTTCTCGCGCGCCTTGCTGGAACGCGGGGTGCTCGTCCAGGCCATCCGGCCGCCCACCGTTCCCGCGGGGACGGCGCGCCTGCGGGTCACCCCGATGGCCACCCACGACGACGCACAGCTGGCCTACGTCCTCGAGGTCTTCGCCGAGGCCAAACAGGCGGTCGGAGGCGGGGAATGAGCGGACGAACGCTCTTCGTCACGGGCAGCGACACTGGCGTCGGCAAGACCTTCGTCAGCTGTGCTTTCGCGCATGCCTTGCGCGCGCGGGGCTGGCGCGTGGCCGTGTGCAAGCCGGTCGAGACGGGCGTCGAGACGAGTCCGCACGATGCGCTCGCGCTGCGCGCCGCAGCGGGCGACACGGCGCCGCTCGAGGACATCTGTCCCTATCGGCTGCGCGCCCCTCTGGCGCCATCGGTCGCCGCCGCCGCCGAAGGCGTCGTGATCGAGCCAGAGCGGCTGGCCGCGCTTCTCGTGCGGCGGGCCCGGGGAGCTGACGTGCTGCTCGTGGAGGGAGCCGGCGGACTGCTCGTCCCGCTCTCCGGAACGACGACCTTTCTCGATCTGGCGGTGAGGCTGCAGCTTCCGCTTGTCATCGTCGGCGCGAACCGGCTCGGTACGATCAATCACTGTGCGCTCACGGCCCGGGTTGCCGCGGCAGCAGGGCTGATCGTGCCAGGCTTCGTGCTTTCGCAACCGAGCCCCATCACCGACCCCTCGAGCGCGACCAACGCCGAGACTATCTCCACCCTGACCGGGCTGTCCTGTCTCGGAGTGCTGCCCTATCTGCCCGGCCCGGCCAGCGCCGCAGCGCTGCTGCGCTGGCCGCTCGAGGCGCCGTCCACCCCGCCGGGTCAGCCCTGACGCAAGGCCGCTACCAGCGCGGCCTGGTGCACCTGCTTGAGCGGTACGCGGTGCTCGCGCGCGAGCCGCCGGCAGTCCTCGAGCTCCGGAGCGAGGTTGCGCGAGCCGTCGGGCGCGAGGGCGAGCTTGATCCGCACGCTCCCCCAGGGCGTGTCGACACGTCGCTCTTCCCGCGGCAGGACCGTGCGCCGCCAGGGAGCCCAGCGAAGCCCGATCGTGCTCGTCTCCGCGAAGACGATGGCCGCCAGGCGCTCGCAGGCCTCGGGCGCAGCGAGCACGGTCAGGGTGACCCCGGGCCGACTCTTCTTCATGACCACCGGGGTGAGAAAGGCGTCGCGCGCGCCGGCCTCGAGCAGCCGCTCGAGGACATGCTCCCAGAGCTGCGGGCTGGTGTCATCGACAGTGGCCTCGAGCACGATCACCTCGTCACTTGCCGGAGCAGCGTGCCCCTCGCCTACCACGATGCGCAGGAGGTTCGGCCGATCGTCCAGGATCCGATCGCCCGCGCCGTAGCCCACTGCCTCGAGCCGCAGCGGGGGCACCGCCCCGGGCACGGCGAGCCCCGCGACGATCGCCGCCCCGGTGGGGGTGACGATCTCGCCCTCGCCGTCCCCGAAACGCACCGCATGCCCGCGCAGCAGATATGCGACCGCGGGACCAGGGACAGGCAACACGCCATGGCCGGCCTGGATCATCCCCTGGCCGAGCGGCAGCGGCGCCACATGGATCCGCTCGACCCCGAGGTGCACGAAGCCCAGCGCGGCACCGACCACGTCGACGATGGCGTCGAGGGCGCCGACCTCGTGAAAGTGCACTGCCTCGAGCGCGAGCCCGTGGGCTTCGGCCTCGGCGGCGGCGAGGCGAGCGAAGATCGCCAGCGCGCGCTCGCGGACGGGCGCGGCCAGTCGACTGGAAGCGAGCAGCTCGCGGATCTCGAGCCACGGCCGATGCCCGTGAGTGCTCGCGAGGTCGCGACGCTCGGGATGCTGGCCGTGCACGCGCACGTGGAACTTCGTCGCCGCGATGCCCGACCGTTCCACGCGTTCGCTCGACACCTCGACGCCATCGAGCGCGAGGACGCGTATCGCCTCGCGCACCGCCTCGATGGGCAGGCCCAGATCGATCAGCGCGCCGACGGTCATGTCGCCGCTGATGCCGGAGAACGCATCGAGGTACGCGAGGCGCATAGGCAATGCGCTCCTCAGCTGCTCGTTGCGCCGTCGCGGCCGGGGTGGTAACTGCTCGCTTCTTCGATTGCCATGAGACGGCGCGAGCTCGAAGTCCTACACCGACTCCTGGCTGCCCGAAAACAGGAGCTGCTCGGCGAGGCCGATCGCACCGTCGACGGGATGGGCGAGGGGCGCGAGCAGTTCCCCGACCCCGCCGACCGTGCGCTCCACGAAGGGAACCGCAATCTCCTGCTCCGGATCCGCGACCGCGAACGCAAGCTGATCGGCAAGATCGACGAGGCGCTGGCCCGCATCGAGAACGGGACCTACGGTAAGTGCGAGGAGTGCGGGCGCGACATCGGCTTCGCTCGATTGCGCGTCCGGCCGGTCACCACGCTGTGCATCGACTGCAAGGCGGAGCAGGAAGCCCAGGAACGCCGGCGGCGGATCGGCTGAGCGGGCGTCACCAGCGCTGCCTCAGGCGCTTCGCCGCCACTTGATCGAGCAGCCCATCGAGGGATGCTGCTGCGCCGCGGGCCGCTGGCCCGCCAGGAGCGCATCGAGAGCGGCGGCAAGCTCGCGGCGGGTCACGGCGCGCTCGTCCTTCCAGTTGTCGTCGATGCGTCCGTGGTAGGCGAGCCGTCGCTCGGCATCGTACACGAAGATGTCCGGCGTGCAGACGGCGCCGAAGGCCCGGGCGACATCCTGCGTGGTATCGACGAGGTACGGGAATCCGTAGCCCTTGCGGCGCCAGCGCTCGAGCAGGCGCTCGGGCTTGTCGTCGGGATAGTCGGTCGGGTCGTTGGAGCAGATCCCGACGAACGCCACGCCCTTGGGCCCGTACTCGCGGGCGAGGGCGATGATCCGGTCCTCGACCGCCTGCACGTACGGACAGTGGTTGCAGATGAACAGCACCACCAGTACTGGCTCGTCACGAAAATCCTCGCTCGACACCTCCCGGCCGTCGACGCTGGTCAAGCGAAACGATGGACATGGCGTGCCGAGAGGAATGTCGCGGTTTTCCGTCAGTGCCATGGCCTCCTCCCTAGCGAGCGGTCCCGGTGCAGACAAGCTGCCCCGCAGGGAGCCTCGTCTCGCGCGGCGTGCTAGGCTGCGCTCGGTGACAACCATCCTCGACCTCCGCGCCGTCCGTCCGGGCCGCCTCGCCATGGCGCTGGCCGATGGTCCCCTCCTCGAGGAGGGTCGACCGCTGCGCCCGTACCTGCGCGGGGCGCGCGTCGAGGAGCTCCCCGGGGGGGTGCGCCTCGAGGTCGAACTCGGCGTCGCCGACATCGCTGCGCTCGCCGAGCTCCTGCGCGGCGTGGCCGACAGCTGGCCCTTCCTGAGCTTCCACCTGGCCGCAGACCCGCCGTGGTGTCGGCTCGAGGTCCGCGGACAGGGCCCGGCCGAGGCCATCGCCCGCGCGGTCTTCAGCGAGCTCGGCACCGCCTGAGTGCAGCGGATTTTGTCGCAATCGGGTTGCGTCGCAGCTCCGGGAATGTACAGCTCGGGGGCCGTCGATGCCGGCCTCCCTTGCCGCGGTCCTGGCCACGCTCGTCGTGAGCGCGATTGCGCTCGTCGGCATCGTCTTCCTGGCTATCCCGGCTCGCAGCCGGCGCGCCGAGGCCGTGCTCATCAGCTTCGCCGCCGGGGTGCTGCTCGCCACCTCCTTTCTCGAGCTCGCGCCCGAAGCAGTCCGGCATGCGGGCGGGGATGGCGCCGTCTTCTCGGCCACCCTGGTCGCCATGATCCTCTTCTTCCTGCTCGAGCGCTTCCTCCACGGTTTTCACGAGCACCAAGCCTACGACGATCCCGAGCGCGCCGAACGGCGCCACATCGTCGCCTCGAGCTGGCTGATTCTGATCGGCGACGGCGTGCACAACTTCATCGATGGGATCGTCATCGGCGCGAGCTTCAGCGTGAGCATGGAGCTCGGTCTCGTCACGACGCTGGCCGTCGCCGTGCACGAGATCCCGCAGGAGCTCGCCGACTTCAGCATCCTCGTCTCGGGCGGCTTCGAGACCCGAACGGCCCTGGCGCTCAACTTCGCGAGCGGGCTCACCGCCGTCGCCGGTGCCCTCGGGGTGTTCGCCTTCTCGAACGCTCTCGAAGCGCACATTGCGTGGTTCATGACCGCCACGCTCGGCATGTTCGTGTACATCGCCGGGTCGGATCTGATCCCGCAGCTCCACCACCACGAGCGCGACCTACACGGCTGGATCTACCTCCCGTTCCTGGCAGGCGTCGGCGTGATCGCCCTCCTGGGCACGATCACCCACGCCTGACCTTGCTCGGTCACAGCGATACGTTTCGCAGCCGCAGGGCATTGCCGATCACCGAGACCGAGCTCAGGCTCATGGCGGCGGCTGCGATCATCGGGCTCAGGAGGATGCCGACGACCGGATAGAGCACCCCCGCAGCGATCGGTATGGCGAGGCCGTTGTACGCGAACGCCAGAATCAGGTTCTGGCGAATGTTGCGCATGGTCGCGCGCGAGAGCCGCCGCGCCCGCACGAGGCCGCGCAGATCGCCCTGCAGCAGCGTCACCCCTGCGCTTTCCAGCGCTACATCGGTGCCCGTGCCCATCGCGATCCCGACGTGGGCGCGCGCCAGCGCGGGCGCATCGTTGACGCCATCGCCAGCCATGGCCACCAGACGACCGCTCTCCACGAGCCGGGCGACGATGTCGCGCTTCCGCTCGGGCAGCACCTCGGCCTCGACCTCCTCGATGCCCAGTTGTCGCGCGACCGCTTCGGCGGCGGCACGGTGATCGCCCGTGAGCATCACGACCCGGATGCCGTCGGCCGCGAGGGATCGGAGGGCTTCCGGGGCCGAGGGCTTGATCGGGTCGGCGAGCCCGAGCAGTCCTCGCACCCGACCATCGACGACGACGAGGAGCGTCGTCTGGCCGTCGCGCTGGAGCGCCGCGGCACGCGCGCCGAGACCTTCCGGCACTTCGGCCAGCTCCTGGATGAAGGTCGGGCTCCCCAGCGCGACGTGGCGGCCCTCCACGTGTCCCACCACGCCCCTCCCAGGGACGGCCTCGAACGACTCGACCGGCGCGGGATCCGCCCGACAGCGCGCGGCGGCCGCCACGATCGGCGCCGCCAACGGGTGCTCGCTCGCCCGCTCCAGGGCTGCCGCCAGACGCAGGGTCTCGTCATCCACCTCGCAGGTGACCAGCGTCGGGCTGCCCAGGGTCAGCGTCCCCGTCTTGTCGATCACCAGGGTATCGACGCGCTCGAGCACCTCCAGCGCCTCGGCATCGCGCACGAGCACGCCGGCTTGCGCCCCGCGTCCGACGGCCACCATGATAGACATCGGCGTGGCGAGCCCGAGGGCACAGGGACAGGCGATGATGAGCACCGACACGGCCGCCAGGAGCGCGTGTGCGAGCCGCGGCTCGGGTCCGACCGCCAGCCACACCGCGAAGGTGAGGGTGGCGACCACGATGACCGCAGGTACGAACCATCCTGCGACGAGATCCGCGAGCCGCTGAATCGGGGCGCGGCTCCGCTGAGCCTCGCTGACCATGCGAACGATCTGCGCCAGCACCGTATCGCGACCCACGCGCTCGGCGCGCATGACGAAGCTCCCCGTTCCGTTGACGGAGCCGCCGGTCACGCGGTCGCCGGGCTGCTTGGCGATCGGGATCGCCTCGCCCGTCAGCATCGATTCGTCCACCGTGCTCGTACCCTCGAGGACGATGCCGTCCACGGGCACCCTCTCGCCGGGACGGACCCGCAGCCGGTCGCCGACCGCCACCTCCGAGAGGGGAACGTCGCGCTCGTGGCCGCAGGACGTGAGGCGGCGGGCGGTGGGAGGCGCGAGGCCGAGCAATGCACGCACGGCAGCCCCCGTGCGTGCCCGGGCGCGCAGCTCGAGGACCTGGCCGAGCAGGACGAGCGTCGTGATGACGGCAGCCGCCTCGTAGTACAGCGGAACGCCATGGGCCCCCTGCTGAGGGATCGCGCCAGGGGCGACCGTGGCGACGACGCTGTAGACGAAGGCCACACCCGTCCCGAGGGCGATCAGGGTGAACATGTTCAGATGGCGGTTGCGGAGCGAGGCCCAGGCCCGCTCGAAGAAGGGCTGCCCGGCCCACACGACCACGGGCGTCGCCAGGACGAGCTGGATCAGGGCAAGCCAGCGGTGGGAGACCGCGCGCTGCAGCGGCTGGCCAGGGATCAGATCCGACATCGCCACCACGACGAGCGGAGCGGACAACGCGGCGGCGAGCCGCAACCGCCGGCGCATCTCGTCCAGCTCCGGGAAGTGCTCGCGCTCGGCACTCGCCCCCTCCTCGACGAAACGCGGCTCGAGCGCCATGCCGCAGAGCGGGCAGCTCCCGGGCCCCTGTTGACGCACCTCGGGATGCATGGGGCACGTGTGCTCGGCGCGGCTCGGCTCGTGCGTGGTCGACGCAGGCCCTGCGGGCGGACCAGGCTCGGCCGGAGCCCGGGCCCCGGTTGCTTCGAGAAAGCGGACGGGGTCGGCCGCAAAGCGTTCCCGGCACCGCGCGCAGCAGAAGACGTACGTTACGCCTGCGTGCTCGTGACGATGCGGCGAACGCCCCGGGTCGACGGCCATGCCGCAGACTGGATCGCGCGGCAGCTCCCCCATGCCAGTCAGGATCCCTAGCGCCGGCGCTGCCGTGTGTCGACGGCGGTACCTGAGCAGCCCCCCGGGACGACGGCACGGCGCCTGCATCGTCTCCCCGCATGCGAACGTTCGCCGGAGCGGTGATGGTGGGGCTGCTGTGGATTGCCGGGGCGTTCGCAGCCGGGCGGGAGCCGGTGGACGCAACGCCACGTGCAACAGATCTGTTGCGGGCACAACGGCTCGCCGAGGAGGTGGAAGGACGGCGCCGGCTCCCGCCCCTCACGAAGAAAAGCAGGTGGCAGCGTGGCGGCCGCTGGGATCCCGGGCCAGCTACTCCCGAGCGCCGCTCTGCCAGACGACCTCTCGCGGACACGGCGGTGCGTCATCCATCCCGTTGACGCCAGGCACCGTCGCCGCTATAGGCGAGGCTCCTGTCGGCCGCGTGGCCGCCGGGAACGCACGGGGCCGTAGCTCAGCTGGGAGAGCGCTAGAATCGCACTCTAGAGGTCGTGGGTTCGACTCCCATCGGCTCCACTCACGAGCGATGGCCGCCCGCATGCTAGGCCTGTGGCGACTCGCGCCCCGGGCATGCGTGCGATATCTCCGTCGACGAGCGCCGTGGACAACGCCATCGCCTTCACCGCGCCGGAGTACCAGGCCGACGGTTCCATCCGTCCCGCGTCGTACACGTTCTCGGGCTCGACGACGAGTGGTTGGCAGATCCTGCGCGAGGGGCAGCCCCACCTGCGCCTCGGGGCCGGGTACCGCCCACTCGCGGTGAGCCACTGCGGCATCTGCTCGACCGATCTCGCCCGCCGGCACCTGCCGTTCCCGCTCCCGCAGGTGACCGGCCACGAGGTCGTGGCCCGCGACGAAAACGGCGCCGCGTTCGTGGTGGAGATCAACGCCTCGCACGTGGCCCGCGGTCTGCCAGCGGCCGCGTGGTGCACAACCTGCCGTGCAGGCCTGCCCACGCATTGTCCTGACCGTCTCGTGTTGGGCATCCACGATCTTCCAGGCGGCTTTGGGCCCTGGCTGCTCGCCCCGCTCGAGGCGGTGCATCCGGTGCCCGCGGGGCTCGATCCCGTCACGGCGACGCTCGTCGAGCCCTTCGCGGCAGCACTCGCTGCGGTGCGCGCGCTCCCCCTGACCGAGATCGACCGTGTCCTCGTCCTCGGTCCAGGCCGTCTGGGCTCGCTTCTCGTGGCGGCGCTCGCAGCGTGGCGGCGGCGCACTGGCGGACGCTACGTCATCGCCGCGGCTGGCCGGCGGCCGCAGGCCCTTGCCCGAGCCCGTGCCCTCGGCGCCGACGAGGCGACACCGGTCGACCGCGCGACGAGCGCCGACATCGTCGTGGACGCCACGGGCAGTCCGACAGGTCTGGAGCTCGCCGTGCGCCTCGCTCGTCGCGAGGTTCACGTCAAGTCGACGAGCGGCCTGCCCACCTCGGGCCTGCGGCACCTGACCGCGCTCGTCGTCGACGAGGTGGCGCTCGTGCCCTGGGAACCCGGGCAGACACTCCCTGGCGGTGCCACCTCGGTCCTCGCGCTCGACGCTCCGATGGCCGTCCGGCACGCTCTGGCGCGCGCCGGGCTCCAGCTGGTCGAGGCGGCGGACACGCCGCGGTTGCCGCTCGGGGGTGCCGACCTCGCCGTCGCTACCACCTGCGCCGCCGTGGATGCCATTCTCCGGCCTCACCCATGCGTCGAACGAGGTTGGATCCGCCCGCGCGGCACGATCCTCCTCGCGCGAGGCAGCGTCGCTGCCGACGGCCTCGTCGCGGCGCTGCGCGAGCGCGGGCTGCGCCTCGGCAGCACGCGCTGCGGCGATCTCCGAGCCGCCCTCGAGCTGCTCGTCGATCCGAGCCTGACGCCCGCGCTCGGCGCTCACCTGGTGACCGCCTTCGTGCCCGCATCCGAGCTCGCCGAGGGATTCGCGCGGGCAGCGCGCGAGGGAGGCAAGGTGATCGTGACCCAGCCAGGAGCCCTGGTGTGAGCCGGGGCCCGGCGCGGCTCGTCGAGACCACGCTGGGTCCCCCGCTGCGCCGACGCGCGGGCGGGGGCTGGACGATCGACCTCAGCGACCTGCCGCTCTTCCACGGCCTCTCCGTCCTCTCGCGGGCGCTCGGAGAGCGCCTCGTGGAGGAGTGTCACAGCGAGCGGCTCGTTATCCATGTCGAGCGACGGCTCCGGGCGAGCGAACATCCCGAGCTGGTTGCGCTCGGATGCACGGCGGTCGGGCTGCATGCGCAGCGCGAAGTCGTCGCCCACGTGCCTGACGACGTCGAGAGCTTTCAGCATCACCTGCGCGCGGTCCTGGGCACGCTGCAACAGGAACGCTGGCGGCGTCACATTCTCCCCCCCGACGCCACCGCGGTGCCGAAGGCGCTGGTCTTTCACTTCCGCGCGACCGCAGGGATCGCCTACCGCTTTCTACTCGAGCGCGTCCCGGTGCAGCCGGCAGGACATCGCTTTTTCCTCCGCATCACGGTCGAAAACCCGCGCGGGCGGCGGCTCGACCTGGCGAGCATTCCTCACGTCGTGGTCGACGATCTCGACGAGCGCGAGTACATCGCCGGCTCGACGCGGATCGCACAGACGCTCCGCGACATGATGCAGCGCGAAGCCGAGCGGGGCCGGCGCTCCCATCTCGAACGGCGCAAGCGGGGATCGTTCGTGTTCGGCCAGCTCGAGCGCGCCGGCCTCGGCACGCTCGAGCTCATCCACCTCAGCTGGAGCGAGGCGCTCGCTGGCTGGCTCGCTGCTGCCGAGCCTCGGCGCCTCGACGAGATCCTCAAACGCGTCCTGCTCGCGTTGGAAGACCGGCGAGTCCGCCGGGCGCTCGGGGCAGGCGAGCCCATCGCGGTGATCGATGGCGACATCCAGGTGTTCCTCGACACCAGCCAGCGCGGGCGCGTGCTCAATCTGGCCTTCGACCAGCCGCGCCGGCGGGCCACCGTGGACGGCTATCTCGCGCGCATGCCCGTGCTGGCCGCCGACACCGCGCGCCATGGCCCTAACCGCCCCCTTGCCGGGCTGTCGGTGCTGCTGATCCACCACGTCACCTCCGAGACCCTGGGGTTCATCGCCGCGCTGCGCGCGCTCGGCTGCGACGATCTCGACGTGCTCTTCGTCCGCTATGCCGGCGAGGTCCCGAACGAGTACCTCGATGCGGTGCTCGACCTCGACCGGACGGTGCGCAGCTACATCCTGCAGAATGTCCAGGATCCCGCCGAGGTCGAAGGCCACTGGGTGCTGGGGCGCCAGCTCTCGTCCCTGGAGCCGATCGCGAGCGTCGCGGAGCGTCTCCGGACCACCCCATGTCACTATCTTGAGAGCATGGTACACGTCGCCGTCGCCCTCTTCGTTCGTGCCCTCGAACGTGGCCGGCGAATCGTGGTGGTCGAGGATGGCGGGTATCTCGTCCCGACACTGACCCGCGCAGCCCATGCGGGCACGAGCGTGGGGGCGCTGGCCGCTGCGCACGGCCTGGCACCGGTTCCTGCGGACCTGGCCCGCCAGTCCCTGCGGGCGGTCCTCGAGGAACGCCTCCTCGGATCGGTCGAGCACACGCGCAACGGCTTCGACCGTCTGGTCGCGCTTGCCGGCGAGGGCGCGCCGCTGCTGCGGCCGGCGTACTCGATCGCGCTCTCGGCGCTCAAGGTCGAGCGCGAGTCCACCGAAGTTGCCGCAGGCGTGCTGGCCGCCATCGAGGCGGTCCTGCACGCCCAGGGCCAGGTGCTCTCCGAGCGCCGTCCTCTGGTCCTCGGAGCGCGCGGAGCCATCGGCTCACGCCTTGTGCAGGCGCTCGCTGCCGGACGCGTCCACCAGCCGGTGGCCGGCATCGACCTGCGGGTAGAGCGGGCCAACGACCACGAGGCGCCGACCTGGACTGGGTTGCCGGTCGCCGTCCGGCGGGCGGTCGACCTGGTTATCGGCGTCACCGGCGTGTCGGTGCTCGGCCGTCGCGAGATCGAGGAGCTGGTGCTCCACGGGAGAGCCCGGACCATCTACTTCGCTAGCGGCTCGACCAAGACGGTGGAGTTCGAGGACATCGCAGCCTGGGTCGAGAGTCTCCTGGCAACGCCGCGGCCGCGCCTGCGGGGATGCCGCGTGACGGTCGAGGCACAGGAGCTTCTCGACCCGCAGAGCGCCCGCCTGTACGGCACGGCCTTCACGCTCCGGGTAGGCTCGGGACGCACGGCCCGGGCGACGACCTTGGTGTTCATTGCGAACCTGACGCCCGTCAACTTCCTGTTCTACGGCGTCCCGACAGAGGTGATGGACGCCGTGATGGCCCAGCTTCTCCGCACCACCGTCGCGCTCGTGGACGATGTCGGCTCCGCGCGGCCGCCAGCACCCCGCGTGTACGCGATCGACCACGACATCCGGGATCGAGATGCGGCCCTGCCAACACGAGCCCAGCGACCAAGCCCGCGCAGCCGCTCATCGCTAGCCGGCTCGACCGCTGAACGCCAGCTCTCGCGAGCCTGCCGGCGGAGCGGGGCACGGCAACGCGCGGCTCATCCGGTGTAGTCCGGGTCGCCGCTCGCCGAGGACGGAGCCTGCTGCTCGTCGTCGATCTCGAGCAGGACTTCTTCGAGCGTCGCGTCCGACGCGACCTCGGCACCTTCGCTCGTGACGGCATCGGTCAGGACGGCAGGGGGCGCAGACCACGAGGGTCGAAGAGCCACCTGCACGCCCCACAACGCCATGACTGACGCGAGCACGGAAGCTGTCCCCACCAGCCCGCCGCGCGGAAGCCCCGCCACCCACGCCGGGAGGAACCAGAAATCGGACGGTCGCAAGCGCCGAAGCCAGTCAGCGCTCGCCGCCACGAGGAGCAACGCCAAAGCGTCGACGACCAGGATCGCAGAGCCGATGAAAGGAGATGGAGGCACGCTCCCGGCGAGCTCGACCAGCGGCACCTCGATGAAGAGGTGGGCGACGTAGACGACCAGGCTGTGGCGACCGAGGCAGCGGACCCGAAATGCGGCAGCATCCAGCCGTGCCGAGAGCCTCACCATCGACGCCGAGAGTGCGAACACCACTTGCATCGCCAGGAGGTAGCGGAGGAGCTCCGCAGGACGCAGGGGCACCTTCGTGAAGTCCCACGCGAGGGGAACGAGCGGACGTCCTTCGGGCCACGGTCCCCCGTATCGGAGCCAGAGCCCGAGCAGGTACGCGACCACGGCGAAGATCGCCCAGCCCAGGACCCACAGCGTGTTCCTGTCCCGCAGCCAGTGCACCGCAGGCAAGGCGACCCAGCCAAGGACGAAGAAGAGCTGCCAGAAGGCCACCGGGAAAGTCCAGGGGGGCCAGTGGAGGGCTCCGCCCGCCAGGTTGGCCACGGCGTAGAGAACCCCGCTACTCACGACGAGTACGAAGCCGCCGGTTCGTCGCGAGAGTGCCGCGGCAACGGGCACGGCGGCGAGCAACGTCGCATACAGGAGCAACAGGCCACCGGTCACGCCGGGCTCGCGGAATACGAGAAAAGCCGAGAGCGGCGTCGCAAGGTCCTCGCCTCCTGGCAAGACAGACCGCTGCCAGTTGAGCATTGCCATGGCAACAGCAAGCCAGCGGTCAAGCATGAGCAACAGCACGGCGCGTCGCCAGAGTCGCCGGGCAGCGCTCCGGGCCGTCTCGCCCCCGCACGCCAGGGCCTCGCCGTAGGTTGCCCGGACACCCGCGCCCGACAGGAGCACGAATGCTCCGGCGGCGAACCGCGTATGATCTCCGATCGTTGCTGCAACAACCGCCGGAAGGGGAATGCCGTTGCCGACGAGATGCACCCATGCCATGTCGACAAGCGCAAGACCACGCCACAGGTCGATCCAGGGGGTACGGCCTGTCAGGCCAGCACACGGGGGAGAAGACAACGCGTTTCTCGTATCCCGGGTTCGTCCTGTCGCGTCAAGACAGGTAGCGGCCGGGATCGTGTCCCCATCCGCGGGGCGGCTCCGTGCCCGCGGTCGGGGCTCCCGTAGCGAACGCTGTCCGTCAGAGAGACGACACGAGTCGCGTCGCCCGCGTCCGCCGGCCGGAGCGGTCCACAAGATCCACCACGATCTGGATCGCCTGTCCGGAAGCGATCAGGCGCTGCGCCCGCCGCGTCATGCGGAGAGTGAGCGTCGTCCTTCCTGTCTCGGAATTCAACGGGGCCATCGCCGCATTGGTTACCCAGCGACCGTCCGCGCTCCGCCCTCGCGCCCGACAGCGACCGCGCTTTTTCCC
>Ga0209101_1000464_pt1 | contig 33204 bp, 24 predicted proteins | sample ConPoolayeCmetaG_FD_185481 | JGI IMG/M metagenome (GOLD analysis project Ga0209101, IMG submission 185481) | Hot spring microbial mat communities from California, USA to study Microbial Dark Matter (Phase II) - Cone Pool mat layer C metaG... ...
TTCAAGATACCCGAATTCCGGAGGTATCAAGAAGCAGTTGCCTTGCCCTAACGGAAGAATCGAGAATCCCTTGCCCGCCTGCTAAGTTAGGCACTTGCCTTGAGCGCCGTCTTAACGCCGCCGGGCTTTCTATCTGGCAAGACGGGACCATCTTTGGTTACGGCTCTCACCCCTCTTATGAAGGGTCCGACTCTTACGGATGCGACGACCGGCTCGACCGCGATTTCCTTGAGTACCAACCTAACTTAGCCATCGAACATCATAGAGGCTCAAGGCCTCCCAAAGCACTCTCCAAGACATCCCAATCGAACCCGCATACCAGGGGCAGTGGGACTACACCATGGTCGAAGCCGTATCCATCAAGAAGATTAACAGCGACCCCTTTTTCACCGGCGCCGCCAACAACATCATCCGCCCCTGTAACAAGAGCTATTACGACGGCCTAGCCCTAAGATTCAACGACTCTTCCTCCTCGCCAACCGTGTTACGCTGCGTTGAAGACCATCACCCAGGCCCCGATGATGTCTGCGAACGCAGATGCTTCGATGACCAGGGCCAGGAAATAGAAACACTAGACTACTCCTACGCCGAAGCCATGACTTCCGACGGCGATATTGTCGGCTGGAGCGGCTCACATCCCAAAAACTCCTTTAACCCCGCCTCCACCAGCCGCAAAGCCGTCTACTGGCTAAACAACGAAACCAATGACGTACAAGACCTGCATAACGGCATCGTCTCCAATTACGGCTGGAGCATGGCCAGGGACGCAGCCGACCTGCTTCCCGGACAACCCCCCACCCGCGTAGTAGGCACAGTAATGCAGCCCGGAAACGACTCCTCCAAACGCGCCTTCATCTGGGAATTCAAACTCACTCCCACCCCCCACTGGACCGGCATGCTGCTAAGCAATTACCTGCAGCAAAAAGGCATCCCCCTAAACCCCTGCTTCACCCTCCAAGAAGCCCTCGCCATCTCAGCCGACGGCACCACTATCGCCGGCTACGGCATAAACGGCCAAACCTTAAACACCGAGGCATTCATAACACATATACCCACCTGCTTTGGCTTTTGCCGGGATCGCTGTTGCGAGTCGCATCCAGGCTGCTATGAAGCCCAATCATGCTGGCAGGACTGCTCCGTTCCGCCCACGCCGACGCCTCAACCAACCGCCTATCCAAGCAACGAGATTCTCACGGAAACCCAAGCAAGTTGGATGGATGCGCAGCTGCAACATACGCCGGGGCTAGAAATCCTTTGTATCACGCCGCCTGTATACGCAACAGCAACGGCAGAGCCCCTGGAGTGAGAAAAGCGGTCTTGGAATGTTAATACTCCTTTACCAATATAAAAGGATTATGCCCCACCGCCCGCTGACTGCTTACAGCGGCAAAAGCCGCTCTTTGCGCCTCAGGCGAAACGCCGCTTATATATTCAGGCAACCAGGTAATCAGATTACCCTCTCCTATTATGTCGCGGCATGCATCCTTTAAAAGCCGGGGAGGATCGTCTTCATAGCAGTATTCATGCTCGCCGGAATGCCCAGGAGCATAATACAACTCGCGCTGCAAAGGGACGTAAATACCGCCGGTTTTCATGGCGAATTCGGCCAGCACGCCTGCGGCACGCCTAAATACGACACCCTCCTCTCCCGCATGATAGAAGGCATACTCGTCAACACCATCACCGCAGGGACCTGGAGGCTCGCCGCACATGCATTCCGACCCGCAGGGTGCCGATGACTCCGGATTTACAAACCATTTGTTCCGATCTCCCCCTAATGCCTCCGGCAGCCCGCCGTATCCCTGGGCCTGAGCTGTTGCGTAATTAAGCCATTTGCCGGCCGCATCCTTGCGGTTGATAAAATTGGGCCCTACGTGATCCCCGGCGTGCAATATAGTTACCGATACCATTGCCCGCTGAAGCCGCTCCATTAAAGAGTCCTCCCCTGGGCGGCCAGGTAAACTCCCATGTTGGAGCAGGTACTGCTCGGAGTACTTATAATTCTCCCAGCTTTCGCCGCATATCCATTGGCCGGTCGCCCTTGAGCAGTTCATTATTCCGTCGGTGGCCACAATAATCACTTTGCGGGAATTAATTGGTGAAAACTCGGTATCGGCCAACTCATCTAACGCTTTTTCAATAGCCTCCACCATATTAGAACCCGCAATTGGGTCGTCCCAAAAAGACACATAACCGCGTCTTACAAAATTCGGCTCAATTGGGCCAAGCCCCTCTCCCCTGGCATCCCGGCGGATATTGTTAACGTTGCTTAACTGCATAATAAAATCCAATTTATCGGTAAAACCCTTTCCCAACGCCGGATAGGAATCAAAAATCCCTGCTTTAAAACCCATTAACTTAACCTTATCGGACAGTGAGCGCTGGCTGGCAAGCATCTGCGCCACGGAATTAATTGCTCCAAGAAAATCAGCCATAGGAAGCGGCGGCTCCCAAACATCCACCCAAAGATCCTTATAAACTTTAGTTGCTGACCCAATTTTATAGAAGGGAACATTCTTAAAAGATTCGTAGTCATTAGCATAGTGCTCTATCCCACCATTGGTTAACGGAATTTCCTGGTTGGTATATGAACCAATGTCGGGGTCCGGCGGGTTCGGCGGGTCTACGCAAGGTTTGAAATTCGATTCATTACCTCCTGCGTTTAGGCGGCAACGATACACTTGTCCATGTGAAGCGGCTTCTCCGCCATTAATCCACACCATGTTGCACCATATCCTACCCTCGTTAGTCATATAAACATAACTATCGACCGGGTACTTGCATATTGACCAGTTACCAAAAATGGGATTGACGGGGATATGCGCATTACTATAGGCAAACATAGCGGCGCCGCGCGGACAGATATACTTACGGGGCAATGCGTCATACGAAGCCCCCGGCCGGCAAGGTAGTTGACTGGGAGGGGTGCCAGAAATGGGAGCCGCAATCGCATCGCCCTCCTGGTAGCCTTTATGGCTTTCCCTAAACGATGTATTCCCTGCATCAACCGCAAAAACTACCCGCCGTGGCACCACCGCTGCTATTGCTTCAAACCCCACATTAAAATCTTCACGGCCGATAAAAAACCCGAAGGGAAGTTTAAAGGGATTGGGCGTTCTAGCTTTAACTCTCACCGCATTAATTTCCGGCACTTCCCCCTCGTGAGGCGGATTGTCCTCGCCTCTTGCTACAAAGCAGGGGTAGTCCGATTTTCCCTCCCGGCAATCTCCTTCCCCCTCAGTCTTCCAAACCCCAAAGGTTATAAGCCCCCCTGAGCCGCCCCCTCCAGCAGGGGGTCCAAAGTCAAGCACGCCAAGATCCGGGCTGCCGCGCATGCCAAAAAGGGAAACATAGTCGGCGTTAAAGACAACGCTGTTAGCACGATCGCGGGCGGCATTAGCGCGCTCCAAATAGTCGGCTTCATTCCCGCGCACAAAGCGCTCCAAAACCGCCAAGGCCGCATAGTTGACTGCAGTCCCATAGCGCGCCCGGTTAACCGATAAAATCCCGCTGCCTATAACCATTCCGCACAAAGTAATGGCGGCTACCACAAAAAAAACCATAAAAACAATATAGGCGCCATGCTGGTGGCTTTTTGTCGCCCGTGTATTGTTGAAAAACGTCATACAAAACCCCATCTAACAAAAGCCTCCGTTCCTATCCCCTTAACGTCAACCTATCGGTTTGCCGCCCCCTTCCGAACTACACTCACACGGCCAACACGGCGCATAGGTGCCCCAATCAAATGCCGGGGCATTGCACTTGCTACAGAACCAATTACCCATAGTTCCCTGGAGGCAACTACGCCCACATTGCTGTCCGCATGATGGGCTGCAACCCGCGCAGCTGGTCCCCTGCCCGCATGGAATATTCTTATAACAAAGTACAAACAAATTATTTGTAGTGCACAAGTCAGATTGACAAGGGTTGACGGTAGCCGTGACCGTCGGCGTAAGTGTATTAGTCGCTGTAGGCGTCGCAGTCTTAGTTGCAGTCTGGGTAGGTGTAGCGGTAATTGTCGGAGTCGGGCTCTCTGTTGCAGTCGGCGTGATTGTCCCAGTAGGCGTCGCAGTTTTAGTCGCTGTGGCTGTGCCGGTAGGTGTCGGCGTTCCCGTATTGGTCGGAGTATTCGTAATGGTGGGCGTCTGCGTTATGGTGGCGGTCAAGGTAATAGTCGGAGTCTGGGTTATGGTGCCGGTGGGCGTAACGGTTGAAGTTATGGTCGGTGTCCCCGTCTGGGTGGGCGTCTGCGTTATAGTCTTGGTCGGGGTTTGAGTCGCTGTGTTTGTCGGAGTCTTTGTCGGAGTTTGCGTCGGAGTCTTAGTTACAGTCGCCGTGGCTGTCGCCGTAGGCGTAGCCGTCCACGAACTTGGATCATCTGTGGGGGTAGGCGTAACCGTGACGGTAGACGTTGGGCTGCTGGTTGGAGTTATAGTGGGAAATGTCTGCACTACTCCGCCAAAAACGCTGACCTCACGGTAGCCTATTTGTGAGGGGCGCATCCTCATATCCGGGATAAAAGGCGTTATAAAATCAAACATAACTTCAAAACGCACCACAACAGGATGCACCCCCAACACGCTAAGCCACGATTCGGGAGGTTCGGGCCAGTCAGGCCCGGATGGCATTCCGCTTAAATCGCGTTTTAAGCCCCGCGTCGGATGCTCCACAAAACTAAACTGAGATAGAGAACAATTTGCATCCTTCCGGCAGACAGCCTCGCCAGGGCGCATGATGGCAATCTCTGCCTCAAAATCTTCCTCACTATTAATAATCGGGATGGTTCCATAAAGCTCCTGAGGATAGTGGCGGAACCTAACCAAACGGGCCAAGGAGTTTGATTCTGAACTTGAACTTGCCACATAGCGAGCGATTGCCACGGCCTCGTTGGCCACGCTAGAAATCCTTCTAAGATACTCCGTGCAGCAGTGGGGGCAGCCGTCCGGATTTGTTGGCCCAGGAGCAGAGCAGCTCAACATGTCGGTATTTACTTCAATTTCCAGCTTGCTCAGACTGTCTGTAGCCTGCTGGCTTGCATAGTTTAAAATAACTGAAATCAAAAACCAGCGTGCGATATCAACTATAAAGAGCACTAAAACCAGGAACAGCGGTAAAGTGAGGGCAGCTTCGATAAGCGAAGCGCCTTTCACATCAACTCTGCGATAATATTTATTAACGAGCCTCCCCAGCATAGCACCCTAAGTCTAGGACATACAGCCCGTTCAAGACAACCGGTTTTTCGCGGCAATTAAACGGCCTCATCTCTAGCTGGCGCACGCCAGAGTTCCTGCACAAGGCGGGTTACTCCCCTCACACAGGTTTTCCATCGTCTTACATTGGTATCTTCCGTTAACTGTTGTGTACGTCGCATCCCCATAATACCCCAGCTCGCCACAGCAGTTCAGCAATGGATTAGGATTCGTCGGCTCGCCAAGATTAGCCGGCTGGTCGGTAATAAGGTATGGGGCCGTAACCGTAATTTTTAAAGGAAGTGATAAGGGGACACTGGTAATAAGAGCGATTTTAGCCTTAAAGCTTAAACCCACAAGGCGCTGATCGGGATGGTAATATTCGCCGCCAAAGCCATGGTCTTGCAGGGGTTCAAACTCTACATCATAGAGCCCTAAGGAGGGGAATTCTTGCCGCCGGTAATCATCTACGATTTGAGTACGACGCATATTGGCTCGCACAAGCCCGACCGATTCATGGTTCCCGGAAAAGACGCCTGCTATTTGATACGCTGTGTTTACAATCCAGGTGTATTCGTTAAGCACCCGGCTTACCTCCAAGAGGCTTGCAAAAAGAAAAACGAGCAGCCCCGCTACCATGGCGAATTCCACCATGGCGGCGCCCTTTTGGCGCGGTCTTTTAAGAGGCTCCCCATAGCGGTTTCTACACTGCGCGATCATAACACCTTCTCCTTAAGCCGACACCGTGCTTAGGTAAGAATTTAGGCCCACTTACGGGCCGCCAAGACCTTCCCAGCGGGGAGAGACCTCCTTAACTGGTAACCCCCGCGTCCGATTGAAGCCCCGGCGCAAGCCTCCCATTTAGGGGTAAGCAATTTCCGTACCAACCCCTAAGGCCTTGAAAACAACCTTATGTACCCATATCGGAGGGAGGGAGGCGTTTGCTTCAGGGGGGGCTGCTTTGAGAATTCACTCCGGCCCTCGATGCTCTATCCGCCAATCCCGACTTGACGGCTGAAAGCGGCAACAGGCCACAAGGCTCGATCACCCTAGTTAAATAATCCCCTAGTGGGGTGAAAGACGGATAATAAAAAAATCAACTCGGCCTTGACCAAAATCATAGATCGGCCGCAACCTTACATCGAAGTGCTTGCTTAATGAGACCACCAAATCATCGATTCTTTCCTGAAAATTCTCCTCCAGAATCACTATATGTTCTTCCGACTTTGTAAAGAGCGAAGGAATATCACCCGAGTAATAATAGTCATAATCTTTTCCCCTAAGATCGGGCGCAAGCAGGCGAAAAGCGCCATGTCGAAGATCCAAGCCGGGTAAGTTAAACATGTGCACCGCTGCTGGCCTTACTGCCAGTTCCGCCGCTAGAACTCGAGCATGCCGCGAGACCGAGGATCCCATATTCTCTTCGTTAGGGCCGTCTTTTATGGTGTAAAAGCAAAGATTTGCAATGATCGCTAAAAACGATAGAGCGTAGCCGGCTCTCCTCTCGCTTCTTAAGACAAGGTCTACAAAGTCAATGGAGAGCACCCCCATTAAGACCAGGGCGGGATACAGGCGATGATAGTGGATCACAGCACCATACCCACTTAAACTCACCAAACCACAAACTGCCGCCATCAAAACAAACCACGCAGGGGAAAATCTAGGTTTGATAATTAGCAGTATCAACGATCCAATGAAGCACCAGCTTAATACCGGCCATAAAAAACCTGAGCAATAGAAGAAAAAAGCGCCCGGAGCGGTATCGGGTAACAAAAAGGCAGCCCCTATAAGACGGACGCATTGGCGAGCCACTTGGAAGGCGACCGTAAGAATCCCATCCTGCCACCAGGTAATGAAATCATTCAGATACTCCCTTCTGGGGAAAGCATCCGCCGGCACTTTGACATAATGCACCAAAAGTGGACCAGCAGTAAGAACCATCATTACACCGCTTACCGTCCAATGCCAAAGCAAGGTGCGTCTTGCCGGCAAGAAGACGAGAGAGAGACTTGCGACAACCAGCCAGACGACGGGAATCATTCGCGCCGAAAGGTAGAAGTTAAACGAAAGGCCAAGACAGACGCCTATAAGTAAAGCTAGGTACACAGAATCTCTACGAAGAAAGGCCAGACAACACCATACAAAAATAAGCGTAAGAAAAGCAGGCGGCACAAAATCCGCGCCAATCCGGTAGCTATGAAGAACACATGGTGTAGTCATGTAAATTAATGTGCTGAGCAGACAGGATTCTTCCTGAAAACGGAGGCGGAGCACCAAGAAGAAGGCTAAGTTTGTGGCCAAGCCCCATAGGGCTGCAGACAATCGAATACCCACCAAACCCGACTCAAAAAGAAGTCCTACCCGCAAACACAGCAGCGAAAAGGTTGGTATTCCCCACCAAGAAGAGGGGAGGAAAAGCCGTTTGGCATAGTCCGTAGATAACGCCAAGTCTCGAAGCTCACCCTCATCACCATGAATGTTGTACGGGTACTGCGCCGAATTGAAGGTGTTGAGTAGCAACGAAGCAAACGCCACGATCAACAGGGAACGCCAATTCTGCCGTAAGTAACACGCAACCGATAATCTTAAGGGTGGCTCTGGGGTCCAGGCAAATCCTACAGCTATCAAACCGGCTACCCAGAAAAAAACCGTCCAAGCTGAATGCACAATAGCGGCGCTGGCGATAGCACACGCAAAACCTATCAACCCAAGGCTCATCATCGCAATGGATAATGCTTTCACCACCTCCTCCCCATATCAAAAGTCATAACGCAGACTATTATCTGCATGATGTTTTTTCGCTTTCCTCATGGTCATGCCTCCTGGCGCCCCGGCGGCCAGCCGTAATGTTGCATGAAAATGCAACATTACGGCTGGCAAGTACATGGATGTACTTGCAAATTCCGAGCTTGGCGAGGAATTTGAAGTTCGACGTTTTGTAGGGGCCGAGTGGGGTCCCCAACAAAACGTCGAACCCGCGTGAATCGGCCAAGGATGGCCGACTCACGCGCATATTTCATGGCGAGCGAAGCGAGCTTCATGAAATATAAGGGCTAGTTTAGGACTCGTTCTGCCTTCTTACAAGATACAGGCCCACTATTTTGATAGCAGGTTAAGCCCGCCTTGTTCCGGACACTGCAAGGCCTATGCATGGATAACCGCAATTTGGTCATTTACCAGCTTGCGGACAGCATCAAAAAAGGCAAAGCTAAACTCAAATTTCGCACCGCCGTAAGACACTCCAATGAATACCACAAAAAACATATTGCGTGAACTGAGCCTACGATTGGCCTATGGCCTAGCCTTATTCAGCGGGTATGGATGCGCATCCTTCTGGCTGTTTCTAAATTGGGGCCAACGTTCAGTGCCTGAGTGGCAGCACTATGTTGACATGACAAATCTGCCGCCACCATTCAAGTACAGGGTTCTTGTTTCAATATTGTCAAACCTATTGACCCCAACGTGGATACGCGATCGATTCGCCAATTTGCTCGCGGCAGACAGTGCTCTTGCTAGGACTCTTGCACACTTAATTCCAGTTTCAAGCCAGTATGTACTGCCGGTAGCCGCAATGCTGTTGCTCTCATTTTTTGCGATCGTGGGCTACATGATCGTTATGCGCAAGTTTATTCAAAGCCTTTACCCACATGCTCAAAGTGCGGCTGACTTGATTCCTCTCGCAAGTGTTTTAGTGTTCCCACCTTTGCTTAAAGGGGCGACCCATTACAATTATGACTTCCCCTCACTGTTCCTTGCCGTTACAGCCCATTATCTAATGTATCGCAGGAACCTCGCCGCCTTCTATTTTATTTTCTTGCTCGGATTGGCCAATAAGGAAACAGCAGTCCTATGGTCTTTAACTTTTCTCTTGTTCTATTCTTCTAGACTGTCTTCTTGGCAGCTCATTAGGCATCTTGTTGCACAGACTGCAAGTTTCACCGCCCTTCGCTACGCAGTGGGAGGTTTTGAGGCTTTCACTTTATCGGGAAGCATCCACTTCAACCTTGGCCGCAATTTGGAGAGTCTCTTGTCATTCCCGCTTTTCGACAGCGAAGCTATTGTGGCGATAATCCTTCTTGCAACATATTTCGTCTCAGCTCAGTTCCATCAAAAACCCCTATTCCTTAGACTATGGCTATGTGAATTAATTCCATTGAGCGTCTTCTATATTATAGGTGGATTCTGGGGCGAAACCCGTATCTTCCTTGAGTTTACGCCGGCATTAATCCTGCTTAGTGTGCCAACGGTCACGGGTAGCTTACTGATGAAACCGCCCCTGCTTTCGACGACCGAAAATAAAAAAAAGACAGCGCGACTGACGGCAAGCGCAGTTTTCTTGACCTTTTCAAGTATCTTAGGCGCCGCTCTATTCTATAGAACATCTATTATGTTCTACAATCGCTTGATGCCTCTAGAGGCCGAACTTGAAACCCTTCCTACCACACAACCCGAGGGAAGCCCCTGGGATTCGCCAACAAACTTGGTATTTGGTTATAACTGCCTAAAGATACGTTTTGCTAAAGCAACTCGTATAAGGAGTTTCAAAATCGGCCTCGATAACAACGACGCATACGCGATAGCCCTAAAGCGTCAGAAAAATATGTTAGCGAAGTTTTTTGCACCCATCGTCCGGGACGGCGGAATTCGCGGCCGTTCCTTTGAGAACCTGGCTGCACTTAACGAGCTAGTTGATACGATAGAAGTGTGCCCCTTGATGGGCGATGGCAAATACAGCTTAGGCTATATTACCATCCATCACTAGGTGCAGCAGAACCTTCAAGGAAGCGAATAATAGTTACTGCCCAACGATAAAACGAGAAAAGAAACTCCGCATAATCTCCTTGGGCCCTGTGTGGCCAACGCCAAGTATCAAAGCATTGCAACTTATCAAAACCGGTAAGAAGCTCTCTAACACGACTGTTAGCGCAAAGGTCTCGCTGTAACAGAACGTTAGCCATTCTGTCTTTTCCGACTCTCCGCAGTTCCTCAGCTACCTCTTCAAGTTGCGACTCTCTAACAGCAGATACGTTTGTGAGGCCGTAGTTTTTCAGCAACGCTTCGAACAACCATGGATCTACGTGCGGCGGAAAAATAATGAGCATGTGTTCAGAAGGGCTGGCCCTTAGCACTGTTTGCATTAGATGGTAAGGGAATTCAGCGGGACGTTCATACACATTATAATGATGCAGTTTCACAAAATTGTAAGAGCCACTCAGCAAAACTATTAGCCCAGTTACAAGAACAGCTCGGCGACTTTGCTCCATTAAAGACAAACACCCCAGGCTGCAATAAGCCGCATATATAATCTCCATGAGATGAATTCGGGTTACAGAGGGATAAGCGTAATAGCCGAGCCCTCCGGTTACAAATGAAAGGACAAGACCGACGATCAGCAATTCGGTGCCTCGCCGACAAAAAGGAAACATAGATGACGTCATACCAAGTAAGAGAAGCCCCGCTCGAATTGGATCAACCACATTCCAAGCCAGAAAGTGATGGCCGGCATTGAAATAAGCCCAAGCCATAAAAGTTTGCAACGTGCGAAAGGTGACACTTCGTAAAGAAAACGCAGTCTGATCCCCTAAGTTTTTTTGCAAAAGATGAATATGCTGATCGAGCTGGACCAAAAAAGGGGCAGCCCCAGCTAGAAACCCAAGGCTAAAGGCAATGCCATGAAAACACAATCTGTAAAACCTACGCCCGGCCGGCTCATTCGAAAACAACTCCGGAATAAGAACAATCGACAGGGCCACACAACATGCTGCCAGGCTTCCAAACGGAGCAAGCAAGGTGCCAAGGCCAGCCACCATTCCCCCGGCCCAAAGATTAATCCACTCCTTGTATGAGCCTGGTTTAGAGTTTGCCAGGCTTTCATGAGGTCGCAGAAAAAACCACGTCCATACGAGCGGGACAAAAAAAGCAGAGTGAGGTTTTCCAATTATTGACCATACGGCGACAAGCTCAGAGAAGCCAAAGCAGGCTAAAGCGCAAAGGATCGCGAATCTTCTCTGCCAAATAGGTCGATCCTTAGGTAAGTATGCTTCAACAATTTTGGACAGTGGATAGAAACATAACAACGTCAATAAGGAAGAAGACAATCTCCATGACCAATTAGATGCCCCGCAGCAACGCATAACCAAGCCCTGCCAAAGTGTCAGGGCCACGGGGTGATCGGAATAAACCCCACTGGCTTCGACCCAGTCAATTTGCCAAAGCGACCGCAGGCCAGCGGCGGCTTCAAAAAAAGGCCATTCGTCGCCTATCAGGGAAAACTTCCAAGAGGAATAACCGAGCGAGTAGTAACACAGCAGCGCCAGCAACCCTACTATCCAGCCAAGAGCAGCGAACGAAAATCCCCTGGGGAGTATGGTTGGTTGAACTAACCTTCGTTTAAAGGCCAGGTGTAGGAATAAGCCTAAAATAACAAGCCAGCAAATCGCATAATAATTTTTAGTACTGTGTGTCAGTTCTTTCGTCACAAATAAAGCAAGCGAAAAAGCAGCTGCACCTCCCGGCAAGAAAAGCAGAGTCTTCCAACTAAAACCTTCAACAGGAAATTCGTTACCGAAGCCACTAAGCCTATCATGGGATCTCGTCCGTAAGGCAATAAAAAGGGCTACAGTCAAAGCCATGACAAGATAACAACCCTGCCCATGAGGTATTACCATAATTGGAAAAGAGGAGCAGATAGCCGTGTCCTGCGCCAGCCAGGAAATTCTTTCTTGCACTCTCGCCCGCGAAACGGGCGGTAAACGCCATAGAACTACCAACACAATAATAAGAAAGAACGCAATTACGTTAATAAACGAGCGGCCAGCTGAAAAAACAAAACATCTATTGGCGGCCTCTCTCATATACTTCACCCCTCTGAGCCACGTTAGGTAGCCTTGACATGATTGTGAGCTCCCCCACCTCCTGTCTCACCCCAATGGACATGACACCGCCTCATCTAGCTGCTCCTTTAACTTAATCTTAGTGCCGGAAGGAGCAGCTCCCGTTTCCCTGACCCCTCAAAAGATCTCACTTTGACATCACTAACCTGCACTCATTTGCGCATACTGGCAAGCGGCACGAGTTAATGTCGGTTTCTTCACGCCGCGAGCGGAGCCATCATTTTCCACGGCGCACACCCTGGCAGCTTATTTTATAATGACTTTCTTAGTATTAATATTCCTGTTCTTGGCGCCATGCAACTACGGGTTTATAACTTCAAGTTCAATCCCTCCGACTTGTGTCACCGGCTAAGCACCATGCCGTTCTCAGAATCCAAGCCCCAGCCCGCTTAGACTGCGGCTGACAATCTGACGCCTCGCCGCATCCCCGCGCTGATGAACCAACGGTATATGCGAGAGAAGTCAGCTAAGCCTAAAGCCATAGCGGCTTCCGATTGAGTTCACAGAGCCGATCGTTTAACTTGGTAAGTGCCTTTATTTCCAACGCAGTTCCTTAAGGTGCACAAAACCATACTGATCAGCATCAAGGGCCTGGAGGTCAAGCGATATCTGCTTTACATTATCAAGCCTCTGCGGGAACTTAATCTGCACAGTCGCTACGCCTCCACCGCTATCAGCATCATGGTATCCAAGATCGACCGGTTCAGATTGGACTACCACCTGGAGAGTGATACGTACCGCGTGGTTGTTAGAGACAACAAGCTCAAGTTCAGACATGGACTGAGGTGTCACGTCAAGAACCAGATGCAGCGGATTAATACCGGCCGTTCTAACCAGCGTAGCCTCGTTGTTGTCAACAATAAACGCAGGCTCACCCATGTCAAAGGGGGTGTGGGTAAGCACAACGGGGCCGAAGCGCGTATCTAATCGCGCCTTGAGCAGTTGTCTGCGGGCTTTTTCCTGCTTAACCTGCCAGTCTACAAACCCGGGCTTGGGCTGCAAAATCGCGCCATAATAAAGCGGCTTATGGCGCAAATCATAAAATGTCTTGATAATTGATAGCTGCAAGGGGCAGCCGGAATAAGTAATTCGATCTAAGAAAGAAGCTTGAATTATCCAGAGCGAGCCAGCAACTGGCTCTAATCGCCCCTGGCATAAACCATATGCATCGAGCACCCGCAATTTTGGCTGAAAATCCTGAGGAAGATAGAAGGCCGGGAAGATCTCCCCCGCATTGAACAGATCAGCCGCTAGATATATCTTCTCGTAGACCTCGCTCTGCTGCCCGGCCCACTCAAAAACTTCGCGGGCCCCGATCTGCAGGCCATAAAAGCCGTAATCACGGTAAAGATATGGTGCCACCTGGTACACATGGTGTCTAAACCAGGCAGCCTCGGCAAGTAAGGCTGCCAAACATAGAGAAGGCGCAATATATGAAAGCTTAGTGCGCTCTTCAAGCCAGGTTAAAATTGCGCTGATCCCAATTAGGCTGAAGAGCAAAAACACCAAGGCCACCGGCATAACACGCAAGCTGGTATAAGCAAACGGAGCAGCCGAAAGAGGACTGGCTACTAGAACCGCAACCAACGAGCGATATTCGATACAGCGCAGAAAGCGCAGGCATATGAGCAGCCCTGCCAAACACAGCGGAGCACTCCATCGGGGAAGAAGCGGCAGTTTAGGGATGATGTGTCTTTCACTAGGACCATCTTTGTGCGTTGCCTCCCAGCTGTACCAAAAAAGCGGATTAAGCGCTCCGAGGTGGTTTTTTACGATACGGACAAGCTTCTGTTCAGTAGGCAAATTGAGAAATTCTTCCAGCCCAACCGACTGAATGCGCCGCATGGTTTTTTCAGGCGACGTCGCCTGCAGATAAAAAAAGGGAGAGAGCAGCCCCAGCAGCAATACCCCGGCCAGCACAGTTCGTTTCCACTGCTTTAAATGAACTGAAAAATTGACAAGCAACAGCGCCAACCCAGTGCAGGCCACCCAGCCACGGGCCGGCACATACGAATAAAATGTCATCGCCGCCGCCACGGGCAGCGCCAAGGCGGCCCACAGCGCTCCCTCAAAAGCTTTGAGGTAAAGAGCAATTGTCAACAGGAATAACACTAAGGCTTGAAATGGCTCGAAGCCGGCTCGGGCGTGGAGAAACCAAATGGGCGACAAAGCGAAGGCAAAGAAAGCCAGCCAGGCATGTCGGCATTTGAAAATGTATTGCAACGCCAGAAAGGCTGTCCACACCCCGATCACGGAGAGCGCTGCCGAACGCGCACGCACGGCAAACTCATTTAAGCCAAATACGGCGTTAAAAGGCACCTGAAAGTAAACAGACAGCGCCAGTTGAAACTCTCCCAAGCCTCGAACTAACAACGGCAAAAACTCTCCGCTTCGATCACGGCCGGTTTGCAGAAGACTCTGAGCCTCAACTCCGTGTACGGCTTCGTCGCAAAAAAAGTACGGCGGAAAGCCGGTCAAGTTCTCAAAAATAAGAAAACAATAAACCAAGAAAGAAACTATGCTTAAAGCCTGCCGGCTTTTAAGGACAGACCTTAAATGAAGTTCTAAGTTCACTTTCGAGAAATCCCTTATTTCAGCTGCGAGTCTCTCGTGCCTCCCCGGCACCGACCAGGTTTATGTTTAACGCCAAACGCACAAGCTCCCATAACGGCAAGGCCGCCAGCAACATAAGACCCGGGTAAAGAGGCAACAAATACCTGGGAAACTTGACCTGCAGGCCGGCCGTAGCAAAGAAAAACAAGAACATCCAGCAAAGAAGGAGCGCCTCCGTGGCACGAAAGCTGAAAAATACCCGTCTTAAAGCCAACGCCAAGCCGGCCAAGGCCGTAAGCGCCACCGGCCAGCCTAAAGTGTAAAAAAACATCTGCTCCAAGTGATAAAGGTAGGGAAGAGTGCCTGCATACTGCACCGTGTAAGGCGGGCGCCAAAGGCCCCGCGCCATATTGATTTGTTCCCGGGTATGGGCCAAGAAGGTTTTAAAATCAAGCACAGCATAGGGCTCAAAAATAAAGCCCACAAGCGCCCCCATCAGCAGGCTCAGGCTAAACAATAATAAAGTACGTAAGGGTTTCCCTCCATATTGCCGCTCCTTAAACAACACATAAACAAGCGCCAAAATAAAAACCGGAAGAAGCAACAGAGAGCTAACTTTAGTGGCCCATGACAAACCCATTCCAATTGCCGTAAGCAAATAAGCCGTAAAAGAATTCTTTTCCACGATCTTAACCATGCCATAAATCGCCAGCAGACAAGTGGTGGTTAAAATGACATCGCTCGTGTAATAACGCGACAACTGAATGTGAAAAAAATTAAGCGCCAACAAGGCCGCCGCAATTAAACCAGCCGGCGGGCTTTTAAATAAGTCTCTGCCAAGGAGATAGGTAAGCAAAACACCCATTAAGCCAAATAAGCCGCATATAATTCTACCGCTGTAAAAAAGCCCGTCATAGCTCTTTGCAAAAGGGTAAAAATACCCCGCCACCTCGGAAACCACCCATGTCAAATAAAACGGCAAACTGCCATATGCAAAAGAATGAGGATTAAGATCTTTAAGACTCAAACGCTCCGTCACGAACACCATGTGACGTTCATCAGGATGATGCCCCAAACCATACGAAACAGCGTAAAACCTAAAAAAGCCCCCTACTCCCAAAATAAACAGGAGCATCCAAAGGAAGCTTAAATTGTTTTTTCTAAACATGCCCGCTATTCCCTCAACGCCCCCTAAAACCCAACCATCACCGTCATGGCACTTTCATAAAGCCAAGACGGAAAAACCCCCAACAGCACCACTCCCAGCGCACAAACGGAAAGCACACTACAAAGCCCCCACTCTACGGGACGCACTCCTTGCTCGCTAAGCTCAATCGGAGCTTCAATAAAATACATCGCCACTATAACCCGCAGATAATAATAACAGGAAAGCGCCGAATTAATAACTGCCGCCACCACCAGCCAAACATAACCAGCCCGCACGGCGGCATTAAAAATATAAAACTTCCCCAAAAGCCCCCCCATCCCGGGCGGCAATCCCGCCAAAGACAACATAAAAAGCGCCATCACTAACCCCAAAAAGGGCTGGCTCCAACCCAAACCATTAAAACGGGTGATATCGTCCGGATGACGGCTCTCCCCATACGGCGAAGTCACCGCCAAAACCACCCCAAAGGCGCCCAAAGTCATTAAGCTATAAACAGCCAGATAATAAAGCAAAGCCGCCCCGCCGCCCACCTGCCCGCCGCGCGCTGAAAAAGAAACCACCATGTAACCCACCTGCGCAATGCTGGAATAGGCCAACATGCGCTTCATGCTCCTCTGACGCAAAGCCGCTAAATTGCCAAGCGTCATGGTAAGCACCGCTATCAGCCACACCGCCCCGGACCAAAAAAGCACCGCTTGCCCAAAGGCTCCCCAGACTACGCGCAGCGCGGCCCCGAAAGCGGCAATCTTCACCGCACAAGCCATAAAAGCCGTAACCATTGTGGGAGCCCCCTGATAAGCATCAGCCACCCAAAAGTGAAACGGCACCGCACCAATCTTAAAAACAAGCCCCACCAACATAAGCCCTAGGGCAAAAAGGAAAAGCGGCGAGCCAGCCTGGGACAGGCCTTCGCGCAGGGCCATAATATGCGTCGAGCCGCTCACACCATAAAGCAACGCTATGCCGTAAAGCAAAAACGCCGAACAAAAAGAACCTAAAATAAAATACTTTAACGCCCCCTCAACCGCCGGCCGCCGCTTTATCGCCGACCCGCACAAGCAATAAAGCGCAAGCGACATAAGCTCCAAACCAATAAACATGGTTACAAGCTCAGCCGCGGAACCAAAGACCATGGCCCCCAGCGTGACAAACAAGATAAGGACATAGTACTCCCCGGGAGAGTCAACCCCCTCTTCCTTAAGCCGCCCGGCCCCTAAAGTAAGAACCAAAAAAGCCGCGCTAAGAAGCAATATTTGCAGGAAAGAACTCAAGCGATCGGCGTACATGAGCCCTCCCAAAATGGAGGCCTCCGGGGAGGCGTAATAAAAGCCAATCGCGGCAAAACCAAGCGCTGACGTTACAAACCAAACCGCTAAAACGGCCCGCGGCCAATCCGCCTTTAGAGAAACTTCTAAGACCAAGAAAACCAAGGCGCCCAACGCCACCACGATGAGCGGCAAAGAAAACAAAAAATCCTGGAGCATAAAGTTTTCCATAACTTTATCCGCCGCTAGAACTAAAAGCTCCATCCCAAAAAACCCCGCCTACAGGCGCCGGCAGCGGATCCTTGGAGGCAGCACGGGCTTCAAGCATCTTAGCACGCTCTTGCACGCTGACGATTACACCGCTTACCGCAGGTTCAAGCCGCCGCACAATAAAAGGCGGATAAAGACCAAGCAGAAAAACAAGCGCCAGCAAGGGGATAAAAATAAAGGCCTCCCTAAGGCTTAAATCCCTAAGCGCGCCGTTTTTCCCCTCATCCAACGCGCCAAACATGACTTTCCTATAAAAACTCAAAAGATAAACAGCCGCCAACACCACCCCCACAAGCGCCAAGGCGCTTAAGAGCGTATAGACCTTAAAACTTCCCGCCAAAATCATAAACTCGCCTACAAAACCATTGGTGGCCGGCAACGCCATGGAGCTCAAAACAAACACCATAAACACCAAGGCCAAACGCGGAAGCTTAGCAGCCAACCCGCCGAACTCACTCATTTCCCGCGTATGGCGCCTCTCATAGAGCGCACCGACAAGAAAAAATAGCGCACCCGTCGAAATGCCATGGTTTAACATCTGATATACCGCCCCCGTGAGCGATACTTGATTCAAAGCCACAAGCCCCAAGACACAAAAGCCAAGATGTGAAATAGAAGAATAGGCCACAAGCTTTTTAATGTCGCTTTGCGCCCAAGCCATAAGCGCCCCGAAAACAATCCCCGTGAGCGCTAAAAACGCCAGATACGGAGCCAACGCCTCCCCGGCACGCGGAAAAAGCGGAAAGGCAAAACGCAAGAACCCATATACCCCCATCTTAAGCAACACGGCGGCCAGAATCACCGAACCTCCAGTGGGCGCTTCCACATGCGCATCAGGAAGCCAGGTGTGCAAGGGGAAAACAGGCACTTTGACGGCAAAAGCCAGGCCGAAGGCTAAAAAAAGCCCCATTTCCTGGCGCAACGTAAAGGAGCTGTATCGTAAAAGGTCGGGCAAAAAAAAGCTAAGCTCATTTTGCTGCTCATAGTAAAGGCAAGCCGCATAAAGAATGCCGGAAAACATAAGCACGCTTCCGGCCACGGTAAAAAGCACAAACTTAAGCGCCGCATAAATCCGGCGTTTGCCGCCCCAAAGCCCGATTATAAAATACATGGGCGCCAGCATCAGCTCCCAAAAAAGATAAAAAAGAACCAAATCCAGCGCCAAAAGCGTGCCTAAAATCGCCGTTTCCAGAATCAACATGCCCACCAGATAACCGCGTAAGCGCTTCTCAATCGCTTGCGATCCCAAAATCACAAGCGGCATAAAAAAAGTGGTAAGCAACACCAAGGCCAAGCTGATACCGTCCACTCCCAGCGCATAGGAAACACCCAAAGACGGTATCCAGGCATAGCGCTCCAACAACTGAAAACCGGAATAGGAGCTCTTAAAATTAAAGAGCACAAGGAGCGACAGAACAAAAGTAAGCAAAGTCACCAGCAAAGCAAAACGCCGCATGCGGTTTTGAGGGCCTGCTACCCCTTCCTCTCCAGGCCCGGGCTTAAAAGGCAAAAGAACCATCAAAAGCGCGCCCAGCAGCGGCAGGAACACCAAAAAAGAAAGAAGCGGAAGCTCGGGCGTTTCCCTTGTCATAGCGCTAAAAAACCATATAGAAAGCAGCTAAGAGCACAGCAGCAGAAAAGACAAACAAGGCATAATGACGGACCTGCCCACTTTGCACCCGGCTTACCACTAGGGCCAGAGCGTCCACTAATCTTGCGCCCCCGTTCACCGTCCCGTCTATCAAGCCTTGGTCCACAAAGCGCCAAAGACCCACACTCAATCTTTCAAGCGGGCGCACAATTAAAAGCGCATAAATCTCATCCACATAATACTTGCCCCTAAAAAGCCTGGCCGTAAAAGGGAATCGCTCCTTAATCCTCTCAATCAACCAAGGCGCTTTAAGGTAAAGCGAGAGGCCGACCAAGACCCCCAAAAGCCCGGGCCAAGAATGGACAAACAATGCTTCCAGGACGCCTCCCGGATCGAAATTAAAATACGGCCCGGAGAACAGGGGACGCAAATAATGCTGCAACGCGTGCGGCAGAGCTAAAAAATATCCGCTGAACACCGAAAGAACCGCCAACGTCAGGACGGCTCCGTTCATCTTCCAGGGTGGCTCATGAGCCGTCAAATTTCCCTGCGCCGGCCCTAAAAAGATCAAGCTAAAAGCACGTGCAATATAAAGCGCCGTTACAAAGGCCGTGAGCCAAGCCAAAAGCAAGGCAAGCTCCGCTAAGCGGCCCCAAGTTTCAAACGCCCCCGACTGCAAAGCTAAAAAACAAGCATGCTTTGAATAATAACCCGCAAGCGGCGCCATCCCCGCCAAAGACAAGCCGGCTACGGCGAAACTCATAGCCGTAAGCGGCATCTTCCGCCATAGCCCCCCCATTTTCCGCATATTTTGTTCATGCCCGCCACAGTGCATCACCGAACCAGCGCTTAAAAAGAGACAGGCCTTGAAAAAGGCATGGGTTATTATATGAAACACCGCCACCCAATAAGCCCCGGCAGCCGCCGCCATAAACATGAAACCAAGTTGACTGATGGTGCTATAAGCCAAAACCTTTTTTATATCGTCTTGCGCCAGCGCAATGGTAGCGGCCAAAAAAGCAGTTAAAACCGCCACCACCAAAACCACCAGCATGGCCAAGGGGGCCAAAGCATATAGATAGTTTAGGCGCACCATCATGTAGACGCCGGCTGTCACCATAGTAGCGGCATGAATTAAGGCCGAGACCGGCGTAGGCGCAGCCATGGCATCCGGCAGCCAAACAAAAAGCGGGATCTGGGCTGACTTGCCGCTGGCGCCGATAAAAAGACATATACCAACCCAGCCGTAAAGGGCGCTTAATTCCGGATGCCGCTCTATAAGAAGCCTTAATTCGGAAAAATCAAGGGTGCCGAAATTAAGGTAGAGGAGAAAAATACCAAGCAAAAAGCAAGCATCCCCAATGCGGTTTACAATGAAGGCTTTATTAGCGGCGCCTGCAAACTCCTCTTTTTTAAACCAAAAACCAATCAACAGATACGAACAAAGCGCCACTCCCTCCCAACCGATAAACAAAACAGGCAAATTAGCCGCCGAAACCAAAAGCAACATGGCGGCCAAAAAGAGATTAAGATAGGCAAAAAAACGGCCCGCTGCCGGATCGCCCGCCATATAACCAATAGCATAAAGATGAATCAGCGTGCCTACGCCGGCAACCACCAGCGACATCACCGCGCCAAGAGCGTCAAAGCGCAATGTCAACGCAGCCTGTAAATCCCCTACCGCCAACCACTCAAAAAGCCTCTGCTCGAAAGCCCGCCCGTGAGGAAGAAGGAGCGTTAAACCCGCCACATAGAACAGGGCCGCTCCGGAAGCGCCGGTGGCAATCCAACCGGCCAGCTGCTTATGCTTAAGGCCCACCAAATAGGCAAAGAGCGCTCCAAGCAAGGGGAAAAAAACAACCGGCCAGAGGATGCTGTAACTCACGCTCATAGAAGCCCTTGCCCCTACCCTTTTAATTCACCGGCATCGCTGGTCTCAACCGATCTGACCGTCCTAAAAAAAGCAATGATGATCGCCAGTCCTACCGCCGCTCCAGCCGCCGCCACGATAATTACAAAAAAAGCCGCCACCTGCCCATGCAAATTGCCGGCCGCCTGCGACAGGGCCACCAAAGCCAAATCAGCTGCGTTCAACATAAGCTCAATACACATCAACACGACAATGGAGTTGCGGCGTACGATCACACCTACCACGCCGACCACAAACATAAGGCCCGATAAAATCAGATAGTGGCCCAAAGGAATCACCCTTACCCTCCTTGGCCCGGCCGGGAGCGGGCCAGCATCACCGCACCGCAAAGCGCCGTCAAAATCAATAGGCCCGCCAGCTGAAAAAGAAACACATAGTCTGTAAAAAGAAGCCGGCCGATCTCAGCCACTGTGCCTGCCGTCACCTGCACGTTATTAGCTGATATCTGCGGCAAAGCGCCCTGCAGCAAGGGAAACAGCACCACAAGAAACAAACTTCCCAACACAATCGCCGCTACCGCCAGATAATCCTCACGCCTTTTATGCTGCTCAATCTTGCTGCTTAACAGCAACAAGGCTATCAAAACCAATACCACTATTGCACCGGCATACACTATCACTTGAGCCAATGCCAAAAAGTGCGCCTGTAGCATGGCAAACAACCCTGCCACCGCAAGCAAGTTAAGAGCCAAGGCCAGCGCCGAGTTTAAAGGACTCCGCAAACTCACCACCGCCACGCCCGAAGACAGTACAATAAACGCCAATAGCCAAAACAAAGCCGTCATACAAGATCCCTAGGCGGCAAGCTTCCAGGCAGCCGCCGAAATCAAGTTCACAAAGCCCACTTCCAACAAGCCCTTCCAGCTAAGATTCATTAGTTGATCATAACGAAAGCGCGGCAAAGTCCAGCGGATTGTAATCTGCAAGACACAAAAAAACACTACCTTGCTGAGCAAAATAAAATGGCCCGCAAGCGCCGCCTGCCAACTCCCGGAGGGCAGACTTACAAAGGGAAACGGATGCCAGCCGCCGAAAAATACAAGCACCATAACTAGAGAAACCAGCGCTATTTCCGCAAACTCCGCCAGCCAAAAAAGCAAAAATTTCATGCCCGAATACTCGGTTAGATAGCCGGCCACAATCTCGGCCTCGCTTTCCGGCAGGTCAAACGGCACACGCTTGGTCTGAGCCATGCCCGAAACAAAGAATATCAAACCAGCCACAAACATCATGGGGCTTTTCATAATACCCCAAAGCCCGCTTTGCGACTCGACCATCTGGTACAGATCAGTTGTGCCATACACTAAGATTACCGTTCCCAGCGCCACCCCCATGGGAAGTTCATAAGAGAACATCTGCGCCGCAGCCCTAAGCGCCCCCAAGAGCGAAAACTTGTTGTTGCCGACCCAACCCGCTAACAGCACCCCATACACACTAAGAGCCCCCATAGCCAACAAGAACAAAACCCCGCCGTCATAAAAGGACGCTGCTTGCGGCCGGATATGGTAGCCGAACAGATTGAACTCCGGCGCAAGCGGCAACACTGCAAAAGCCATAAACACCGGCACAACAGCCAAAAAAGGAGCCAAGGCGTGTAAAAAAGAGGAAGCCCCCTGCGGCACGAAATCCTCCTTAAAAAGAGCTTTAAGGCCGTCGCAAAGCAAAGTATTAATCACCCCTAAGCGGCCCAATAAGCGCCAGCCAAAATAAAAAGGTTTGAGCAGAAGTACATTTGTCTCCGCGAAGGCACCGGCGCGATTTGCTCCAATACGGTTCTGTATCAAAGCCGATCCTTTACGTTCCACCCAAGTACAAAACGAGGCCAAGCCGAGGGCTAAACCAAATGCCAGCAAAACCTCCAACACTAAAATTATGAAATTCATAATGTAAAGCTTAAAACTTAAGGGCCACACCTCCCTTGCTAAGCAACGAGACCGTAAGCCCGGCCAGTCTAGGCTCATTTTTTAAATAATGTTCAGTCAGTTGTGACTCATCGCCAGAAACGCCAAGCTTAATGCCAAAAGCCGCGGCCAGGGCATTAATAATCCACCATTCGGGCTTTGTCCCCCAGGGAGGTTCCACCACCCGCGAAGTGTATTGCAGGCGTCCGCTTCCATTAATCAATAAGCCCGCTTTTTCCAAAATGCTTTGGCCGGGTAAAACAACTCCTAAAACCGAACTGAGCTTGGATTCAGCGCTGCTTAAGACCGCCGCCGTACGGGAGGCGCGGCCTAAGCCTTGAAGAACATGGTCATCTATGTCCTCCTCTAGGAGCGCCCGCTGGCCGAATATCAAAACCCCATCAGCCTTACCCTCACGCACGCGTTGCAAGGTTTCATTATAAGATGCTTCCAAGTCGCCTGCTACTAGCCCCGCAAACTCCGCCGCGCGAAAATCAGCCGCATAGTCGGGACTAATCAAAAGCGCCTGGAGGGCGTTTAAGGTGCGACGGCGGTAGCTTAATACCACGCTGTACTTTTGACCAAGCTTAGACAAAAACTCTTTTAACAGCGCATATTCTTCCAAAAGCAAATCCGGCGCTACAAAAACAAGGAGCTCTCCTTGCAGCACCTGCTTAAACCGCGCGGCGGCCACCGTCCACTCGGCAAAAGAGCCGTCAATAAGCGGACGTACGAGGCGCGGCTTAGGTAAAAAGCGCTTAAAGCCGTAACGCCCTTCATCACACATCCACTCTTTATTAACCGCGGGATTAAGGCGCGCTCTTACCAGAACTATCTCCCCGTCCCGCACAGCCACCCGGCAATTGCAGCCCGTTGAGCAACCCGGGCAGACAGCCTCAGCCTCTTTGGCAAACCAGATGCGAGTATTAAAACGCCAAGGACGGTGGGTAAGCGCCCCGACCGGACACAGATCAGCCACTGTTCCAGACAAAGGATTGTCCAGCCGGCGGCCTTCGCTCAACGAAATTTCAACTCGATCACCTCGCCCCACAAGCCCAAGCTCTCCGGTCTTGGTAATTTCATCGCAAAAGCGTATGCACCGCGTGCAAGCAATGCACCGCTCGCCATCTAAAATAACATACGGCCCGATAGGTTTGGCTTTGACCTTACGCACCTTATTTTCCAAAAATCGGCTGTCACGGGCGTTATATTTATAATGATAATCCTGCAGTTTGCAGCGTCCCGACTCATCACAGACCGTGCAATCAAGGGGATGATTAATTAAAATAAACTCCAGCACAGCGGCCTGCGCCTCAGCTACCTCCTTGGATGTAAGATGGGTAAAGACCTCCATTCCTTCCCGCACTTTCGTGTTACAGGCTATCTCCAACTTTGGACTGCCCTTAACCTTCACCTGGCAAATGCGGCAATTCCCGGCCACAGATAAGTGAGGATGGTAACAAAAATGCGGTATTTCAATGCCTACCGTCTTGGCGGCCTCAATAAGGTTAAGCCCTTGAGGTACAGTAAGCGCGCGGCCGTCAATCTTTAAAGTCACCATTTCGTTATGCAGCGGTCCTGCTTCGCTCATACCCTGCCTCTGCGCTTAAACGCCTTTAAGCCGGCTTACATCCTCCGCACCATTCGGCAAGTGCTTACCTGCTCCTTTAATGCGGGCCTTAAACTCCTCGGGAAACTTGCGGATAAAACCTTGAGCTGCCAGTGCCACCGCGTCGCCGAAAGCGCAAATGGTGTGGCCGGCGATTTGACCGCAGACGCTTTCAATAAGCTCAATATCGCCGACTACACCCCGGCCGGCGGCCAACCGGTCAAAGATCTTCGCCACCCAACCGGCCCCTTCCCGGCAAGGAGTGCATTGACCGCAGGATTCATGGGCATAAAAACGGGCGATGTTACAAGCCGCTGCCAACATGTCAGTGGTTTCATCCATTACTATAAGCGCCCCTGAGCCAAGGGCCGACCCGGCGGCTTGCAGGGATTCATAGTCCAAATTCACCCCCGCTAACTCATCAGCCCTTAAAACCGGAAATGAAGAACCACCAACAAGGACTGCTTTAAGCTTCCGGCCGTGCCACACTCCGCCGCACTCTTCAGCGATAAAGCGCTCGAGCGGATAGCCCAATTCTATTTCGTATACACCCGGGCGGTTAATATGACCCGCGGCGCTTATTAGCTTAGTGCCTTTAGATTTGGCAGTGCCGATTTGGGCGTAGGCCTCAGCCCCAAGCTCAAAAACTCTTACACAAGCGGCCAGGGTTTCAGTGTTGTTCACCACGGTAGGACAACCATAAAGCCCCGCCAACGCCGGGAAAAAAGGCGGCTTTAACCTGGGCTGGCCTTTTTTCCCCTCCAACGACTCCAAAAGAGCCGTCTCCTCGCCGCAGATATACGCCCCGGCGCCTCGGTGCAAGGTCATATGGTGGCTAAAGCCGCTGCCGAAAATGTTGTCCCCTAAATAGCCTGCACGATAACAATCAGCCAAGGCTTGGTTTACGCGCATGTAGGGAAAGCAGTATTCACCCCGCATATAAATAAAACTGCGCCGGCTTTGCACCGCCCAGGCGCAAATAAGCATGCCTTCAATACAAAGGTGCGGATCACGCTCCAGCAAAAGCCGATCCTTAAAGGTTCCGGGCTCACCCTCATCGGCATTCTGCACCACATAGACCGGCTTTCTTGAATTGCGCGGGACATAACTCCACTTAACGCCGGTCGGGAAACCAGCCCCGCCCCGGCCGCGAAGTCCCGATTTTTTTACCTCTTCTATCGCCTTGAGCGGCTCCATGCCAAGCACGCGGCGAATGACGGAATATCCACCCCGGCTTTCATAACCGGCAAGAGTGTGCTGGTCTGCTTCTTTAATGTTCGCCAACAAAATCTGACGGTGATTACCCATGAGCGCCTTACACAATCTCCGATTTGGGATAATCCTTAAGCCCGACCCCCAAGGAGTCCAAAATGGTGGAATAACTTAAGTCCGGCTTTTCAACTGTTAAGCGTTCGATTATCAGCGCCAGCTTTTGCGGCGTCAGATTTTCAAAATAATGGTCGTTTATCCGGCACACCGGAGCAGTACCACAAGAGCCAAGACATTCAACCTCTTCATAACTCCACATTCCGTCAGCGCTCACTTGGCCGGGCTTAAGCCCAAAACGATCCCGCAAGTACTCCACAATCTTCTCAGCGCCGCGAAGGGCGCACGGCAAGGTGCGGCAAACTTGAATATTGTAACGCCCCAGCCGGCGGCTATAAAACATGCTATAAAAAGACGCCAGCTCCCGCACATGTGCCGGCTGAACGCCGGTCCTCTCAGCTACCCAGGCAAGAGCTTCCTCGTTAAGGCAGCCTAATTCCTCCTGGGCAATATACAAAGCAGGTACAACGGCCGATTTTTCCGCCGGATATTTCTTTTTTATCTCCGCCAAAGCCGTCTCGGCCCGTTCCGAAAGCTTCATGCCGCCCTTGTTCAACTTGTAGTCACCTGTCACATTCGCCGCCAATCATGTTCTGCATGCCGAAGGTGGGAACAATGTCAGCCAGCGAGTGTCCGGTAATCATCTTGGCAAAAACTCCCATATGAATAAAAGCCGGTGCGCGGACATGCACCCGGTAAGGACGGCCGCTGCCGTCAGATACCGTGTAAAATCCCAATTCTCCGTTTCCGCCTTCCACCGGCAGATAAACATCGCCGGCTGGAGGTTCCACTCCGCGGATAATAAGTTCAAAGTGGCTGATCATCCCCTCTATCGAACTATAAACTTTGTCCTTCGGGCAAAGCACAATATGAGGGTCGGAAAGAGCAATCGGGCCGGCGGGAAGGTTTTCTATGGCCTGTTCACAGATCCGCATGGACTGCTCCATTTCCTGGAAACGCACCAAAAAACGGTCATAATTATCGCCTTTGCTGCCCAGCGGAACCTCAAAATCAAAATCATCGTAAGAAGAATAGGGAAAGGCCTTGCGCACATCATAATTCAGGCCGCTAGCCCGTCCCAACGGGCCGCTTAAACTATACTCCACCGCCTCCTCTAAGGTGATGGTCCCTATATCGCACATACGATCGATAAAAATCCGGTTGCGGGTGAGGAGCCGATCGCAATCCGCTAGCTGACGCCGTACTTTGGCGAAAGCCGCTTGCATGTTTTCGCCAAAGCCAGGCGTTAAATCAGCCATTATGCCCCCCACTCTGGCAAAGGACACGGTTATTCTGGCGCCGGTCATCTCTTCCAGTAGGTCATATAGGTACTCACGGGCTTCCATCATATAGAGCATTACGCTAAAAGCCCCAAGCTCCATGGCCGAGGCGCCAAGACAGGTTAAATGATCACAGATCCGTGAGATCTCGGAAAGCAATACCCTTATATACTGGCAACGCTTAGGGACCTCGACTCCCAAAAGCTTTTCCACCGTCAAACACCAGCCAACATTGTTAATCACCGGCGAAACATAGTTCAGGCGGTCAGTATAAGGAATAACCTGGTTGTAATCGACGTTCTCACACATCTTTTCAAAACCGCGATGCAGGTAACCGACTTCCACATCAGCATCAACAACCTTTTCGCCGGAAAGCTCGGCCACGATCCGCACCGTGCCATGGGTGGCAGGGTGGGAAGGGCCGATGTTCAAAATCACAGTCTGCGAATGAAGATCGTCGCTTAATTCCTGCGAACGCCGGCCGGTGGTAATAGTGCCCGCCGTTTCATCAACCTTATGAGCCTTCGCGGCCGGCCCACCGGCCTCAGCTTCAGAGATTTTATCCAGTTCTGGGCGACGCATCAGACGCGAGGTGTTTTCACCTTCCGGGGCGCGAAGTTTAATGCGCGGCTGCTTTTTTTGTAGCGGATAATCCTTACGCAGGGGATGCCCCACAAACTCGTCATACATCAGAATGCGGCGAAGATCGGGATGGTTATTAAATTCAACGCCAAACATGTCCCACACTTCGCGCTCCATGAAATCAGCACCCGGCCAAAGGCCGGTGAGGCTGTCTATCCGCAAATCGCTTTCAAATAGATCCACCTTGACACACAAGCGGTAACCATGTACCAGGCTTAAAAGGTGGTACACTATTTCAAAGCGACTGTCCCGTTTATCAAGCCAGTCAACACAAGTAATATCCACCAAAAAGTTAAAGCAAAGCTCGGCATCGAGCTTAAGGACCTGAAAAAAATCCAACACGCTACGGCGCTCGATTTTAACAACGGCCTGATCAAGGCAAACCGCGGCGCTGATTAGATGCCGGCCCAGCTTGCTCGTTAAAAGCTGAACCACAAGCTCGCTTTCAGTTTTGAGATCGCGTTTCTTACCGCTAATCCAGTCCACATCCGGCCAAAACCATTTAAAGACGAGTGCCTAGATTACTTTTGTATCAAGAAACAGGCGGGCGGTAAACATAACCGAGGCGGTAAAAGAAAGTCCCTACCGCTTTAAAATTGTGCGTCGTCTCAATTCTTTTAAGCGGCCCCAGCCGGGCGAAAAAGCCCGCCAGGGACTGAGTTTCCAAATCAGTTTCCTTTCTAGCGACCATGATGAGGGTTTTTCCTTGCAGCGCTTTGCTGCTTGTCCAATACTTGTGCATCAAGCTTTCCCGGCCGAAGAGATGGCGGCCTGATACAAGCTCTGTCTGCCGGCCGCGCTTAAGGGCTAGGATCTGAATATAAAAAGCCAGCTCACTTGCGATATTATGTTTATCCATGCCCACAATCACTGAAGCTTCGGGCAACCTTAAGGCAAGATCATAGACTTGCTCCGCCAGACTTCTCCAACCGATAAACCTTTGCATGCGCGGGCTGTAACCGATTCCCGGCAAACCAAATGAGGCATAATGAAAAGTGATAAGATACAAGAAAAGCAAGATCCCTAACGTGGCGACCCACAATCTTCCAAGCCATTTCTCCATCCGCCCGGCCGGGACGGCAGCAACTTGAAAAGCCAGAGCCGGAAGCAAAACCAAAAAGGAAGGACCGGCCCAGTTTAATTTAGGGACGTGTCTAAGACTATAAAGCGCAAATACGCCAAAAGGCAGCCAAAAGAAAAGTAAAACAAAAAGCCGGCGGCGCTTCTCTTCTTTTTCTTCCGGCCGGGCCGGCAAAGGAGCTCTTCTCCACAACCAAAAAAGCCACCCTGCGGCAAGCACGCCTATAGGCGTTACAAGATACACAGCATTCAGCAAATACAAATGGAGGGAACACCGAAGGGAGCTTTGCAGGCGGCGCGCTCCCTGGAATGCAAAGGAAGCCCAGTTATGTTCCGCATTCCATAAAAGAACCGGCGTAAAAAGAAGTACTGCCAGCAAGGCCCCGGCGTAAGGTGCTGAGCGTTTAAACCAGCGGCGCGATTCTCTATCAAGCACCATATATACCAAGGCCGCCAGAGCCAAAAACAAAATGGTGTATTTGGACAACATCCCTAAGCCGCCAAACAGGCCGGCGGCTAAAAAGGCAAGCGACTGCTTTTCAATTAAGGCCCGGTAAAAATAGTAAAGGACCGCCGCCCAGCAAGCCATAAGCGGAGCATCCGGCGAAATGAAAAAACTTGCGCCGAAAAAATACGGCAGCACGGCATACAAACCCAGAGCAATCCAGAGGGCGTCCCGTCCTGACATTTTAAGGGTAAGCTTATAAACAAACAGCGCGCCTACAAGCCAGCATATACTTGCTCCAATCCTTACTCCGAACTCGTTTACGCCGAATATGCGCGTGCTCAGATAGATTAACCACCCTACCAAAGGCGGATGATCCAGATAGCTCCAAGCAAGATTCTGGGCGTACTGCCAGTAATAGGCTTCTTCAGGAATGAGCTCCAAGAAAGGAAGATAAAAGAGGCGGATTACAAGGGCCGCCGCCGGAAAAGTCGGGTAGAGCAATGGCCGGAAAGCGGTTTCCTTAACAGCCGTCCCCGGCCCCCCGCTACCCCATCTCATAAGAGTATTTTCATGGGACGGCTTTTAGGCGCTGTAAGTCTCAAGCGCCCGGATACGCTCTTCAATTGAAGGGTGTGTGGCCCACAGTCTGGCAAAACCGGAAGTCTTACCCGCAATCTTTAGAGTGCTAAGAGAAGCATGAGCCTCACCCACTTGTGCCAACTCGGCATAACGTGCCAGACCCTTTAAGGCTGAAATCATCTTCTCCCGGCCGACAGTCCGGGCCGAGCCGCGGTCAGCGCGGTACTCCCTTTGCCTCGAGAACCAATGCACCACCAAGGCACCCAAAATGCTAAGCAAGATCTCCAAAACCACCACCGTCACCAGCTGAATGGCTCTGCGGCTTTCCTCTTTAGCGGACTGCGAAACCACAAAGCCGATGACCCGCGCCAAGAACATTACAAAAGCGTTAACCACTCCCTGAAGGAGCGTCATGGTGACCATATCCCCGTTTTTAATGTGCGCAATTTCGTGAGCGGCTACGCCTTCAAGCTGCTCCCGGTTCATAGCCTGTAAGATACCGGTAGAAAAGGCCACCAAAGCCCGGCTTTTGGTCGGCCCGGTGGCAAAAGCGTTCACCTCCGGGCTGTCATACACTCCAACCTCCGGGGTCCTCGGAAGGCCGGCGGCCTTGGCAATCTGCTCCACCATATTATAGAGCCCTTGAAACTGGTCATTGGCCCCCGGCCGGATTACCTTAACCCCCAACATGGCCTTGGCCATCACACGCGATAAAGCCAAGGAAATGAAGGCACCCCCCATGCCCCAAATCAAACAAAACAGGGCCAGGTTCCGGTAGTCGAGCCCCGCTTGAGTGAGATAGGGCTGAACACCGAATAGATTTAGAAAAAATACAATGGTTACAAATACTAATAGGTTAGTTAAGATAAATAACCCAACACGCTTGACCATCAGACTCCTCCCCGCAAAATTGCCTAACGCCGCTTTGCTACTTTAAGGACGTTTTTAGCTTCGGTTTTCTTCATATAATCATTCAACTTTTTTCTTTCAATGCCAAGTATTTTCGGCCACCGTTATTAATGCCTTTCGCAAAGCCGGTTCTCCAACTAAACTTAACTTTTTCTCTCAGCCGACCTACTTTTTCCACATGAGGTCTTCGGACATGCCTATTTCGGAACAAGCGCGTCAAATGATAGCCGCTGAAACGGAAGCGCTAAACAGCGTACTAGACAACCTTTCCGCCCAGGCTAAAGAACGCACTAAGCGGCTTCAAGTTGAAAACAAAACCGCCAGAGAACTTACAAGCTCTTTAGTGCAAGCCAGACGTGAAGAAGACATTCTAGCGCTGAGCTCGGCGGAAACGCTGGCCCACGGGCTTAAAGACCAACACTCGGCGGAGCTCGATACAATCAACCGGCTGCTTAAAAACCCGTACTTCGCCCGCATGGTGTTACATGAGGAAGCCCCCAATCAAGGAGGCCGACGGGAGATCGAATATAAAATCGGCCTAGCGGAAAACGCCGCTTGCCGGATTATAGATTGGCGCAAAGCCCCGATCGCCAAACTCTACTATGAATATCGGGAGGACGACGAGTACAGCGAGGAAATTCAAGGCCGGGAACGCTCAGGAAAGATAGTCCTACGGAACCTAGTAGACACCCAAGGCGCCAAACTAAAGGAGATTACTTGTCGCTACGGCCGGTTTGTCTTTAAAAATGGTGAATGGTTGCCCCTTTCCGCGTCAGGTCCGGCAGGCGAAGCATACGCGAAAGCACCGCCGGAGCCGCAAGAAGGCTTGCATCTCCTTCCGCAAATAGCGGCCTTGCTTGATCCCTTGCAGTTCAGGCTGATTGCCGAAAACGCCGGACGCGCCATGTTGATATACGGCATCGCCGGCTCGGGAAAGACCAGCGTCGGGCTTCACCGTTTAGCTTGGCTGCTAGCCGGAGAGTCCAAAATCCTGCCTGAGAGATGTTTGATCCTGGTTTTGAGTAATTCGTTCAAAACGTACATTTCCCGCACCTTGCCGGCGCTCGGCGTGGAAGGTGTAAGAGTTTTACGTATCAACGAATGGTTAAGCCAGATCCTCTCCTACGGCCTGCCGCATCTTTGCCGGGAGGGGAAAGGCTTGGCGGGTACAGAGGAGCTGATACACCGCCCGGCCGAGCCCATACCGGCCGGAATAGCAAGATTGAAACGCTCGCTGGCCCTGCTTAAGGCCGTGGAAGAATTCGTGCAGGAGAAGAAAGCCGAGCTTCAATCCGCCTTAGCGGAGGAAATTTTGCTTAACGTTTTGGCTGATCCAGTCCGCATCAAAAAGAACGATGAAACCAATCTTATCGACGAAGACTTAATAAAGAGCGCCGAAAAATGGACAGCTCAAAACCTACGGCAAAAGGCGCTTGATTGCTGCGATGACGCCTTGTTGGTCCGGATTCTCTGTTTACTTCGCGGAGGAGTTTACCTGCCAAACGGCGCGCTGGGGAAATATGATCACATTATGGCCGACGAGGTGCAGGATTTTAGTCCGGTTGACTTGGCCTGCATCTTAGGCGCCGTCACGGCAAACGGTATAACACTCGTCGGGGACGCCGATCAAAAAATCGGCGGCGAGTCGACATTTTCCGCTTGGGAAAAGCTCCACCGCTATTGGACATTCAAGGATTCTCTCCCGCATTACGTAGGCTTAAACTTAAGTTACCGTTCAACGGCTGAGATCCTCAGCCTGGCCGATTACATCCAACAGAAACCAAGCGCTCAAAACAGAGCCGGGCGTCACGGACGTGTTCCCATTTGGTTTAAATGCCTTTCCGAGGAGCGTTGCCTGCAAGCCGCCAAACAATGGCTAAACCAAGCGCTGGAAAAATACCCGACCGCCATGACGGCGGTGATTTGCGCCGACCCCACCCAGGCCAAGCATATCTTAAGCTTACTTAAGCCCTCATTCGGCCCCCTCATCCGGCCCGGCGACGAAAGCAGTTTTTCCTTCGAGGGAGGAATTGTGGTGACGCATATCAGCCAAGTACGCGGCTTGGAGTTCACAAACGTGCTGATCTGGAATCCTTCCAAACAGAACTTCCCGGCCGATGCCACTCACCGCAATCTTTTGTATCTGGCCGTCACCCGCGCTAAAGAAAATTTGTGCTTGGTGTCTTGGGGCAAAAGCAGCGATCTGCTTCCCAGCCTGTACTCCCCCTTGCTGCGGGGGTATGATATAGCAAGCGAAGAGCTGGAGGCTCAATCCAGGGGAGAATAGACCTAATGTCTAACATCAAGCCGGCGGGGGTTTTTTTCTTGGCCTTGTGGCTTACCTTGCCCGGCGCCTATCCAGAGGGGTGGGCGCCAGGGCCGCCGGATCAGCCCGAAGCTGAACACTTTGTCTCAGCGCGCCGTAAGATGGTGGAAGAGCAACTAGTGCACCCTTCTGACGGGCGTATTCCACTTCGTGACCAGCGGGTGATAGAAATCATGCAAAAAGTGCCGCGCCAGGCCTTTGTACCGAAGCGAATGCAAAAATACGCATACGCCGACCGACCGCTGC
>Ga0209101_1000465_pt1 | contig 33158 bp, 35 predicted proteins | sample ConPoolayeCmetaG_FD_185481 | JGI IMG/M metagenome (GOLD analysis project Ga0209101, IMG submission 185481) | Hot spring microbial mat communities from California, USA to study Microbial Dark Matter (Phase II) - Cone Pool mat layer C metaG... ...
ATAAGTTTTATTAAAATTGGCGCTTGCGATCCTCAAAAAAAGTCTTCGGAACGAAGTCTTGACGAGGCGGGTCAAGACTGAGTGGAGAAGACAATGCCTGCCGCAAAATCGCAAAGCGATCGGGGGGTTAGGGGGGCGAAGCCCCCCTCTATCATCTTCAGGCGGAAAGTTGCTGTTGCGGTTGGGTTTGTTATCTGCGTTCGAGTTCGTTTACCAAATCCGCTCATAGCAAAATTTATGATTAATTCAATTAAGTTAAGCTTAGGAATAACACTTAATGATTCTTAATTAATTAAAAATTATAATCTGTCCGGCGGGTTTTATAAAAATTAATTAAAATTTATGAAAATCATATATTAATGTTTCAGTTTCATTAAATTTTTTTTAAATATCAAAATTTATTTTGGCGAAATTTAATGACTTCTTTCTTTTTCCGATGGTAGATACTGCTCTTATGGTTTCCCAAAGAAATCTTCATTTGGCGTGCGGGCGAAATGAAAGTTATTCTCAAATTTTATATAAGAAATGACTATTTGCCGGTTATTTTATAACTTTTAGCCATTTCTTTATTTTTATATCAGCTTTTATTCTTTATTAGTTTTCCTTCCGGTTGACAGTTTGGTTGAAGTATTGCCGGTGTTTTCCCGTTGCCGGATTTGAATTGTGTAGACTTTGCGGCTGGTTTTATTGATAAAATTAAATTAAGATGAAAATGAAAAACTCAGATAAATATTCCAATAAAGCAGAGGTTTACTTTGATCTATCAATACTTAAGGAGAACTTTGCTAATTATCATAAGAGATATATTCAACGAAACATAAGATATAAATTCATTAAGAAGGTTGAAGCAAAATACGAAGAAATTGAAAAATTTCGTAACAAATGGTGTTTTCCTCACGAATATTTTAAAAATGGAAAAGATTGTCGGCTTTGGTGGAACAATCTCCCTCAGGCTATAAAGAAACGAAAAAGGAGAATAATTCACTTTGAGGAAGAACACATCCTTCATATTAAGAATTTTGAGGAATTTTCAATGGCTTCTTCCCCGACAGAACGTGGTAAACGGTATAAAATAAATGACGGCTATAGCCTTAGACGTTTATTTATTCGTGAAATTGAGGAGTTGATGATCGAGTGTCAAATTGACCCATTCTGGTATTATCCGTTTGAACATTATGTTTTATATAACGAAATAAACATGAATTTTATGTTTAATCCTGGATTTACTATCTTAATTAAAAAAGCCATTGGAAGTGGAGACAAACTTCTTTCGGAGCATATAGGAATACTTTTTAGTGCTAATACGCGATTAAAAGATATAAAGGATTTTGCATTTCCGCTAATCAAACATTATCAAAAAGAAATGTTCGGTTATGAAGACAATTCTGACAACATTACAAGGAACGATGAAATTGACGAACAACTGGGACCCGATCATTTTCCAAAATTGGCTAATAAAACATGGTTAGTTTCTACAGGTTATGTCCGCTTTCGTAAAGAACAAAATTTGAAGAAAAGTAAAAGAAAGAAACAATAACTTTATCGATATTTACATTGTGATGACAATATTTTCTCTTAGATAGTACCTAGAAAATTTTCTTTATTTTCGGGGCTCCGACTTTCAAACATTAATTTTTTTATTTTGTATAAAGACGGTATTAGTATGAATACCGTAATTTCTATAAACAAATGTAAACAAATATTAGGTAAAGCCGGAGAAAATCTAACAGATAAAAAAATTGAGGAGATAAAAAATTGTTTTGTTACTTTGACCGATCTAATAATCGATATGGAATTAGAGAAATTGAAATTAAAAAATTTTGAATATGAACATGAAAACACCAGCTCAAACTCCTAAATACGCTCAAATTATGTTAATAAAATTATTGAAAAATAATTCGTCTTTGAGCATCTCCCGATTATTTAGGCGACTTCGTAGTTATAAAAGATTGTCCTGTTTTGGCGATTTTCAAATACTTCATTTAATTATTTCAACGATGGCTAAATTGGGAATAAAAATCAATAAAAGCAGACTGCTTTATGCTTACAACAAAATTGACGAATTAAAACAAAATACAAAAGAAGAAAAACACGATGACATTCAACAACTGTTAAGTTCTATTAAATTTGTCGAAAATCATTTACTTACCTGCCGAAATATGGAAGATAAAAGGAAAGTCAACAAAATCATAATTAAAAGTTCATCAGAAACTATCTATGCCTGAATTTCAAACAGAAGTTTATAAAACAAAAGATTTAGCAGAAAGTGCCGCTCTAATTATTAAGGGACAAAAACTCATTTCTATGGAAAGGCAGAGCAAAATATGTTGGTTTGTTTTTGAAAATAAAGATGAGTGCAAAAGATTATCAAATCAATTTTTCTTTGGTGAACTGTTGGTGAATGCCCGTGAATATTACGAAGCATTAGGCAGATTAAAAAACAGAATTTTTTCAACATAATATTATGGATATAAACGATATTGAGATTAAAATTAAAAAATACGATAGAGAAAAGGAAGTAGTTATTTTAAATCTCATCTATAAAAACACCATTGAAGAAAGAGGTTGGACAGCTCGACTTCTTGAAACAAGATCAGAACCCAAACATTCATTTTGGAAGATTTTACCGCCTTGCGTAAAAAAAGGAAAAGATAGGTTTTTTTGGATCTGCCGGATTTTGGATAAAGATTTATGGATAAAATTACAGGAAAAAATTATTGAAATCGTTGAAAGTTATCCCGAAGATGTATAGTTACTATACTGTTATTCAAGTAAGAAAACAGAGTAATAATACAGTAGCGTAACAATACAGAGTTACTAATACTGTTATATAGTAACAATACCGTAACAGGGAAAATGATTTTAATTTTCAAAAAACGGTTGCAATTGTTTTATGAATAGATTTATAATGAAATTGAGCACAAATTGTCCATTCGGATTTTAAATAGCCGTCCTAGACAGATCCGAATGGGTTTGTGCTCAACTAGGGCGGCTATTTTAGTTATATAAATTTATGAGAAAAGCAATTATTTATCTTCGAACCAGTAGTGATAGACAAATAGACAATACCAGTATTCCAACTCAAGAAGCAATTTGCCGGGCATATTGTGAAAGAGAACAGTTAATAGTTGTTGATGTAGTAAAAAAAGAAGCGGTCTCAGCGAAAGAAAATAATATTCAAAGAGCAGTCGAGCTTTTAGATTTTGTTAAAAAAAATAGATTAAAGTTTAATGTTTTGGTTGTTTATAAACTTGATCGATTTGCTAGAAGTCAAGAACAACACCATTGGTTAAGAGGTCAACTTTTTAAAATGGGGATAATTCTTCGATCAGCTACCGAAAGAATTGATGAAAGTCCATCGGGTAAATTAATTGAAGGGGTTTTGGCAGCGGTTAATGAATATGATAATAAAATAAGAGCAGAACGAGTTAAATTATCGCAAAAGAGACGGCTTGAGGAGGGATTTTGGCCCTGGACACCGCCTTTGGGTTATTTTCGCCCAAAAATTCCAGGAGTAAGATTAACTTCTTGTGAATGGGATACAAACTGCGCTAAAGATATTGCTTTGATTTTTGAGCTTTACTCAACCGGTTCTTATACTTTTTCTTCTTTAGCCTCTCTATTTAATAAAAAGTTAATAAAAGACTATCGTGGTAAAGTAATAAAATTTAGCAAACAATTGATTCAAAGAATTCTTACGAATCAATTTTATATTGGTATTCTTAAGGTTAAAGACTATCCACCCTACCAAGGTAATCATAAACCTTTAATTTCGTTTTCTTTATGGGAAAGATGTCAAGAGTTACAAAATAAAAAAAGCAATCATACCTTTCATTATAGACTTAGAGAAAATCCAGATTTTCCTTTAAGAAGATTTACTTTATGTGGTTATTGTCATCAAGCAATGACTGCTTGTTTTTCAAGAGGTGGCAGCGGTATCAGATATCCTTATTATTACTGCGTTAATAAATCTTGTGTTAAATATGGAAAAATGGTAAAACGTAGCGATCTTCACGAAGAATTTTATGACTATCTGGCAAAAACTAAACCGGTTGAAGAATATCTACCGCTTTTTAGAGAAATCTTTACTGTTCGCTATAAAGAACGAGAAAAAGACTTCAAAAGCGATTATTTACAGAAAGTCAAGGAATTAGAAAGATTAAAGAAGGAGAAAAAAGAGATTGTGATAAAAGGAGCAAGAGGAATTATTTCTGACCAAACCCTCAAAGAAAGCCTTAAAGATTACGAACAAAAAATCCTTCTTACCCAAAATTCGCTAAACGAAAACTTTCATGAAGAGTTGGAAATTGAACCCTTACTTAATAAAGGATTAGAAATTATTCGAACTCTTGAAAAAGGTTGGCAGAAAGCACCGCCTGAATACAAGCCAAAACTACAGAGGCTAATTTACCCTCAAGGCGTTTGTTATCATTATTCTGGCTTTTCGAACTCGGGAATTAATCCTTGTTTTGCTCTAATCAATCAAGTTGTGTCGCAACCGTCAACAAATGTGAGTCCGTGGAGACTCGAACTCCCAACCGCCTCCTTAAGAGGGCGCTGTTCTACCAGTTGAGCTACGGACCCAATCAATGATAAATTATAACAAAATTTAATAGAGAATTTTTTTTACCATCAATTTTTTAATTACTCCTTTTTGTTTTAAAATTTCAGATAAAGAAGGAGTTGTTCTATAATTATCTCCACTAATTAATTCTTTTATATATGTACCACTTTCGGTCTTTATTTCAAAAATAGGATTTTTCGAGTCAAATTTTTTTAATTTAAAATAATAAATTTTTTTCTTTCGTAAAAGATCGTAACGTCTTCGAAGAACGCGAGTTGGTGTTTGTTGATTTACTACTATATTAGATAGTAGTTGGCAAGCATTTTCTAATTCTTTTTTTGTTACTAATTTTTCTAATTTAACTTGAGCTTCGTAAATCTTATCAGGATGCGCTAATTTTATTTCTTTTATTTTATTTTTGTTGGTTAAAGAAAAATTTTTTACTTTTACAAATTTAGAGTTGTTATTTATTTTTTCTTCTACTTTTTTTATATTAAAAGTCCTTATTTTTGGGTTAATGATTTCTATAACAAACGGTCTTCCTTTTCCTACTGTTGTTACATCAATATCTTCCCGACCACAACCATGAAAAGAATGACTTTTGCCTTTGGTAATTTTTAAAAGGGTTTTACCAATTTCTTCTTGAACTGATGTTTTAAATTTTTTTCTTTTCCACTTCGTTTGAGGAATGCCGGCCGCTAATTTTTGGTAACGGCCAAAAAGATGAAGAGATTTTATTTGATAATCAATTTTTTTGGTTTTGAAATCAATCAAAATTAAAATGTCTGGATTTTTAAAATCAACTTTTTTATTTAATTTTTTCTCCAAAATCTTCCCCAATTCCCTCTTAAATGGTTTTTCCATCTCATTATTTTTTTCTTTTCCTGAGACAATACCGATAAGAAAAGTTTTAAATTCATAGTTTTTAAGTTTTCTTAAAATTTTTGTGAGAAAATAATTTATTTCACGCATTTTTGATATGTAAAATAATTTTTTCTTTTTTAACCCAGGGAGCAAGATTGATATTTTCAAGTTGATTGATTAATTCCTCCTTTGTTAATAGTTTCATTCCATAACTATACAGAGGATTGTTTTTAACTGGTTTTTTAAGATTGATAAGATAAAGATAGTTTATTTCGTTTTCAAAATATCCGTTTTTTTGATCTTTTTCTTTATAATAATATTTCTCTAAAAATTTAATATCAATTTTTTCCTCGTTACTTATCCACTCGCGCTTAAATGTTTTAAAAATTGCTTCTTCAAAAGTTTGGATTTTTTCACCAATAAAAATCGGATGGGAAGAAAAAGATAAATCAAAAAAACCATCAAAAACAGGATGTTTTCGATGTTGGAGGATAAAGCTGTTTTGATGTTTTAAAATAGCGGTAAATCCTTGATGAAGAATTCCTTTTTTATGGGCCTGCCAGCGTTCGATTTTTTTTATTGGCTTATCTTTTTCATCAACCGCCAAGATAAAAAGTTGTTTTTTGTAGTAGTTATTTTGAGTCATATAAAATGTGCCGCTGGAGGGATTTGAACCCCCACGCCTTTTTAAGGCATACGCTCCTAAAGCGTACGTGTCTACCATTCCACCACAGCGGCATCAAAAGCAAAATAATTCCCTTAAAACTTCTCTTCCAAAGCCGCTCTTAAAAAATTTTTCCATTTTCCTTGCATCTTTTCTATCTTTACATATCTCTACATGAATCAATTTAAATTTTGTCATCTTTTTTGTCGTTTGTGTTTGTCCTAAAATATGTTGTTTTAATCTTTTTTCAAGATTATTAGTCATTCCTTTATAAAAATTGCTATCATTAGATTTTAAGATATATACATAATAATCCATAAAAAAATCTGCGCGCCTGCCTGCCGGCAGGCAGGTCTGCCAATTCCGCCACTGCGGCTAACAATATTATATCATCTAACTTCTAACGTGAAACGTGAAACGTGGAACGTGTAACGTAAAAATAAATTAAAATAAAATAACCTCAATATCTTAAAAAAATAAATCAAAAATCATATATCAAATATCAAAACCTGCCTGCCGGCAGGCAAGGTGACATATCAAAATTCAAAATCTTTTTAAATTAAAAAAATAGTTTTAAAATTTAAAATTTTAATATAAATTTCATCCTCTTTTTTTGATGCGATTGTTTCATTTTTTGGATGACAAAATCTTATTTTAGATTATTGCGATAATTTAAATGATTTTCTATTGCTTTTTTTATTCGCGTCGTTTAATATTTAAGGTATGGGTATAAAAGAGGCCGTCTTGCGATTTTTGGAATATTGTGAATTAGATAAAAATCTTTCCCAAAAAACAGTGAAAATGTATGGATATTATCTTTCTTTTTTTCAAGACTGGTTAATAAAAACATATCAAAATGAAAACTTTGAGGTAGAAAAAATTGATGAAAATATTATTCGCAGTTTTCGTCTTTTTCTTTCTCATAGTTATAAAAATCCTTTTAAAGGTGAGCTTAAACGACAAACTCAAAACTATTTTTTGGTAGCGCTTCGTAGTTTTTTTCGATACCTGATCAAACAAAAACTTAAAGTCTTGTCGCCTGAGATGATTGAATTAGGTAAACAAAGAGATCGAACCATAAAGTTTTTATTACCCGAGGAATTAGAAAAACTATTCAGCATAGTAAATACTTCGTCGATAATTGGTTTAAGAGATCGGGCAATCTTAGAAGTCTTATTTTCAACCGGTCTTCGGGTTTCGGAATTAGTTTTTTTAAATCGCGAACAGGTTAATCTTGAAACCGGCGAATTTGGAGTAATTGGAAAGGGAGGAAAGGCAAGAGTGGTTTTTTTATCAAAACGGGCCAAAAACTGGTTGAAAAAATATTTGGATAAAAGAAGCGATCCCTACTCTCCCCTATTTATTCGCTATTCTGGTCCAAAACCAAAAGAAGGTTTAACAAATGAAAAACTAAGACTTTCAGTTCGTTCGGTTGAGCGGATGATTGATAAATACAGAAAAAAAGCTGGGATTTTATTTCGGATTGGTCCTCATGTTTTGCGACATTCTTTCGCGAGTGATTTATTGTCACATGGGGCTGATTTGCGATCGGTCCAAGAGATGTTAGGTCACAAAAATATTTCAACGACTCAAATTTATACCCATGTTACTAATACTAGGTTAAGAGAAATTCATGAGAAGTTTCATTCTGGGAATAAATAATATGAAAATAACTCAAAACTCAAAACTCAAATGTCAAAACCAAAACTTAAAACTTAAAATCTTTAATTTATTTTTTTTTGATAAATATTTAATTTTTTTATTTTTAGTTTTTACGGTTTTTGTATTTTATTTTTCTTATTTTTCTATTAAGCGGGTTTATACTCTAAATTCTTACTATTATGATTTAGGGATTATGGATCAAGTAGTTTATAATACGTCGCGGGGTCGGTTTTTGGAGATGACGAATCCTACTTTTTTAAAAAATATGTCACGTCTGGCTATCCACTTTGATCCGATTTTGGCATTTTTTGCTCCTTTTTACTATTTTTGGCCAAAGTTTGAGATTTTGTTAATTGATCAAGTGTTATTTGTGGGATTAGGAGGAATGGCAATATTTTTATTATCAAATCTTTTGCTAAAAGATAAAAAAGTTAGTTTTATTTTTGCCTTACTTTATTTTTTAAACTTTCATATCGCTCGATCTTTACTTTTTGATTTTCATAGTATCACTTTAGCTATTCCTTTGCTTCTTTTTTCCTTTTATTTTTATCATCGAAAAAATTACCGCCTTTATTATTTGTTTATTTTTTTATCACTTTTGACCAAAGAACATGTTGGGCTTTTTTTAGTTTTTTTGGGAATTTTTTATTTTTTGAATTCTGATAAAAAAAATGGTTTTTTTACTTTTTTAATAGGTTTTGTTTCTTTTTTATTAATCAATTTTTTGGTTATTCCATATTTTCGTCAAGAAAGCCATTTTGCCTTAAGTTATTATGAGCCATTAAAATCAGATATAAATAGATTTTTATTGAATTTATTTAAAAATGAGCGAATCGACTATTTAAAAAGGATTTTTTTACCATTTATTTTTAATTTTTTCTCCCCTTTATCTTTTTTAATGGTTTTGCCCGAATTTATGATTAATTATTTAAGCAAAAATAGCAATATGCGTTTATATTATTTTCATTATCAGTCGTTAATTATTACCGCTTTATTTTATGGAATGATTTTGGGATATAAAAAATTTAATTCTTTGAAAAATAAGATAATAAAAACATTTTTTTTAGCGACATTTTTTTTAATTAATTTTTATTATTTCTATCGATATTATCCTCTGCCTTTTTTTGTTAAAGAAAAAATTAAATACTCCCCAATATCACAAGAAAAAAAGAAATCCTTAGAGATGTGGATAAAAGTATTAAAAGATGAGGATATAATTTTGGCCACCACACCGAAATTGGCTCCTTTTTTTACCCAAAGAAAATATTATTTTAATTTTTTATTTGATCCCGCTTGGTATAATTTAGGTTATTCAGATGAAGAGATTTTTAATATCAAAAAAGATGTTTACAAAAAAGCAGATTATATTGTTATTAACAAAGATGAGGTTGGTGAGGAGGTAAAAGATAATGCCTTAAGTAAAATTTATAATAATTTTTTAAATGATAAAAATTTTACTTTAATATATAATCAGGGAGGGATTGAAGTGTATAAAAAATTCAAAATGTAAAATTCAAATCTCAAAATGACAATTAAAAATTAAAAATTTTAAAATGATGATTTCAGTGATTATCCCCTTTTATAATGAAAGGGAAAGTTTGCCAATTTTAGTTGAGTCTTTGGTTTTGGAATTAAATCGATTAAAAAAAGAATATGAGATTGTGTTGGTGGATGATGGAAGTAATGAAGATATATCAAATATCAAAAATCAAATATCAAAATTACAAAGCAAAAATAAAAAAGAAATAATAAGATTAATTAATCATAAAAAAAGAAAAGGGAAGGGTGAGGCGTTAAAAACTGGAATAGAAAATTCAAAGGGAGAAATATTAGTTTTTATGGATGCGGATTTGCAGGATGATCCAAAAGATTTACCAAAACTTTTAAACAAAATTGAAGAGGGTTATGATTTTGTTAATGGATATAGATTTAAAAGAAAAGAAAATTTATTAGTAAAAATTTATTCAAAGATTGCTTCGTTTGTTTTAAGAATTTTTTTCCACTCCCCTTTTACTGATATTAACTGCGGTTTTAAAATGTTTAAAAGAGAGGTATTAAAGGACTTTATTTTTTATGGTAATAATTTTCGTTTTTTTCCGCTTTTTGCTTTTTATCAAGGATTTAAAGTTGCTGAAGTGCCGGTAGTTAATCATCCCCGTCGATTTGGCAAAAGTAAGTTTGGACCAAAAAAAGTTTTTATTGGGGTTTTTGATATGTTGACGACCTATTTTTTGTATAAGTTTTCGGAAAAACCCCTTCATTTTTTTGGATTACTTGGTGGAGTGATTTCTTTCGTTGGTTTTTTAATTTTGGTTGTTTTAGCTTTTGAGAGAATTTTTTATAATGTTCTTTTATATCGACGACCGATTTTATGGCTGGGGATTCTACTGGTTATTGTTGGTATTCAAATCGTTGCCACGGGAATTATTGGGGAATTGATGGTTTATTTGAGTAAAAAAAACAAGGTTTGAACCCAAACAACCTTTAGGGTTGTTTTATATTTGAACCTTTTAATTTTTATATTATGAATCCAATCTTAGCCTTAATTATTACCAATATTATCTGGGGTGGTGCCTCCCCTATTTTTAAGTTTGCTTTACAAAACATTCCTCCATTTACTTTGGCTTTTATCCGTTTCTTTTTTGCCGGACTTATTTTTTTACCACTGGCTTTTAAAAATTTTCAAAAAATATCGGCACGACAATGGTTTGAGGTTTTTTTAGTTGGATTTTTTGGCGTTTTTATCAATATCACCTTTTTCTTTTTAGGACTTAAAAAAACTGAAAGCATCAATGTACCAATTATTGCTTCTTCTGGTCCGGTCTTTATTTATTTTTTCTCAATTTTATTTTTAAAAGAAAAACCAAAGTTAAAAGTTTTTTTGGGAATGATGACAGCGTTATTCGGAGTATTATTGATTATTTTATCGCCGATTTTATTGGATGGAAAAAAAATGTTTTTTGGTGAAGTTGAGGGAAATTTTTTTATTGTTTTGGCTACTTTGGGATCAGTTTTTCAAACACTTTTTGGTAAAGATCTATTAAAGAAAGTTAATCCTTATTTTGTTTCCGCCTTTTCTTTTTTATTTTCAAGTTTTTTATTTTTATTTTTTGTTCCAAAAGAATTAGCCAACTGGTCATTTTCTCAATTGAATATTAATGGTTGGGTGGGAATTGTTTATGGTATATTTTTTTCCTCGGCGATTGCTTATTTTTTATATTACTATGGTTTGTCGAAAATCAATGCCCAAGAGGTTGGAATTTTTACCTATATTGATCCAATTGTTGCGGTTCTGATCGCGATGCCACTATTAAAAGAATACCCAACGATTTATTACCTAATTGGTTCAATTTTAGTTTTTGGTGGAATATATTTAGCCGAAGGAAGAGTTCATTGGCACCCGATAAATAAATTAACCCTCCGATTCGGAGAGCGAAAATTAAAAATTAAATTATAATTTAATACTATGGGAAAAAAAATTTTAATCACTGGTTGTGCCGGATATATTGGTTCGGTAGCAACGGATTTATTTTTAAAAAATGGTTATACCGTTGTTGGTATTGACAACTTTCAAACTGGTTATCGACAAGTAATTGATTTTTTAAAAGATAAATACTCCAATTTTGTTTTTTATGAAAAAGATTTAAGAGATGATTTATCCGATGTTTTTGAGAAAGAAAAAAATATTGTGGCGGTGGTTCATTATGCCGCTTCGTGTATGGTTGATGAGTCGATGAAAGATCCTCAAAAATATTTTTCTAATAATGTTTTCGGGGCAATGAATTTATTAAATACAATGATTAAATTTGATGTAAAAAAAATTGTTTTTTCTTCAACTTGTGCAGTTTATGGCGAGACTCAGTACACCCCGGTTGATGAAAGTCATCCAACTAATCCAGTAAATCCATATGGCGAGTCAAAAAGAATGGTAGAAAAAGTCATTGAGTGGTATGGTAAACTTTTAGGTTTAAACTATTTTATTCTTCGTTATTTTAATGTTTGCGGGGCTTCGGATGACGGTGCGATTGGTGATTCAAAAAAACCATCGGTTCTTTTAGTGCAGAATGCTGTTCGTGGCGTTTTGGGAATTGAAAAGTTTTATCTTACCTGCCCAAAGGTTGATACGCCGGACAAAACACCGATTCGTGATTATGTCAATGTGGTTGATCTGAATGAAGCCCATCTTTTAGCCGTGGAAAAGTTATTAAGAGAGAAAAATATTTTTGAAGTTATTAATTTAGGAACCGGAACGGGTAATTCAGTTTTGGAGATTGTTGAGGAAGTAGAAAAAATTACCGGCAAAAAAATTGATCGAGTTTTTGGTAATACCCGTCAAGGTGAATATGCGAAAATTTATGCCTCAATTGAAAAGGCAAAAAAGGTTTTCGGGTGGCAGCCAAAAAGAACAATTGAAGATTCGGTAAGGTCGTTAATTGCATGGTATAAAAAACATCCGGCGGGTTGGGATTATTAATTCAGTCCAAAATTTATATTTATATGTCATCCCGAACTTGTTTCGGGATCCCATTAAATTATTTAAGTTTTAGAGATGCTGAAACCTACCTGCCGGCAGGCACGGCGAGTTCAGCATGACAGAAAAGTAAAATAAATATTTTTTATAAATTAGAAATTAGAATTCAAAATTTATTAAAAATTTTTAAATTTTTAAATGATAATCGGGGTGATTTTGGCAGCCGGAAAAGGGACAAGGATTAAAGCAAAAACAGCCAATAAAGTAACCCTGCCTTTTTTAAATAAACCCTTAATTCTCTACTCGATTGAGCTGATGGAGAAAGTGGCTGATAAAACCGGTGTTGTTATTGGCGCTTTTCATGAGAGTGTAAAAAAGGTATTGTCGCAGAAAAAAGTTTTTTACGCTTATCAAAAGAAACGTTTGGGGACTGGTCATGCGGTAAAAGTGGCGGTTGAAGAAATTATTAAAAAAAATTTAAAACCAAAAATTGTTTTGGTTTGCTATGGTGATCATACGATGTTTTATAAAAAAGAAGATATCCAGAAATTAATTACTCTTCATCAAAAAGAAAAAGCGGTTATGTCAATTATTACTACAAAAAGCAAGGAAAATGAAAAACTTCACTGGGGATATGTAATAAGGGATAAAAGCAACAATGTTATTGATAGTATTGAGTATAAAGACGCATCAGAGGAAATAAAAAAAAGTATTTCTGAATTAAACGCCGGATTTTATTGCTTTAATTTTGAGTTTTTAAAAGATAATCTAAAAAAAATTCCTAAGTCAAAGTTTTCCGGTGAGTATTATATTAATTCCTTAATTAAGATTGCTTCGGATCGAAGTTTAAAAGTGGTTGGATTAACGATTCCTTTTTCTTCGGTTGGGATTGGGGTTAATCGATGGGATGAGCTTGAAGAGTCGCAAAGACTTTATTTAAAGGAGAAACTAACTTCTTAAAAAATCAATAAAAAACTTTCCGCTTAGAATAATAAAAGATAATAAACTAATACCAAAAATAAAACCAAAGCCGGGATAAATGATATTTAAAGCATTAACAATATTTTCATTTGGATAAAAGTTTGGGATGAGCAAAGTGAAGATAATAAGAAGGAAATTTAAAAAAGAATAAAGAATAATAAACGGATTTATTTTTTGATGAAAAAATTTTTTTAATCCTAAAAAAACAAAAAAACAAAAAGGAAAAAAAGCCAAAAGAAAATGACGCGCTTGAATATCCCAAAGAAATCCTTTAATTTTATGATGAAAGGATAAAAGATAAAAAAATATAAAATTGCTAATAAGGTATAGAAATAAAATTAAATGTTTTTTATAGTTTTTTGTAAAACCAATTAAAAAAAAGAATAAAATAATTATAGTATAAGTAATAAAATATATTTTATTAGGCCAGATATGGTTTAAAGCTCCAAAAAAGCCAGAAAAGTGCATAATAGTATGACGGAATTCAAAAACAGCAAGAAAAAGTGATATAAAAAATCCATTGGGTTTGATTGGTCGCTCATGAGCAATATAAAAAGAAGGGGTTGACATTGTTTGATAGCGAGAAAGATGGAGATAAATCCAAGGTGAAACGGTGATTAAAAAAACAGTTAAAAAAAGAAGGTATTTTTTAAATTTATCAATTAAGTTTTTTTCTTTAGCTAAAATTAAAAATAAAATAAACATTAAACTAAAAAGACCGCTAGTTTTATTTAAATAACAGATTCCAGAAAAAAATCCTAAAAAAAATATATTTTTAAAATTCAATTGATTTTGATATTTAAATATTAAGTAAAGTAAAAATGTAGAAAAAATGGCTACACCAATATCAGGATTGATGCCAATTGAGTAGTATAAAACAATTGGATTTAATCCATAAAAAAGTAAAAAAATAATTTTATCTTTTTTAGAGATTTTTAAAATTTTTAATATTTGAAAAACTGAAAAAATTAAAAGCCAAAAATATATTGCCGAAAAAAGTCTGGTTAAATAAAATCGACTGATCAAGCTAAGATTAAATAAGTTGGCTAAAATTTGAGCAGGCGTAAGCAATAAATAATATAAAAATGGATGATAGGATTGAAAGTTTATTGGTTTAAAATTGGGTGATAGATTTTTTTCAAAGTCGGTTTTTGTTTTTGATAGTCGCGGATTTTTTTTAAATTTTTTAAAGGAGAACTTTGATGGATATTTTTTTTCCAGTTCATCAGCATAATGAGGATAAACTTTTCCTTTCTCTAAGAGTTGATATGGATATTTTTTTTTCGCTAGCCAATAAACATTTTCGTAGTGCCCACCTTCATCGGGAATTTGCAATGGTGGCACCAAAACAAAAAATATTATTTGAGCAAAGAAAATTAAAAAAAATACTTTTTTCATCTGTTATAATTATATAAAATGCGGTGGTAGTTCAGTGGTAGAATGTCTCCCTTCCAAGGAGAAGGTCGCGGGTTCAAATCCCGTCCACCGCTCCGCTTAAAAGATTTCCTTTGTAATATGCCCCAGATTATTCCGGCTTTATTACCAAAAAACTTAGACGAACTGCAGATTGCGATAAAAAAAATTAGTTTTTTTTCTAAACAAATCCAACTTGATATTGCTGATGGAAAATTAGTTAAAAACAACACCGTTGATTTAAAGAAAATAGTTGAAAAAAAACACCTTTTTGACCCATTGTTTTTAGAAGTTCATTTGATGGTTGATGGTCCGATTGAATATTTTTCTGACTGCCAAAAATTGAACGCCAAACGGGTAATCTTTCACTATGAGGCATTTAAGAATATTGATTATTTAATTAAGACCATTAATCAGGGTAAAAAATTTGATTTTGAAATTGGAGTCGCCATTAATCCACCTACACCAACTGAATTATTAGAAACCTTCGTTGATAAAATAAATTTTTTTCTTTTTTTATCAGTTAATCCCGGTTGGCAGGGACAGGCGTTTATACCTGAAGTTTTAGAAAAAATAAAAAGTTTTAAAAAAAAATATCCGAAGAAAAAAATAGAGATTGATGGTGGTGTTAATGACCAAAATATAAAAAAAATAGTTGACGCTGGTGTTGATTATATTGTCGTCGGAAGTTTTATTATTAAAAGCGAAGATCCAGAAGAAAAATTTTTATTATTAGAGAAAAAAATCCGATGATTTATTTTGTTTTTTTTATCTCTTTTTTAATTCGTTTAATCGCTATCAACCAGTCTCTTTGGTTGGATGAGGCAATAACGGCAAAGGTAATGAAAACATTTGATTTTTTAGCAATTATTCAGAAATTTTCTCCTTTTGATTTTCATCCCCCGCTTTACTATCTTTTAATTAAGTTTTGGACTAATATTTTTGGTTATTCGGAGATTAGTCTTCGGTTTCCTTCGATTATCTTTTCTTTACTTACAGGTTTTGTTGTTTATAAAATTGGTGATTTGTTGGTAGATAAAAAGTTTGGTTTTTGGGCCACAGTCTTTTTTTTGTTCAATCCGTTGATTGTTTATTATTCGCAGGAGGCAAGGATGTATATGATGACGACTTTTTTTGTGATATTAAGTTTTTATTTTTTTATAAAGACACAAAAAAAGTTGCAATCTCAAAATTCACCTTCCGATTCGGAGGGCAAAATTCAAAACCTAATTTTTGAAAATAATTTTTTATTAATGAATTTGTTTCTTATATTATCGTTCTTCACATTTTATGGTTCGATTTTTTTTATTTTGGCGATTTTGTTTTATTTTCTTTTTAAGAAGCAATATAAATACTTAATACTGATTACGTTCTACTTAATACTTGTTTTTTTAATTGTTTCTCCTCTACTCTATGAGCAATGGGTTAATTCTAAAGTATCATTAGTTGAAGTTAAGAATTGGTCTTTGGTTTTAGGAAAAGCCAATATTAAAAATTTATTATTAATTCCGATTAAATTTTCGGTCGGACGAATTAGTTTTTATCCGAAATTAGTTTACTGGTTGCTTGCTGATTCTTTTTCATTTTTTGTTTTTTATGTTTTGTTTAAAAATTTGAATATTAAAAATTCATTAAAAATTAAAAATTTAGAATTAAAAATTGTTTTATTTTATTTTTTTGGTTTTCCAATTTTTTTGGGATTTATCGCCTCGTTTTTTATACCATTACTTCAGTATTTTAGGTTTTTATACCTTGTGCCTTTAATGTGTTTGTTGTTGGTAGATAGGACTTATAAGTCTTATAAGGCTTATATGATATTAACAACCGGTTTTTTGTTTTGGTCGCTTTTGTATCTTTTTATTCCCCAATTTCATCGGGAAGACTGGAAGGGCTTAGCCTATTATTTGAAAAAAAATAAAATTAATGAGGTTTATATGATTCCTTCTTCTTCTGATGCTTTAGGTTATTACAATAATCAAATTAAAATTAAGTCTTTAAAACAATTACGCGATCGCGTAATTGTTTTAAATAGCAAAAAAGTTTTTGTTATTCCTTATTCTTCTGAAATTTTTGGAATTGATTACAAAAGTTATTTAAACAACAAAAGCGTTTCATTAGAAAAAAAGGCCTTTCATGAGTTAATGTTAGAAATATATACAATCAATTAAATTATAGAATGAAAAAGTTTTTATATATTGTACTTCCGATATTAATCGTTTTTATTCTTGTTTTTACCCGTCTTTACAATATTAAAAATGGTTTATTTTTTTATAATGACTTAGGTCGAGATGCTGATGTTTTATATACTTGGATTAAAACCGGTAAACCGCCTCTTTTAGGACCACAAACAAGCGCTTTACCAATTAATCAAAGCCCCGTTTATTTTTATTGGTTGATGATTTTTTATTTTCTTTTAAACACCAATCCAATTTATTCAGTGGTCGGATGTTTGTTTTTTTATATTTTAGTTTTTATTTTTGGGCTTTATTTTTTTAGAAAAGAAAAATTTTTAATTAAATTGTGGCTGGGGGGATTTTTTTTAATAACGATTCATCCTCAAAATATTATTCAATCAAGATATGTTTGGAATCCGTCGTTTGTTTCTCCGTTAATTTTATTATCGACCCTTTCTTTTTATCAGGCAATAAAAAACGATAAAAATTTTTTTTTGTCAAGTTTTTCTTTGGCGTTGGCTATTTCTTTTAGTTATTCCGTAGTGCCTCTTTTTTTCGTTTTTATTTTATATCTTGTTTTTTATCAAAAAGATAAAATTCTTAAGTTTTTTTTATATTTTATTTTATCGTTGGGCTTATTTTATTTACCGATTTTAGTTTTTGAAGTACGACATCATTTTCTTTTAACTTATTCATTATTAACAAAAAAAGGCCCACAGCAACAGTTTATAGATTTTTTTAGTAAGTTTAATTCTATTTCAAATTTTGTCGTCGGATTTAATTATCAAATTTATGAAAGAGTAGTTTTTGTTTTTATTTTTTTATATTCCATAATTAAATTTTTATATTGGCATAAAAAGAATAAAAATAAAGGATTTTTTTATTTTAATTTTTTTGTTTTAATTTTATTGACTTTTTTAATTCCAATTACGATCCAGGCGCATTATATTTTTGCCATTACTGTGTCATTTTTTATTGTTATTTTGTTGGATCAAAAGGCCATCGAAATTTTAATTTTAATGTTATGTTTATTTTTTTATTTTATGCCAATTTTTAAAAATAAATATTTTCAAAAAGCACCAAGAACATACGAAGAAATAAATCAATGTTTTTTGTCTTTTTGCCAAAATTTTAAAAAGCCAATTTATGTTAGTGTTGTTTCAAGCCTTCATCCATATCATTATGGTCCTGAACACAGATATTTGCTTAAAAAGAATGGTTGCTTAGTCTATAATATTGAAGAAAACCAAAATCAAAGTGATTTAATGATGGTAATTTTAGATTTCTCTGATTTTAATAAAGAATTCAAATATTATGAACTTGATCTTTTTGGGCCTTATAAGATAATAAAAAAGCATTATTGTCAAAATAATTTTGGCTATGTTTTAATTCGAAAACTAACTAAAGTTAAATAAAAAGAAGAGATAAAAATAGCAAAAAAAAGCGCAATCGGTGGACCAAAGGCTCCTTTTAGTGGAATTAAAAAATAACATCCGAAAGTTATAATTAAAAAAAAGACTATGTTGCTAATTAGAATATATAACGGTTTTTTAGCTGTATATAAAAGATATAAAAGCGGAATGTTGGCTAAAGGATAAAAAATGTAAGCGATGGCTAAATTCTTGGTAATAGCGGCGGTTTGGGCAAATTTTTCGGTAAAGGCTAAATAAAAGATCTGATTTGGGGTAAGAAAAAGAAGAAAAAATAAACCAGTTGGCAAAAGGAGATAGACAAAACTTTTTTTAAAGAGCGGTTTTAAATCCTGTTTTTTTTGAATTTTCGCAAAGTCGGGTGATAAAACCTGAGTAACGCTAGTAATAGCAGCAAATAAAGTTAGGATAATTTTAGTTGAAAGACCATAGAAACCAACGGAATCACTTTTTGGAAAGTAATAAGAAAGAAGAAAAATATCCATTCTTGTTCCTAAATTAAAAAACTGGAGGGCAAAAAAATAGGTTAAGGTAAAACCAAATTTAAATTCTTCTTTTTTAACTCGCGCCTTGATAATCTTTATAAAGATATGTTTTTTTTCAAAAAAAAGCAGAATAAAGTAAATTAAGGGTCCAAGAATCCCAAAAGTAAAAATAATAGAGGCAATGGTAACCTTTTTTAAAAAAAATAAAAGAAGGATAAAAGCCGTTTTAAAAAAGTTGCTTAGATTTAGATAAAGATTTGTCTGAAAAATTCTTTTTGCTGCTAAAAGACTATTGACGGCATAGTTTTGCCAGATAAGAAAAAGGACAGAAAAAGTTGTCAGATATAGTTCCCACCAAGGAGCGGCAGTTTTAAAAAAAAGATTATCAAGAGATGGAAAGAAGATAAAAAGCAGCCCGATAATTATCGAAGCAAAGATTGTTTGATAGAAAAAAGTAGTTTTTAGAAAAGAAAACATCTTCTCACTTTTTTCTTCGATAAACGACGGTAGATAAGAATAGATTGAAGCGGAAACGCCAAAGTCTAAAATATTAGCTAAAACATAGGCAATTCCCAAAAGGACACTTAGAGTGCCGTACTCAACCGGATTCATTATCCGGACCAATAAAAAAGCAAAAAAGGCAGTAAAAAAGACATTAAGATAGTTGCCAAAAGTATTGATGATGATATTTTTAGTAGTTTTTTGTTTGAGAAAGGAAGAAAGTTTTGGTATCATTTACATATTATATAAAAAAACTTAAAACTCAAATATCAAAACTCAAAACTAAAACTAAAAACTTAAAACTTAAATTTAAATTATAAATTTTTTTATTTTTTATGAAAAAAACCGCGTTAATCACTGGGATATTGGGTCAGGATGGGCCATATTTAGCAAAGATTCTTTTGGAAAAAGATTATAAAGTTTATGGGATGATTCGGCGTTATTCTAATCCTAATTTTTCTAATTTGGATTATCTGGGGATAACTAATAAAATTGAGTATGTAGATGGAGATATGACCGATGAGTCTTCACTTTTGAATTTAATCCGCACCTTAAAACCGGACGAAGTTTATAATTTAGCCGCTCAGTCCTTTGTTGGTTCGTCATTTGAACAGGTAAAGTTAACAACTGAAGTTAATGCCTTAGGTCCTCTTTATTTATTAAATGCGATTAAGTTTTTTTCACCAACGACTAAATTTTATCAGGCCTCTACTTCAGAGATGTTTGGTTTACAGCATATCAATGGATACCAGGATGAGAAAACACCCTTTCATCCCCGTTCTCCTTATGGGGTTTCTAAAGTTTATGCTTACTGGATAACGGTTAATTATCGCGAATCTTATGGAATTTTTGCTTGTAATGGAATTTTATTTAATCATGAATCGCCAATTCGTGGAATTCAGTTTGTTACCCGGAAAATAACCGATGGAGTGGCGAGAATAAAATTAGGATTAGCAAAAGAGTTGCGGTTAGGAAATTTAGAAGCAAAACGCGATTGGGGGTTTGCCGGTGACTATGTTGAGGCAATGTATTTAATACTTCAACAAAAAGAACCAGATGATTATGTGGTTGGAACTGGTAAAAATCATTCAGTGAAAGAATTTGTCGAGTTAGCGTTTTCTTATGCGGGAATAAAGAACTGGGAAAAGTATGTTAAAATTGACCCACGGTTTAAACGACCATCAGAGGTACCCAATCTTTGCGCTAATCCGCAAAAAGCTTTTAAGAAATTAGGTTGGCGGCCAAGGGTTTCTTTTGAAAAGTTAGTTAAGATGATGGTCGAGGCGGATATTGAAAGAATTAAAAAATAAAAAAGAAAAAATAAAAATGACAAATAAAAATGAAAAATGAAATAAATAGAAATACTTGAAAATAGGTGGAAATAAATAGAATTAAAAAATAAAAAATAAAAAAATTGAATTATAGCGCGGTCAATGGTTAAAAAAGAAAATCTGGGCCTTCGGTACGGGGTTTTGACCAAAAAAAACTACGGACTTTCAGTCCGTGGAATCTTACCGAATTGATTTTATAATCTTGGTTGAGTATTGAAGGGCTTTTTTATGGCGAAGAATAACTTCTTGAGGTAGTTTTAAAAATTCAGCCACCTTTCTTGAGAGATATTTTTCATAAACTTTATCATTAATTAAGTTTATTTTAAAATCTTGCGGTATTTCTAAAGCAAAGTTAATAAAATCTTTTTCAAGATAAGGGTTAATTAACTTAATTTGAAAATATTTTGCTACTCCCCTATCTCGTTTTTTATCGATTTCCAAAAGCGGTAGATCGTCTTTTATCTGTTCATTTAATTTTTCTTTTTTAATATTTTTGTATTTATGATATCCACCAAGAAGAATATCGGGTCCCTGACCGGTAAAAAGATAGGGAATATTTTTTTCTTTTGCTTTTTGACAAACAAGAAAAAAAGCAGAGGCTAAAGCAATTTGCATTGGATTAACCTTAACCTCATTTTTTATTAAAATTTCCTCCACCTTTTTTCTTATTTTTGAAACATCTTCCTTTTGATAAAAAATTATTTCGAGATTTTTTTTTAATTTTTTGGCTAAAATTTTTGAATAAAAAACATCATCACTTTTTTCATCAGAAGCTAAAGTAAAAAATAAAGTTTTTGGAAAATAATAAGCAGTAAAATAAGCGATAAGCGATGAATCAATCCCACCAGAAAGCATTATCGCCACACCCCTTTCCCCTATCTCTTTTTGATATTTTTGATAAAATTGATGAAGTAAACGAAGATATTCTTTTATTAATTTGTTTTCCATTGAAGAATTATAACAAAAATATAGTTTTGACTTTTGATTTTTGTCCGCAGCTGGCGGATTGAATTTTTAAATATGTACTATCCCCCAACTTATCCATTGAAATATGATCAACTATTAAAAGAATTATTATTATTTTTAAACAAAAAAAATCCACAAGATAGAAAAAAATTAATGAGTTTAATAAGAATTTTTATTGATAAAAAAAAGGAAAATTTTTTCCCAAAACTTTGGCAAATTTATTTTGTTTATCTTCGTTATTTTAAAAATAAAATAAAGATTGATAATGATTTTTTAAATTTATTAAAAGTGGTCAAGATTCGATCATTGTCGGGAATTATTCCTTTATCAGTTTTTACCTCACCAAAAAATTCTTGTCCTTACAACTGTGTTTATTGTGCTTTAAATCCTGATGCTCCAAAAAGTTATTTTTCCGATGAGGCGGCGGTAATGAGAGCAAGAAGAAATAAATATGATCCTTTTTCCCAAGTGCAAGATCGTTTGATTCAATTTTATTTATCTGGTCATCCCATCGATAAAGTTGAACTTATTATTCAGGGTGGTACTTTTTCTTTTTATGATAAAAAATACCGGGAGTGGTTTGTAAGGCGAGTTTTTGATGGTTTAAATACTGATTTTGAAAAATTAATCATTAAAGGAAAAACAGAGTTTAAACAGACAAAAAATTTAGATGAGGCAAAAAAAGAAAACGAAAAGGCAAAATCAAGAATGGTTGGTTTAACTATTGAGACAAGACCGGATTGGATAAATAAAGATGAAGTTTTGTTTTTTAGGTATTTGGGAGTGACACGGGTTGAGCTTGGAGTACAATCAACTAACAATGAGATTTTACGAATTGTTAGACGAGGGCATACAGTTGATAAAGTTTTTCAGGCAACAAAATTGTTAAAAGATGCTGGATTTAAGATTACTTATCATTTAATGCCAGGTTTGCCTGGATCTAATTTTGAAAAAGATTTTGAAAGTTTACGTCAAATTTTTGAAGATCAACGATTTAAGCCAGATAATATAAAATTTTATCCTACGCAAGTGGTTAAGAATAGTCTGTTAGCAGAATGGTATCAAAAAGGAATTTTTAAACCAATTGATGAAAGATATCTTCTTGATTTAACATTAAAATTTAAAAAAGAAATAGTTAAGCCTTGGTTTCGTATCAATCGTCTGGTGCGTGATCTAACAAAAAATGATTTAGTGGTTGAGACTTTTCCTTCAAATTTTCGGCAAAAGTTAGAAAAAAAATTAAAAGAAAAAAATATTCACTGTTTATGTATTCGTTGTCGTGAGATACGAGAGGAGAAAATTAAATTACCAGTTAAGTTAAATATTATTAACTATCAAGCATCAGATGGAGAAGAATTTTTTTTAGAGTTTGTTGATAGTGAATATAGACTTTTAGGATATTTACGTCTTCGCCTTCCTTCATATGTTTTAAAAAAAGAAAGTTTTTTTATTAAAAATTTAGAGAGTTGTGCTTTGATTCGCGAACTTCATGTTTTAGGTTCTTCCACTCCTCTTTCGAAAAAGGGTAAAATTCAACATCAAGGTTTGGGAAAAAAGCTGATTAATGAAGCAATAAAAATTGCCAAAAAATTTAATCTTTCAAAGATAGCGGTGATTTCGGCGGTTGGGACAAGGGATTATTATCGAAAGTTAGGTTTTAAGAAAATGATTGAGGGGGAGTATTTAATAAAATCAAAACTATGATGACAATGATGAAAGCTTTTCAAAATTATATTTTATAAAAAATATATGATCTTTATTTATTTGTTTTACTGCCTCTTTTATCTTTTTAGTAGTTTTGTTAAATTTATTTATTATTTTTAGTGCATTAATTACTCTAACGGAAGATATGATTCTTTCAAAATATAGTTGTTGTTTTTCTTTTATTAACTGATTTTTAGTTTTTTTAATAAAAATTAGATCAAATTTTTTAAAATAATTTAAAAATTTTAGTCTTAACGATTTCTTACTAATAATAAATCCGTTTTTATCAATAATACGATTAGCAAACTTTTCGGGATATAAAAGAGCATCAACTTGAAGATCTAATTCAGAAAGAAGCAAGATAAGATCATAATATGAAATTTGATTTTCTTTATATGCTCTAAGATGAGATTCTTTTTCTATTTGAGCACCCAAAAGATGAAAAGATTTTATAATTTCGTTTTTATCTATTGTTTCAATTTTTTCAAATATTCCCTTTATATTATTAATATTTTCATTTAATTCGTTTACGATTATATTTTTTTCATTTGTAAATTTATTGATGATATTTAGATCTTCTTGTAAATGAAAATATTTTTTTATCAATGTTAAAAGATTATTTATTAAATTTTTTGTTAAATAAATTTTAGAATAAAATAATTTTTCAAATTTTTTAATTAAAAAAACAACAATAAATGGATTGACTAAATTAGTATAAATGAATACATAAACAGTAAAATTATAAAAAAGTTTTTTATAGATAAAGTCATTGGGTAATTGATTAACAAGAATTAAAGGTATCACTCCTCTTAAACCAGAAAAATTAATAATATGCTGCCAAGAAAGATAGATATCGGGTTCATCGAAAAAAAATCTATGTTTATTGGTAATTAAAAAATTAAGATAGACTGTAATTGATCGAGCTATTAAAATAATTAGGTTAATTTTTATAAAATCAATAAAAATAAATATATGTTTATGAAAATTGATTTCTGTATTAGTTGAAACTACGGCAAAAAAGTAGATATTAATTAAAAGAACAATGAGTGAAAAAAAATATTTTTCTTTTTCAAATTCTTCTTCTTGAAAATAAACAAAAGAAAAATTGGCAAATATAATTCCGGTAAAGATAATAAAAATCGGTCCACTTAAATGAAATTTTTCAGTTAAAATATAAGAGGCGATAACAATTGGCAAAATTAAAAGATTGGTTACTTCTAAATTTTTTTTAAAAATTTTAGTAAGAAGATTTAAAAGAAATCCAAAAATAACTCCAATAAAAATCGATAAAAAAACTTTAAAAGATAGTAGTTTAAAAAAAGTTACCAATATATTGTTGTTTTTATGGGTAGCAAAAATCAATAATGTTACTAATTCAAAAAAAATAATTGTTATTCCGTCATTTAAAAGACTTTCTCCTTCGATTATCAACTTCAATCTTTCTGGAATTTTAATTTTTTTTACTAGAGCTAAAACTCCGATAGGATCAGTGGCGGAAATAAGAATACCAAAAATAGAAGATTGAAGAAAAGGTATTCCAAAAAAAATATTAATTGAAAAACTGATGATTAGAGCATTAAAAATTAAAGCAATTGTGGCAAAAAATGTCAAAGTTTTGAACTGTATTTTGAATCTATGAATATTGATGTTAATTGCTGATTCAAAAAGAATGATCGGTAATAAAAATTCATAAACAAAATGATAATCAATATTTAAAATTTCTTTACTAAGCAAATTAAAATTACCTAAAAAAAGATATAAAATGATGAAAAATGTATAAACAGGTAGTTTTTTCTTAGTTAAAAAAAAGTCGATTAAAGAGAAACTGGCAATAAAAAATAAAAAATAATTTAATAAATTTTTTAATTCTTCCATGTTTTTAAAAAAAATATTATATCAAAAAAATAAAATAATTGATTTAAAAAATAAATTAAAACTAAAAAAAATGAAACGATCGCATCAAAAAAAGAGGATGAAGTTTAAGTTTAGGTTGTAATAAAAAGAAAAGCAATAAATCAACTTTTTGAAATTGAAAGAGAAATTTAGAGATTTAAGTTTAAGTTTATCTTTATCTTTATATCTATATCTCTGTCCCTGTCTATGTTTTTAATTTTCTTTAAATTTATGTCTTTAATTTCATGTTTTTTGAAAGTTTTTGCCATTGGGTAATGGTTAATCCTTTTTTATCTTTTTCTGAAATAATAAATTTATCTTGATTATTTTTAAAAACATCCAAAATTTCTTTATCAACAAAACTCCAATCAATGTCGGACGCTAATGGATTAATACCTACTTCCGATGATGGATTCCAGGTGGTGGTGGCAAAGTATTCAATGGTTGATTCTTCAAGATATAAATTGCTATGAGCAAAACCAAAGGGAATCCAGATCCAGTTATCAAAACCATCATCCCAATATGAAGGCATTTTGACAGCGCCGATTTTGCCAAAGGTTTTGGAATTAGGGCGGATATCTAAAAAAAAATCGATCATCTCCCCCACGACTGTCCGTACCAACTTTCCCATCGGTGGATCATATTGAAAATGAAGACCGCGAAGAACCCATTTTTTAGAATGGCTTTCCATTACCTGTTTTATTTTTAAATCAGGAATAATTTCTTCTAATTGAGAAAAACGGTATGTTTCCGTAAAATAACCGCGATTATCAGTAAAGCGAGCGATTTTGATAAGTTTTACTTCGGGAAAGACTGTTGGTAAAACTTCAAGAATCTTCATTTTAAAATTTTAATCGATAATGATGATTTTGTAAAGATTAGAAGATTTTTTTGTTTTGATTTTCTATAATTTTATAGATTACTGATCGGAGTCAGGAATGACAATTAGATTCCTGATTAAATCAGGAATGACAAGCATATAGGTTCCTGATTAGGTCAGGAATGACATATGATACTTTTGTCATTCCCGCGAAAGCCAGGTTACAGTCCTGTACTGGCGAAAGCGGGAATCTATAAAATAAAACAATGAAAAATATTATTAAAATATATTTATTAACATTTTTTATCTACAGTTTTTTATTTGTTTTTTCGTTTCATCTTTTTTACAATCCAAAGGAGATTCTGTTTTATCAGGGTTTAATTTTTTTATTTTCTATTCTTTTTCTTTTTTTTGCTTTTCTTTTTCTTCTTCGAAAAAAAATTGGAAAAAAATTTTTTCATTTTTTTTCCGCTTTAGTTTTTAGTTTTTCTTTCCTTTTATCATTTTTTGTTGTTTTTCCGGTTACTTTTGAGCGTTCAATAACAATGTATTTGTTAAAAACAGTTAATCAAAATCAATCAATTACTAAAAAAGAATTGGAAAAGAAATTGATTAATGAGTATATTTTAAAAAATCAGGCTTTGGAAAAAAGATTAAATGAACAGAAAATTATCGATTTTATTGAGGTAAAAAAGAACAAAGTTTATCTAACCGAAAAAGCAAAAAAATTTTTGAAAATGGCTAACTTAATTGATAAAATTTTTGGGATCAACATTTTTTATGAGTAAAAGAATTTCTTTTTTGTTCTTATTATATTTTTTGATCTCTGGATTTATTTTTTCTTTTTTAATACCTCCCGTTCAAAAGCCGGATGAGTTTGCTCATTTTAAAAAAGTAGTATCGGTTGCCAACTTTGATTTTTTTTGTCAAAAGAAAAAACAGCCGGTAAATATTAATCTTTATCAAGTTATTAATTCACCCCAGATCCGAATTCAATTTGATTACCATAACAAAATTCCCGTTAGTTTTTATAAAGAAGCACCGTTAAAGTATGAATTGAAAATGCTTGATGTTTCGGAGGGTTGTCGTTTTCGAGACTCTGTTGGCTATTTAATTCCTGCCTTTTTTTATCGATTATTTTCTTGGTTGCCGTTGAATGGATTTTTACTTTTTGGTTTAATCCGTTTTTCAATCTTTTTATTTTGCTATTCAATTTTAATTTTTTTGACCCTCAAAAATAAAGATAAATTTTTTCAGTTTTTGTCTTTTTTTATTTTGTCTTTGCCGATGACAGTTAATCAGTTTTCTGCCTTTTCTTATGACGTCTCACACCTATTTTTCGGCTTAATCTTTTTAAATCTTTTTTTTAATCATTTTTATTTAAAAAAGATAAATTATCAATATTTATGGTTATTAGTATTTTCTTTTCTTTTCTTTGTTTTTTCAAAAGCGCTTTATGATTTTTTCTTTTTACTCTTCTTTTTGATCGACAAAAAATATTTTGAACGATTAAAAATTAAAAAGGCGGTATTCTTAATCTTAATTTTTTTAATTTTAGTTTTTTTGCGAATTCCAGGTTATAGCCAAAGTGGTTTATCGCTTGGTAATTTTGATAATCAAATTCAAAAAGCAATTTTTTTAGAAAATCCAGCCCGTATTTTCTCACTTTTGGAAAAAACTTATTTTGACTTTTTTGATGATTATGTAAAAGGTTTTATCGGCGTTTTGGGTTGGTTGGATTTTGAATTGGATTTTTTTGTTTATTTATTTTTTTGGGTTTTATTTGGTTTTTTAATCGGCAGTTTTTATAAAAAAGTCAAAGTTAATTGTCGTCAGGCAATTATTTATTTTTTAGTAAGTTTTGGAACGTTTTTTTTGATTTTAATGGCTGAGTTTTTTTATTGGACAGCGCCAGGTGCTTCTCATATTGTGGGCGTTCAAGGAAGATATTTGATAATTCTTTTGCCAATTTTTTCTTATTTTTTAGTTTACCTTATCAATAATTATTCGTTGTTTTTAACCGGTTTGGTCTTATTTTTTATTGTTTTTTTGAATACAAGAGCGATTTTTTACCGCTACTTTGATTATTCGGTTTATGCCCGGCCAACAAAGGATTTAAAAATTGCCAAAGGCAGTTTTATTTTAATAAAACGAAACAAAGAAAAAATTTTAGTGGCTAATGATCAGTTTACCGGTGCTTGTTATGGAGTGTATCTTAAATTTAAAAATAAGAGATTTCGGGCGCCGGTTAAAGTTGAGATATTTGATAAAAAATTAAAGCGAGTAGTTTATTTTCCTGAAGATTATGTTAATAATTTGGAGCCGGTGATGGTTTCTTTTCCCAAAACAAAGTTTACATCACCAGTTAATGTAAAGATTATTAATCGTTATTCTACTATCTCTTTAAAGGTTTTTAATCAGGTGGCTTTAAACTGTATTACTGATTTTTGGTTTCAAAATGAGAAATAAAACGATTGATAATTTATGGAAGAGTTTTAAATTTTGGCAAATATAAATTAAAAGTTTAGAAAGGGATACAATTTATTAGATTCCTGATCTGAGTCAGGAATGACAAGGATATAGGTTTCCGATTATGTCAGCAATGACAGGGGTTTAGATTTATTTTATTTATTCAATTTTTCAAAAAGAGAAACAATATTTTTGACTGAGTTTTGCCAAGAGAAATTTTCTTTGATTTTTTGGGAGTCAATCTTTGGCTTTTTGTTTAAAATTTCAATCACTTTTTTATAAACTTCTTCCTCATCTTTCTCATCAACTAAAAACTCTTTCGGTAGGGTTTCCTTCATTGAAGAGTTATTTCCAGCAATCACTGGTGTCCCGCAAGCTAAAGACTCCAAAGGTGGAAGACCAAAACCTTCATATGAAGATAGATAAAAGGTTAAAGTTGCGCCACTATAAAAATATGGTAAATCTTTATCCTCAACATAACCTAAAAACAAGACTTTGTCCTCAAGATTTAATTGTTTTACTAATTTAAATATGTTTTCGTTTTTCCAGCCAGCTTTTCCTATTATGAAAAATTTAGTATCAAGTAGCAAGTAGTTAGTATTAAGGAGTTTATGAAAGACTTTGATGGCAATATCTAAATTTTTTCGAGGTTCGAGGGCACCGACGTAAAGCATGTAACGTAGAACGTGGAACGTAGAACGTGGAACGTAGAACGTGGAACGTTTTAAATACTTATTTATTACTTTTTTAATGGCTTTTTTGTTTTCAATTTTTTTAAAGTTCTCCCCTACCCCAGGGTAAATTACATGGATTTTTTCTTCTTTTATCGAAGGATATAATTTTAATAAATCATTTTTAGTATTTTGCGAGTCAACGATAATCTCATCGTTATATTTTATTGTCTTTTCGAGTTTTTTTTGATGAGCGTCTATTAACCAATCTTCGTGATATTGAGGATAAATTTTCCATAATAAATCGTGGACGGTGGTTATTCCTTTAACATTTTTATCGGTTTTTGGTCGCAAAAAATCAGAGGAAAAAAAGATATCACAGCGACCAATTAATCGATTGATTGATAAAAAATCATTTTTTTGCCAAAGCCATTGTTGCAGTTTCATCGGAATTGGATAACGGTAAATTTTTGCTCCTAAATTTTTAAATTCCTCTAAAAATGAATATTTTTTAAAAGGATTTTTGGTGGCAAAAAAAAGTTTGTAAATATATGGATTCCTGCTTTCGCAGGAATGACAAGAGGTTGTAATTTGTTCTTTTGTGGGAATGAGTGGGGATTGATTATTGTATAAGAGTAAATTTTTGACCAAGTTATAAGTATAGTTGGCTACTCCTGAACCTTGATAAATAAGTTGGGAAATGTCAATTCCAATAAGCATAGGGATATTATATAAAAAACTCAAAACTCAAATGTCAAATGTCAAATCTTAGATATTAAATATTATTAAATCTCAAATGTCAAATCTTCCGCCTTCGCTAAAGCTACGGCGGACAGGCAAATGTTAAAAATTATTTGTTACTGGTTGATGGTTAAAGGTTGAAAATAGTTAAAAATGGTTGAAACTGGTTAAAAATAGTTGAAATTGGTTGAAATCAGTTGAAATCGGTTGAAATCGGTTGGAATTGATTAAAATCAGCCTGCGTAAAGTAATTTTTAATTTGCCTGCCTGTCGGCAGACAGGAAATTTTTAATCAATATTTAAATATTGAAATATTAAAAATTGAATAAAAATTCGTTTATTGTTTAGTAATTATTTGTTATTGGGGATTTTTACCATCTTTATGCGACCGTCGCTGAGATGGTTTAAAAACTAATAATATTTTTGGAAATCTTTCTTAATTTAATTTTGTATTAATTTATGCCAAAAATATTGATTGTTATACCAACTTATAATGAAGAAAGAATGATTGAGAAAGTGATTTTTGATATTAAAAAAGAAGGATATAAAAATATTGTTGTTGTTGATGATGATCGAAAGATAAGACAGAAGAAGTAAATCCCTCTTGACAAAATTCCAAAAACTTTATATATTGTAAAGTATATGGAATCATTAAACTTTCCTTCAGTGATAAAAAAATTATATGAAAGCACCCTTTCGCTTTTTACGACGAAGACTTTACGCGATATTATTAATGTGACCAATGAAAACACTTTTTTTAAATATGTAAGAAGACTAGTTGATGAAGGTGTTTTAAATAAGATCGAAAGAGATAAATATATTATCTCAAAAGCAAAAGTTTCTGATTTTGAGTTAGCGAATTTTTTAGTTTATCCTTCTTATGTTTCTTTTGAGAGCGCTTTAAATTTTTGGGGTGTTTTATCGCCGTTTCCTTATGAAGTAACATCAGCCACTTTAAAAAAAACTAAATTAAAAAAGTACAAAGAAAAAGTTTTTTCTTACACCCATATTGATAAAAAATTATTTTTTGGTTATGAAAAAATAAACAACTTTTTGATTGCCAATCGAGAAAAAGCATTGCTTGATGAGATTTATTTAGCCTCAAAAGGGATAAAGAAAATTAATTTTGAAGAACTTGATTTTACTAAAATGAAGAAAAAAATACTAAAAGATTATTTATCTTACTATCCAAAAACAAGACAGTTTTTAAAAGTTGTAAGTAGTTTATCTTTATGATTACTAAAGATCAGTTATTTGCTTTGACAAAAAAGTTTAAGATTAATGAAACAGCAATTTTACGCGAGTATATCCAGCTTTATTTCTTAAGCCGACTTTATGATTTTTTAGAAAGCCAGAAGATTTTTTTTTAAAGGCGGAACTGCTATCCATTTTCTTTACTCCTCTTCCCGATTTTCTGAAGATTTAGACTTTACGGTTTAAATGAAAGAGGAAGAGTTTTTAATGTTTATCAAAAATTTTTTTTCTATCTTAAAAAAAGAGGAACCACTTGAGTTTAAAGAGAGAAAAACTATTGCCGGAAAAAGATTTTTATTGTCTTGTCGTCCTTCAGTTGTTAACTTTCCTGTTTTTATAAACTTGGATTTTTCTTTTCGAGAAAAGATTTATTTTAAGGAAAAATCAATCATTAATACCGAATTTCCAGTCACCTTTCGCTCTTATGTCTATCACCCGCAAAAAAAAGAACTTTTGGCAGAAAAAATTAGAGCGTTTTTAACAAGAACTACTGGAAGAGATATCTATGATCTTTGGTTTTTGTTAAAAAGTAATACTCCTGTTGATTATGAATTAGTTTTAAAAAAACTTGCTTATTATAAAATCAGAAACTTTAGTTTTGAGGATATTTTAAAAAAGCTGGAAAAATTTAAAAAAGAAGAATTTGTCCGTGATTTAAAACCATTTGTTTCTTTTTCCGAGCGAGAAAAATTATCTGATTTTTTTGACTATTTGGTTGATTTTTTTAAAAAACAAAAGATTTAAAATCATATGCCAAAAATATTTATTGTTATTCCAGCGGATTTTTATAGTACCATTCAATTGTTTTCCTCAATCTATTCTCAAAACTTGTTTTTGACAAAAAATATTAAAGGACTGTCCTTGAACAAGGACAGTCCTTATAAAAACTTTTAAAAAAAGTTAATTTTTTGATATAAAGAAAAAGGAATAAATTTTTATTTCAGTTGACAAAAGGAGGATTTTATTTCATAATTACTACTATATGAGTAGAAAAACTGAAATAAAAAATAAAGATATTATTGAAAGTAAGCCATACTTGACAAAGAAAGAATTGGAATTGCTTTTGGAGAAAAAAGGGAAAAATTTAGATAAAAAAATATCACTTTTGCTTCGGGATAAATATCTTATTCCGTTAAAACGCGGTTTTTATGTGACTGAGAAGTTTTACTTAAAAAATCGGCAAAGCTTTGAAGAGTATTTGGCTAATATTTTATATTATCCCTCTTATTTAACGGCTGAATACGTTTTGGCAAAAGAAGGAGTAATTCCTGAAAATGTTTACGCTTATACCAGTGTTAGCCTAAAAGCCACTCGAAGTTTTAAAAATCAGTTTGGTAATTTTTATTATAAAAAGATAAAAGAAAGTTTATTTTGCGGTTTTTATCAAAAACCGTATCTTGAAAATTATCAAATAAAAATTGCCACTTTTGCCAAAGCTCTTTTTGACTATTTTTACTTTATGCCTTTTTCAATGGCAAAAAATATTCGCGATTTAAGGTTAAACTTGATCAACTTTAGAAAAAAGGATTTCGAAGAATTTTTTTCCTATGTAAAGATAAGCCAATCAGAAAAAATGAAAAAAATTTATCAATTAATAAAAAAAGAATATGATCGTTGAGGAGTTAAAATTGGTTTTTGATAAAAATAAAGACAAAAATTTTTTATATCTTCGCAATCTTTTAAAAGAAAGACTTCAATATTATGTCTTAAACTTTATCTACAACTCTTTATATGGAGAAAATTTTTTATTCAAAGGCGGGACTTGTCTTCGCTTTTGTTTTGATTTACCAAGACTGTCAGAAGATTTAGACTTTGATGTCAAAAATTTTTCCTCGTTTGATTATGAAGTTTTTGTAAAAGATATAAAATAGGCACTAGACTAGAATAACATCTGTTATACTAATTAAAATGTTTGTTAAATCAACCAAATTAAGTAATTTTAAGATTAAAAAAATTATTTGGTGTTTTATCATTAGACCCATTGCGTAATAAGCAATTTAATAACCCAGACAAATCTATAAGATTAACTGGTTTTTAAACTGTTAATTTAGATTTAAAGATATTTGTTTAAAATTGAGTTTAAAGTTGTATAAAGCGGCT
>Ga0209101_1000466_pt1 | contig 33123 bp, 26 predicted proteins | sample ConPoolayeCmetaG_FD_185481 | JGI IMG/M metagenome (GOLD analysis project Ga0209101, IMG submission 185481) | Hot spring microbial mat communities from California, USA to study Microbial Dark Matter (Phase II) - Cone Pool mat layer C metaG... ...
GCAGTGCGCGCTGCTCCAGGGCGTGAAGGCGTCGGGGAGCTGACGGCTGACGCTGTTCATAGGCGGATGTTCTCACGATTGGTGATGGAGTGGACGACGGGTGATTGCCTACTCCTCAGGCTCCAGCACGGTCATGAAGGCTTTCTGGGGGATGTCCACGCGTCCGATGGTCTTCATGCGCTTCTTGCCTTCCTTCTGTTTCTCCAGCAGCTTGCGCTTGCGCGTCACGTCGCCGCCGTAACACTTGGCCGTGACGTTCTTGCGGTAGGGCTTGATGGTCTCGCGGGCGATGATCTTGCCGCCGATGGCCGCTTGGAGGGCGATCTCGAACTGGTGGCGAGCGATTTCGCGGCGCAGCTTGACCAGCAGGCGGCGGCCGCGAGCCTCGGCCTTGCTGCGGTGACAGATCAGGCTGAGGGCGTCGACGGGCACGCCGTTGACCAAAATGTCGAGCTTGACCAGATCGCTGGCCCGGTAGCCGATGACGTGGTAGTCCATGGTCCCGTAGCCGCGCGTCAGGCTCTTCAGCTTGTCATAGAAATCATAGAGAATCTCGTTGAAGGGGAACTCGTAGGTGAGCATGACGCGCTGGGGCGAGAGATACTCCTGCCGGCGGAACTCCCCGCGGCGCTGCTCGGCGAGCTGCATGATGCCGCCGATGGCGTCGGTCGGGGTTATGATCTGCATTTCGATGATCGGCTCGCGCAGCTCAGCCACGGCGCCCATGTCGGGCAGGTCGCCGGCCGATTCCACGCGCCGGAGTGTTCCGTCGCGCATCAGCACCTCGTAGGTCACGCTGGGAGCGGTTTGCACCACCGCTACACCGCCTTCGCGCTCCAGACGCTCCTGCACGATGTCCATGTGCAGCAGCCCCAGAAACCCGCAGCGGTAGCCGGGGCCGAGGGCGTCGCTATGTTGCGGTGTGAAGCTGAAGGAGGCGTCGTTGAGGCTGAGTTTCTCCAGGGCTTCGCGCAGGGCGTCGAAACTCTCGCCGCTGGAGGGATAGAAGTCGCAGAACACCATATGCTGCGGGGGGCGGTAGCCGGGCAGCGGTGTCGCGGCGGGGTGAACGGCGTCGGTCACGGTATCGCCAACGGTCACGTCCTGGAGGCTCTTTATGTTGGCGACCAGGTAGCCGGTTTCACCGGCGGACAGTTGTTGACAGGGGGTCATGGCCGGTCGGAACTTGCCCAGCTCGGTGACCTGGTAGGTGCGCTGCCGCCCCATGAGCAGGATTTTCTGACCTTTGCGGATCGTGCCGTTGACCAGGCGCAGGTAGCAGATTACACCGCGATAATCGTTGTACTCCGAATCGAAGATCAGGGCCTGGAGGGGACCCGCCGGGTCGCCCGTGGGGGGTGGCAGATAGCGTACGATGGCCCGGATCAGGTCGTCCACGCCCACGCCGGTCTTGGCCGACACGAACTGCACGTGGTCAGCACTGATCCCCAGAACGTGCTCGATCTCCAAAGCGGTGTCTTCCGGCAAGGCGCCGGGCAGGTCGATCTTGTTAATTACGGGTATGATCTCCAGGTTGTTGGCGACAGCGGCATAGGCGTTGGCTACGGTTTGGGCCTGCACGCCCTGAGTGGCATCGACCACCAGCAAAGCTCCGTCGCAGGCGGCCAGGGCGCGATCGACCTCGTAATGAAAGTCCACGTGCCCGGGCGTGTCGATCAGGTTGAACATGTAATTCTGGCCGTCCACGGGCATGTCGAGGGTGACCGCCGAGGCTTTGATGGTGATCCCACGCTCGCGCTCCAGGTCCATGTCGTCCAGGAGCTGTTCGCGGAGTTCGCGTTCCGAGACGGCCCCGGCCACCTGAATCAAACGGTCGGCCAGAGTGCTCTTGCCATGGTCGATGTGCGCGATGATCGAAAAGTTGCGGATCCGCGTACGGTCCATATTCCATCCTGGTCGGCGGATAAGCCGGCGCCGACCGGAGGCATTATAGGGTTCGTTCCCCGGTTGTCCGTGAGTCGTGTAGCCGGGCCGTTGGTGTTATCATGCCGCATGCTGACCGGCTTGGCAGCCGCGGCTGGGTAGCAGGCATGCCCGAAGAACCACCCTGCGACGATCCGTATCGCGCTGAGCGTGACGAGATGGTTGCCGAACAACTGGAGGCGCGGGGTATCGCCGACCAGGCTGTGCTGGCGGCCATGCGACGGATTCCCCGAGAGCGCTTCGTCCCGGATCATCAGCGGGCTTACGCTTACTCTGACGGAGCTTTGCCGATCGAATGCGGCCAGACCATATCGCAGCCCTACATGGTGGCGCGTATGACCGAGTTGTTGTCGCCGCGCCGCGAGCACGTGGTTCTGGAGGTCGGGACCGGCTCGGGGTATCAAACCGCCGTACTAGCCTGTCTGGTGCGGCACGTGTACACGGTGGAGTGGCATCTGAAACTGATGAACCAGGCGGCCCGGCGGCTGGCCGAGCTGGGCTTGACCAATGTAACCTACCGGTGCGCCGACGGGTCGGTCGGCTGGCCGGAGCGCGCCCCGTTCGACGGTATCCTGGTGACCGCCGGAGCACCGGATGTGCCCGCCGTGTTGTGCGATCAGCTCGCGCTGGGCGGCCGTCTGGTGATTCCCATCGGCCCGACGGGCGAGCAGACGCTGGTCTGCCTGGAGCGCCAACCGCAGGGGCTGAAGCGCGACGAAGTCATGAAATGTCGGTTCGTCAAACTGCTTGGACAAGCCGGCTGGCGTGAGTGAGCATGGCATTTGGAAGCCTGCCGTCCGGGCGTGGTCGGAGGCACGCCTGGAGCAGCGCTTAGTGGTGCAACCGGGCAGGATGGCCTGCGGCGCCACTGGCCGGGCAAAGACCTTCTCGGGATTGCCGGGCAGGGCTGGGTGGTGGAGTCGCCGCAAACGCTGTTCCCTGGATTCGGCTTGTAATGTCGCGCTTTCAGCCGGCACAATCTCGGCGACATGGCCACAGGCGACATTCAGACCTTGGCACAACGTGTCAGCACGGAATTGCTGCCACGCGTACGGCAACCGGCTCAGTACATCGGTGGCGAGGTCAACCAGCTTGTGCGCCCCGGAGACTGGGAGGCGGCGGAGGTACGCCTGGCGCTGGCATTCCCGGACACCTACGCAGTGGGGATGTCGCATCTGGGCACGCAGGTTCTATATTGGCTGGCCAACCACATGGAGGGGGTTTGCGCCGAGCGTGTGTACAGTCCTTGGGTAGATGCCGAAGCGGTCATGCGCGAGCGGCAGATACCGCTCTTCACTTGGGATACGCGCCGGCCGGTGCGCTCGGCAGACATTCTGGGCATATCGTTGCAATACGAGCTGTGCTGCCCGGGGGTGCTCAATCTGCTGGACCTGGCGGGCATCCCGCTGCGTGCCGTCCAGCGGACCGACGCTGACCCGTTGGTGGTGGCCGGCGGCCCGCAGGCCGACAATCCTGAACCGCTGGCGGAGTTCCTCGACTTGGTGGTGATTGGCGACGGCGAGCACGCGCTGGCCCAGATTCTGGAGGCGGTGCGGAGCTACAAGCGAGCGGGGGTGCGTCGGCGCGAGATGGTGCTGCTGCTAGCTCGCCAGTTCCCCTGGCTGTATGCCCCAAACCTGTACGGCGCCGCCTATCACCCAGACGGCACGCTTGCTGAGTTGCGTCCGCTGTTTGCGGGCTTGCCGGACCGCATCGCGCGCTGTCATACGCCGGACTTCGAGACGGCGCCGTTCCCCCTGCGCCCGCTGGTGCCGTGGACGGAGGTGGTGCACGATCGGATCGCGATCGAGATCATGCGGGGGTGCCCGAACCTGTGCCGCTTCTGTCACGCGGGCTATACGAAGCGTCCGCTGCGGCTGCGCAGCGTGGGACGGGTGTTGGAGCTGGCGGAATCGGCCTGGCGCGCCACAGGGCAAGAAGAAATCGGTCTGTTATCGCTTTCGACCAGCGACTACCCGCACCTGCGCGAGCTGGCCGAGCGGATCAATGAGCGTTTCGGGCCGCGCATGACCAACATCAGTTTCCCGTCGCTGCGGGTGGATCGCCTGCTGACGGACATTCCCTGGCTGGGCCGGTCAGTGCGCAAGGGCGGTCTGACAATCGCTGTCGAGGCCGCTTCCGAGCACATGCGACAGGCCTTGCGCAAGAAGGTGAGCGACGGCGACCTGCTGGAGGGGGTGCGGTCCGCCTACGAGGCTGGCTGGAGCCGTGTCAAACTCTACTTTATGGCCGGTTTCCCCGGCGAACGGCGGCAAGATATCGAGGCGATCGTCGACCTGGTGGCGGCGGTCAGCCGGCAGCGCTGTCGGTTGAACAAGCCGCCGGCGGCAATCACCGCCTCGGTCAGTTGGCTGGTACCCAAACCGTTCACACCCTTGCAGTGGGCCGCTCAGGCGCCGCTGGAGTACTTCCAGGAGGTTCGGCAGCTATTGCATGAGCGCGTACGGCGGCTGCGCTTGCCGGTGCGCATCATCACGCACAGCCCGCAACGCTCCGTGCTCGAGGCCGTGCTGGCTCGCGGCGATCGACGTCTCGGAGCGGCCATTGAGGCCGCCTGGCGTCGCGGGGCACGCTTCGACGGCTGGGAAGACCAGTTTGACTACGACAGATGGCTGGCGGCGTTCGCCGAGGCAAGTATTGATCCGGCCTTTTATGCGCAGCGCCCACGCGACCTGACCGAACTGCTTCCCTGGGACCATATCGGACAGCGCTTGTCGCGCGCCTATCTGGAGAGTGCCTACCAGGACTTCTTGCGGCGAAGCGGCGCGGTGAGCGGCGGTTCGGCTTGACTTCTGCTTAGCGGACTACCTAACACCTGTTGGAGAATTGTCGCGCGGGGGCGTGCTGCTGAGCGTCAGCGGCCGGTTTGGGCTATGCGCGACTCGGGCCGCTAACTGCCGCTGGGCACTGTGGCGCCCTGTGGCTAACCGCTTGCGGAGTATGATCATGAGAACACTGGCAGTGGCGACGGTACTGGCATTGGTGGGGTTGGGCGCCAGCGCGGAACCAATCTATCCAACCATCGGGGGTAGCGATTTCAACTTCGGCGCCTATAACAGCGACGGGCAGCTCGAATATGCCACGAACGGCAGTCAGCCGGACACCCTCGTCTTTACGCCGAGGGGGCCGGGATACGACCATGAAGTCACGGCTTGGTGGCCGAGCTGGCCGAACCCGCCGGTCTTTCCAGTTTGGGACTTGGGCGGGATCCCCAACTTTGGGGGCGATCTGATCATGGGTTTGATGTTTACCGGTCAGGACGCGCCGTACGTCGGGCCGGGTGGCACGATCGACGTGAGCTTGACGGGGCTGGGGTTCAAAGTGGGATCGGCCTCGGCCGACTTGGAGATCTGGGGCACGATTTACCTTGGTCCGAGCACCGTGCTACAAGGGTTGCTGTGGGCGCTGGACATCGAGAAAGCGTCGCTCTACGGCTACTCTGATCGCTCGAGCTACGTCCTGGAAGCACTGGGGCTGATCGTTGGGGGCGCGGTACCGCAATATCTGAATTTGATTGGCGAGCAGGGGGCGGTGCGTGGACACCTCGACTTCATCGACCAACCCGCGGGATGGATGCCGCCGCTGTATGATCCGGCTATGGACCTCAACTACCGAATTCGGGCCGGCTACAGCGGAGAAACAGGCTGGGTGCCGGAACCGGCTGCCTTAGCCATGCTCGCCAGCGGCGTGCTTCTGCTGGGGCGACGCTAAGCACTTTCGGCTAAAAGGGTACCAAGCGAAGCCGCGCTAAGCTCAGACGCGGCTTTTGGCAATCGTGGATTTCCAAATATGCTGCGACTGCCCGGTTGTAGTGGTGCCAGTCGGGCAGAAAACGGCCTGAGGATGGTGAATCATTAGCATCCGACCTCCGGGGTTCAGCGTTTGGTAGCCGCCGCCATGGTTGCTCTGGACCGACATGTCCAGCCGTACAGGTTCTCAGGGGGCTGTTGGTTGTGCGGAGCGAAGGGCAAGCGGCCAGGGCGGTGGCCGAATCTTTTTGTTATTTGAGGTGGTGGATCGGGCGGGGGTAATAATCTGAGCACTATTTGGACGGCAGTAGTTTCCCTTACTTGCCTATCTTTACTGATTTTTTGAAGACTTAGGCAAGGGCGGCACGGCGGCGCAAGTTGGCTTCAGGTGTGAGAGGGTCGATGTCTAGCGCGCCGGAGAATAATTCGATGCTGCCCGAGCTTAATCTGTCGAGCACTACGCCGCGTTTGCGGTTGATCGCATCGGGGGCGACGGGTCCAGTCTGCTGTGAGACCAGCCAACCCGTGACACTGGTCGGCAGTCGTCGCGACTGTCATTTGCCACTGAATGATCCCGAGGTGTCCAAGGTTCACTGCGCGATCGTCCACACCGGGAACGCCTTTCTGGTGTGCGATTTGTGCAGTCGCAGCGGCACGTGGGTCAATGGTCAGCCGGTGCGCGTGGCACCGCTGAAGCCGGGAGACCGGCTGCGCGTGGGCACAGTGTCCGCGCGGGTCGAGGCGGTCGGCCAGACCGGCGACGGTCCGCGTGCAGAGGCGGCACAGCCCAAACCGTTGAACCTGGTTTCTCAGGAGAACGGGATCGTGTTATGCGCTGCCCCGCCGGCGACCGGCCGGTGGGTTGATTTGAGGCTTAGTGCGGCGTTGATCGGTCGGCGGAGCACCTGCGACGTAATCATTGACACGCCCGACGTATCCTTAGTTCACGCCTTGGTTTTCACCTTCGACGGCCGGCCGGCTATCGCCGACCTGGGTAGCCGTTCCGGCACGTTCCTCAATGGTCGGCGTGTCCAGCTCGACTGGCTGTACGATCAGGACCGGCTGGCAATCGGTGGTGTGCGGCTGCATGTGGCCTGCGACGAGAACACGCGTGCCTGGTTGCCGGGGCGACCGATGAACAGCGCGCCGGCCGACACGTTGGAGCGGCTCGCCGCCGGGACTGCCAGTGAACAACACGTCGATGCTGTGGCCGACCTGCTGGAGCTGGTGGTCAGCGATCTGGCGGCGGCACGTCAGAAACTGGACCAGCGAGCGGTAGATCTTGAGCGGCGGCAGGCCGAACTGGATGCCCAAGCTGCTTTGATCAAGCTGCAATTCAGCGAGGTTGAGGCGCTGAAGGCCGAGCTGGCGCGCCGCCAGGCAGAGGTGCAGCGCATGGCTGACGAAGTTCAGCAGCGCTTGGCGCTGGCGATGCAGCAGGAGCAGGCATTGGCGGCGGCGTGGCGCGAGCTGGATCGCCGGCAAAGTGCGGCGCGCACCGACCTACTCGTGACCGAAGTCCGACCGACTGCCCGGCCCGATATGGCGCTCAAGAGCCTGTTGCGGCGGGGGCCGGTTCCGCGGTCGGCTGAAGCCGCAAGCGGCGAGGCGGCCGCCGGGCTGACCAACGTATGATGCATCGGGGCTGCGGGATGTTAAAGGGGAACCGACCAGCGACGGCGCCCCGGCGCCGATCTAACTGTTCGATCGTGAGATGTCGGCGGCCTGGGTCACGATGCACGCGTCCTGAATGAGTGCCCCAACCTGCCTGGCCAACGGCAGCGGGCAGCCGCTGCGCGCCGGTAGTGATCCGTGTAGCACGAACAGGGTATCGCGGGTTTCGGCCAGGCCGAGCATCGCGTCATCGCTGGCCCAGGCCCGCCGAATGGCCACCGGGCATTCCATCAGTGGGGCGACGATGCCTTCTTCGCAGTACAGGCCGCACACACCCTGCCGTCCGGCCGGTATTACTAGTTCGACCAGGTCGTCCCACCGTCGGGCGTTGATAGACTCGATGGCTCCGCTGCCGCGGTGCACGACCAGCCAATTTCCCGGTCGGCCGGCGTCCAAACGCAGGACCTGACCGTCGGAAGTGCCGACATAAATGCGGTCTTCCAGCAAAGTCAGGCAGTGAACACTATTCGTGGGTAAGCTGACTTCCCAGGTGGCTTCACCGCTGGGGCGAAAAGCGCACACGCGGTTGTCGGCTGCCAAGAGGAGTTGTCCCTGCGGGTCGGCAGTCGCGGCGCGAATGGTGCGGGGCGTGCCCGCGGCCGGCGCCAGGAGCAGCATGGCTTCGTTCGGTCGATCAACGTCCCACAACCAGGCCCCAAGCTGGGAGTGCGTGGCCAGCAGACGCCCGGCACTGATGGTCGCGGCGTTGAAACCGGTGCGCGGCTGGTCTTTGGTGCCGGTGGGGTACTCTCCCGCAACTTCTCCATCGGCATGGAGGCGCCACACTCCGCCCGCCGCTCCGACCAGCAGACTGTTGGTAGCTCGGTCGAAGTTAACAGAGCGCAGGCCCCCCAGCGTGTCCGGGAGCCTGACGCGTTTGCTGATGCGTCGCGGCTCGGCCGGGTCCAACCAGAGACACTCTTGGCCGGCGATGACGACGAACGCGGCGGCAACGAGGCGGTCCGGAGTGATGCGCCACAGGTTCTCCAACAGGCGGGCACGTTCCCCGATCGTCAGTGCCGGCAGCAAGGAATGCCAGCGCAGGCTTTGCTGGCCGGCGGCAACCTGCTGGAGTTTGGCTAGCACGTCGCCGAGAGCTTCCAGACGCCGACGAGTTGCGGTCAGCGCCGCTTCTTCCAACCGCTGGCGTGCCGCCAGTTCTTGCATCTGCCGGGCAGTGTGCTGTTGCAAGCGCTCGCTGGCCACGAGAGACTCGCTGACGAAGTTCACCTGCCCGAGGCGCTCCAGGGAGAGGCCGGAGACGAACAGGAACGGCTTCAAGGCCTTTCGTAGATGTTCCATCAAGGCGTTGGTCTGGTCTTGATGCACCAGCTCAGCGGCCTGACGCCGACAAATGAAGTCACGCAGCGCGGCAAGCGCACCGCCGTGACTGATTGCCTGGCTCAGCCGTGAAACGGTGAGTTCGGCCTCGGTCAGCAAGGTATCGCGCAGGGCGGCCAGCTCGTGATCGCGCGGCGGGCAGCGTAGGCACAATTCAATCGTGGCACTGACGAGGTGGCGGTCGGAGGCGGGGACGTCCGCGACAGTGAGAGTTACGGGCCAATCGCGGCGGCGCAGCAGCACGAGGATATCGTCCCGTTCTGGCTGGGGGTTTTCGCCCGGTGGTATCAGACGTCGCCGTCCGTCCGGCTTGATCACCAGGCCGATCCAATCGTCGGGGACGGGCAAAGTGCCGCGCGGCGCTTGCGGCCAGTCGCCAGCGCGGCAGCGAAACGCGAGGAGCTGGTCGTCGGTCAGCAGTTTGTTGACATCGCGAGTCACGTCTGCTCCGCCGCCCAGCGCTCGAATTTCTCCACGTCCTTGCGGCTGACCGAAGGGGGGAGTTCGGCCAAGACCGCCAAGAGGTCCGCCATTGTTATATTACGCGGTTGGGCGCCGGCCACGCATTCCAGAAATGGTCGGCGGGCGGCGCGTTCCGCCACGGCTTTGATATCGGCCCCGCTGTAGCCGGTGGTCCGTTCGACCAAGGCCGCGAAATCGACGTCGTCAGCCAGCGGGCGTTGCCCCAAGTATATTTCGAACAGCTTGAAGCGGGCCGCGGCATCCGGCAACGGAACGTAGATCTTCGCGTCCAGTCGCCCGGGGCGCAGCATGGCCGGGTCCAGGCTCCACGGCTCGTTAGTGGCGCCCAGAAACAGCAACGCCCGGTCGGTCTGGCGATCGAACCCCTCCAGCTCTTGGAGAATCTGCGGGACGACGCGCGTCATCACCGTTGATTGCGATTCGCGGCGCCGCGGAACCAGGGCCTCGACCTCGTCCATGAAGATGATCGCCTTCTTTTCGGCCTTGGCGGCTTCGAACAGCCGGCGGACATTCTGCTCAGCTTCGCCAACCCACTTGCTCATGATCTGGGCCGGGCTGATGACGAACATGGTGGCGTCCAGTTCACAGGCGATGGCCTTGGCGAACATGGTCTTGCCGGTGCCGGGCGGGCCGAAAAGCAGTACTCCGCCGCCCACGCTGATGCCGTAGTGACTGGCCAGGTCTGGGTGCAGAAACGGGTAGATCATCTTGATCTGGATTTCGGCTTTGACGTCCTCCAGGCCGGCGATGTCAGTGAAACGGACGGTGGGGCGCTCGCGGACAATCCAGTCTTCGACCTTGGTGGCGCTGTCCTCGTCTTCGCGGGCCCGCAGGCGGTGATCTGCTCGGCCGCCACTCCTGACGCGCCGGTCGCACTCCTTGGCCAGCTCGATCAGTTCCCGGGCGTAGGTCTCCTGCTCGGCCCGCTGCCGCGGGTCTTTGTTCTCCTCCGCCAACTCGATCATGCACTCGGCGGCCTGGATCAGGTAGGGTCGGGCGGCGACGTAGTCTCCCTGCTGCATGGCCGCCAGAGCTTTGTCTTTGAGGCGCTTGAATGTGGCGAACGTAGCCATAGGCAGACCCGAAAGATGCGGCAGCCAGCGGCGGCCCTTGGCGGGCAAGAAGGCGGCCGGCAAGTGCCCACGCACGTCGCACCACCCGCACCGACAGCGCGAACCGCCGCAGAATAACCCGGCGCGGCACGATTATAACCTGCCTCGCGGGCGACCACGTCGGCGGCAGGGGCTGCCCCGAAGAGATCCGCCGCTGCTTCGGCGCACGGCACTGCCAGCCTAAGCCGGTGTATGGTCAAATACTTACGTAGCAACGCGCCGGCCCGCGCATTCTGGATTGAGTGCGGGCCGAACAGGCGGTATACTCAACGGCAGCAGGAGGAGCGCGTGCACCGCGCAATTAGGACGGTTCGGGTCCTTGGGTAGTCAGGGACGGACCGGAGGAGGATGGTTATGCGGAAACTGTTGGCTGTTGCACTTTTCTTGACGTTGCCGGCACTTGCCCTGGGCGGCGAGCTGACGACGCTGTTCGCGTCCAACAACCAGTTTGCCGGCAACATGTTTGACCTGACGGTGAAAAGCTCGCTGCCGATCTTGATCAACTCGTTCGCCGTCAATGTGACCTTGCCGGGTACCGAGCAGAAGATCTCGGTCTACTACAAGACCGGCACCTATGTCGGTTCCGAGTCCAACCCGGCGGCTTGGACGCATCTGGGGACGGCGACTGGGACGTCGGCGGGCCAGGACTTGCCGACGCTGATCAACATTGGTGGGCTGACGCTGAACCCGGGTCAGACATACGGCATGTACGTATTCCTGACCGACTACACGGTCAACCCGCCGCCGGCCGGGGTGGCGTCCATGCGATACACTAATATCCCCCCGGCGTTGACGATTTACGAGAACGATGATTTGAAGCTGACTGGAGGCGTCGGCAAGGGCAGCCCGCCCTTCACCGGCAGCACCTTCAACAATCGTATGTGGAACGGCACCATCTACTACGATGTTGTCCCGGAGCCGGCCACGCTCGGCCTGCTGGGTCTGGGGCTGTGCCTGCTGCGTCGGCGTTAGGCGAGAGCGCGTAGCGCGAGTCCCTCCTGAGTGATCTCTGAACCCTGGCCAGTGCAAGGCCGGGGTTCTTTGTTTGGCCAGTCGCCAAGGTGATGGGACCTTGTGTGCGGTGGTCGAATGGAGCGGGCTGCTGGACGCGGGCTGAGCAAACGTGCCGTCCGTGCTGCGTGTCCGTCGGTGGCGTGCCGCGGGCAGTGGGTAAGTGAGAGCAGGAGGTCAGGCACCTGCGTCGGCGGAGCCCTTGTGGCGCCTATCAGCCGTCTGCCAATCGGCAGTCTGCTGCACGGGTAGTCTGGGATGGTAAAACGACGGACCCAAACAATGAACGGACGTGTACACGATCGCTGCTCCCAGGGCATAGCCGGTCAAGACGTCTGACAAAAAGTGCATTCGAGTCACCACGCGCTCTGCGCCGACCAGACAGAGCCACGGGTACAGCACCCAGCGCAGACGTGGCAAGTATGTCGCCAGCAACAGTGCGAAGACCGTGGCAGTGGTCGTATGTCCCGAAGGGAAAGCGTCGGCGTATTGAACGCTGGAGAACGGTTGCCAGGCGAACGCACCTTGTTCCGCCAAAGGGCGCAGGCGGCCGATTGCCCACTTCAGAGCGTGCAGTATCGGTAGGTGCGCCAGCAGTGGCACGAGGAACCCGACGTACAGCCGTCGCCGATTAGCGAAAACGCTCAGAACCACCAACACCAGCAGCACCGGGAATACTGCTCCGACGAGTGTCAGGCTCTGCACCAGGCGCCAGGGACGATGGTCACCACTGAAGCGATCGGAAACCCAGGTGTCGACGCTCAGCGCCAGCAGCGCCAGCACGCCGATGACCAGAGTTCCGGTCCAGCGCAGGTGCCAGCACCCGTCGCCGCGGCCCCAGAACGCGTCCGGACCGTCGAGACTCGTTGGAGGCTCCGTCACAGACACGATCGTAGCATCGTCTGGTCGGACAGTGAATCGTCGACAGCGGGCCGTTATAATGCGGCTCCGCCGGGGGCATGGTCCGGCCGGCGGCTTGGATGTCTGTCATCTGGAACGGAGGTTGCGCGTCATGTTGATGCCGTATCGTCCCGAGCCGTATGTCAATTTCGCAGAAGCTGAGCCGCGACAGAAGATGGTCGCTGCTTTGCGCGAGGTGCGGGGCAAGTTGGGGCAGACTTATCCGCTGCGTATCGGCGACCGGCGGGTGAACACGGACGAGCGGATCGCGTCGGTGATGCCGGCGAGCTTCAAGACCGTGGTCGGCTACGCCGGCAAGGCGACGCGCGTTCATGCTGAGCAGGCTTTGCGGGTGGCCAGCGAGACCTTCCGGACCTGGAGCCGCGTGCCGCCGGAGGTGCGGGCCAAGATTCTGCTGAAAGCGGCGGCGATCATGCGCCGGCGGATTTACGAACTGGCCGCCTGGATGTGCTTCGAGGAGTCGAAGAGCTGGATCGAGGCCTACGCCGACGCCTGCGAGGCCATCGACTTTCTGGAGTTCTACGGGCGCGAGATGATCCGCTTGGGTGGGCCGCAGCCGGTCACGCCCTTCCCGGGCGAAGACAACGAGCTGCGTTACATTCCGCTGGGCGTGGGAGTGGTGATCCCGCCGTGGAATTTTCCGCTGGCGATCACCTGCGGCATGACCAGCGCCACGGTGGTCACGGGCAACACGTGTATTCTCAAGCCGGCCAGCAGCGCGCCGGTGATTGCGGCGATCATGTGCGAGATCTTCGAGCAGGCCGGCCTGCCGCCGGGAGTGGTGAACTATTTGCCGGGTAGCGGAGGGGAGATCGGCGACTATTTGGTGGAGCATCCGCAGACGCGGTTTGTGGCGTTCACCGGGTCGATGCAGGTCGGTCTGGGGATTTACGAGAAATGCGGCAAGGTCGCCAAGGGGCAGATCTGGCTGAAGCGCGCCATTCTGGAGATGGGCGGCAAAGACTGCATCATTGTCGATGAGACCGCCAGCCTCGATGATGCCGCCGACGGGATCGTCGTGTCAGCATTCGGATTCCAGGGACAGAAATGCTCGGCGTGCAGCCGGCTGATCGCGCACCAGGCGATTTATGACAAGCTGTTGGAGAAGGTCGTCGAGCGGGCGCGGCGGCTGACCGTCGGCGACACCACCAGCGAAGAGAACGTGTATATGGGGGCGGTGATCGACGAGAAGGCGTACCAGACCATCAACAGCTACATCGAGATCGGCCAGAAAGAGGGTCGTTTGGTGTTGGGGGGCGGCCAGGTGCCGCCGGGCGGCTATTTCATTCCGCCCACTGTCATCGCCGATGTCGACCGCAATGCTCGCATCGCCCAAGAGGAGATCTTCGGTCCGGTGCTGGCAGTGATCAAAGCGAAGGACTTCGACGACGCTTTGGAGATCGCCAACGGAACGATCTACGGACTGACCGGCGCGCTGTACTCCAACGACCGGTTCCGGCTGGAGCGCGCCCGCCACGAGTTTCACGTCGGCAACCTGTATTTCAACCGCAAGTGCACTGGAGCACTGGTGGACGTGCAGCCGTTCGGCGGTTTCAACATGTCGGGTACCGACAGCAAAGCCGGTGGCCGCGACTACCTGCTGTTGTTCATGCAGGGTAAGAGCATCACTGAGCGGCTGTGAGCCGCCGACGAGCCGCGCCACTTGTGATCTGTCGAGAGAAGCGCGTGGCGCGAGCAGACCTGCGGGGCAGGCGCGGCACAGGCGCTTGGCGGCCGCGGCCGCACTAGTGTCGATCGGACAACCCTGCCACAAGGCTGGCGTCAGCAGCCTGCTCAGGACCCGGCGGGGCGGGCCTTGATCGGGTACTTGGGTGTCGGCGGTTCGACGAAACCCTCGGTTGGTAGTCGCTCCATCACGTTTTCGATGCCGGCATCGAGCTGGGCGTCTTTGCCGCGCAGGACATCGCCGGGCATGTTCTGGACTTCGATATCCGGTTCCACACCGCGGCCCTCGATCAACCAGCGGCCGTCCAGTCCGTAGAGTCCGAACTGCGGCGGCGTAACGGTGCCGCCGTCCACCAGCGGCTGATGCGGCTCGATCCCGATGGCGCCGCCCCAGGTGCGCATGCCGATGACGGGTGCGAGCTTCTTGATCTTGATGGCCTCGGCGAACATCTCGCCGTTGGAGCCGGTGTCCTCGTTGATCAGCACGACCCACGGGCCGGCAAAGCAGCGTTCCGGGTCGCGCCAGGTCGCGCCTTCGCGCGGTTTGGTGATACCCCAGACACGGCGCTCGAGGCGGTCGATGATCATATCGCCGGTGAAACCGCCGCCGTTATAGCGGGCATCTACGATCATGGCTCTCTTGTAATACTGCGGATACCAGTACTTGGCGAATTCGATCAGGCCTGCCTCGCCCATATCGGGCAGGTGGACGTAGCCGACCTGACCGTTGGTCATCTTGTCGACATAGGCGCGGTTTCTCTCTACCCACTCGCGGTAGCGAATGCTGGATTCGCTGCCGATGGTCGTGACGCGGTGGGTCTTAGCGCCGTCGTTGGTGGGCTGGCTATTGTATGTCAGGGTCACGACTTTGTTGGCCTTGTTCTGAAGGAACTTGTAGACTTCATCGGCGGTGGTGACTTCGTCGCCGTCAATTGCTATCAGATAGTCGCCCACCTTGATCGGGCAGCCGGGCTCGTCCAGCGGACTGCGCTCGTCGGGGTTGCCGGGGGTACCGGGGATGATACGACTGATGCGGTAGTACTTGACTCCCGGTTCGCTGGTGACCTCGATGCCCAGGTAGCCGGTGGCCACCTGGCGGGCCCGGAACTCGAGGTCCCCGCCCCAGACGTAGGTATGCCCGATGTTGAGTTCGGCGATCATTTCGCCAATCAGGTAGTTCAGATCGGCACGATTGCCGCAGAAGGGTACGAACTTGCGGTAGGCGGCGCCGACCGCTTGCCAGTCGACGCCGTGCAGGTTCGGATCGTAGAACCAGTCGCGCTGGATGCGCCAGGCTTCGTTGAATATCTGCATGAATTCGGCCTGACGGTCCAGCAGGATACGCACGTCCTTGTAATCGACCTTGCCGTCCCCGACGCTGGCTTTCTTGCCGACGTCCACGACGCCATAGGTGCTGCCGGCACGGTAGACCAACTTGTTGTAATCGGCCGAGAGATGGTAGTTGGCGATGCCGCCGAGCACTTTGGTGGATTCGGCTTCCTCCAGGTCATAATGGTAGAGGTCGAGACTGCCGCCGGTCTCGTCGGTCACCGCTTGGTATTTGCTGAACTCGGGTTCGGGCTTGCTAAGGTAGAGGAAACCTTTCTTGGTGGCCTCCAGGCGGAAGTAGTTGCCGGCCGGCACGTTCTTGGCCACGACGATACGGCGACCGATGCCTTCGAGATCGATCTGAGTCTCTTTCGTATCCTTCTGGTCTTTATTGTCCTTCTTCTGTTCCTGGTCCTTGTTCTCTTCCGGTTTTTTCTCGGTTGATTCGCCACCGGTGGCCGGAGTTTCTTCGGTGGCTGCGGTGGTCGGTGCCTCGGCAGCCGGCTTGTCTTTTTTCTCCGGTTCCGCGACCTTCTCCTCGCTGTCCTTGGGGGCAAAGGGCGAGCTGGCGTCGGCCTTCAACAGGATGATATAGGGGCGTGCCATGTCCATAAAGATATGGTTCTGGTCCACGAAGCCCATCAGCGGGTTGAACGTGCGGTTTGACAAGAAGTAGAGATAGCGTCCTTCCGGGTCGAACGAGGGACTCCAGTCTTGAGTCATCTCTTCCGTGACGCGATAGGATTTGCGCTCGGCCAGCGAGTACAGGAAGATGGATTCGTACATAGTTTTCTCCATCTTCGTGTACGCGATCCAGCGGCTGTCCGGCGACCAGACATAGTCCTGAATGCCCCAGCGCTCCCAAGCATCATCGTAGTCACACTGATCGGCGACCGTGATCTCGCCGGTCTGCGCATCGACGATGTTCAATCGCATGAACTTGTCCGAGAAAGCTATGTACTTGCTATCGGGTGACCAGACCAGATGCATGCGATAGCCCAGACCTCCCTTGGTCAACTGTCGCCACTCCGACTGGCCCTTCTGATCGATCAGGTAGATTTCCTCTTCGCCGGTCCGATCGGAAATGAAGGCGATCCAGCGTCCGTCGGGCGACCAGGCAGCATTCTTTTCGCGCGAACCGGAGCTGCGCGTCAGATTGATCCATTGGCCGTCCTTCACCGGGAGGTTCAGTATGTCGCCGCGCGCCTCCAGCAACATGCGCACACCGGTCGGCGACAGCCTGAAGGAACCGGTCGTGGGCGCAATGCTGATGAACTCTGGCCGCATGCGCACGTGGTCCGTGGGAATTTCCACCGGCACGGCGGTCGCCTGGCCGGAACTGAGTTCGTACAGATGTAGCGTCTCGGCATACTGGTAAACGATGTGACGCGGTCCGATCGACGGGTATTTGACATCGTAATCTTTGTAGTGCGTCAGGCGGGTCACGCTGCCGGTCTTGACATCGTACTTGTAGAGATTCAGCGTTCCGTCCTCGCGGTCGGAGTTGAAGTAGATGGCATCCCCATGCCACATCGGAAAGTTCTCGGTCCAGTCCGTGTCGGCGATCTTACGGTAATCCATCTTATCCAGGCTACCCATCCAGATATCCTGGGCTGTGCCACCGCGGTGACGCTTCCAGGTGTGCGCTTCCCGGCTGATGCGGTTGTAGGCGATCATCTTGCCGTCGGGGGAAATGGCCGCCAGTCCGCCGCGGTCCACCGGGAGCTTCTCCGTCGGGCCGCCATCAACCGGTACGCGATAGATTTCCTCGCCGCGCATCGGATATTCGCGTGTCGAGCGGAACAACACCCACTTACCGTCCGGCCACCAGCCCAACACTCGATCCATCGCCGGGTGATAGGTCAGTCGTCGCGGGACGCCACCTTGCGCATTCATCACGTACACGTCCATCCCGCCGTCGTATTGCCCGGTGAAAGCGATCAGCTTGCCGTCTGGCGAGAACTTAGCCCAGACTTCTGTGCCTGGGTCGGACGTGATTCGCCGTGCCAGCCCGCCCGTGATCGGTACCAGCCAGAGGTCATCCTCGTAAGTAAACACGATCTGGTCGTCCGACACGTCGGCCATGCGCATCAGATGGCTTTCGGCGCAGGCCGCGGCGACACCGATGATCAGCAGGGTGGCGAGACTGAGTCGCTGTCGGTACGTGAGCATGATGGTGTCCTTTCGCGCAACAGAAATCAGGTTGGCCGCCGCCGTCGGGCAGGCACGAACTGGGTGCCGCTGGGGTGGCGCTGCGAGTTGCGGCGCATATTAACCAGACGTGGGGCATTTGCCAGTCTCCGGGAGCGCTTCCGAAGGCGCATATTGGCGTCAAAAACTATTGACGCCCCTGATCTCCGGGGTATGCTGGTTCTTGGTAGGAGGCTTGGCCTTCGGGCGGCGCGATTCCCTTTCAGGTAGCGCTCCAAAGCGCGGAAAGGGGGTGCGATGCGAGGGGCCTGCGAGGAGTGGGCAGGAGCCCGCGCGACAAGACATGTCGGTGTGTGGTTGCCTGAGTGCGCGGCAAACCAGTTGAGAAAAAGTGTTTCAAGGCGGGACCGTTAGTGCTTACGGCCCGGGCAGGAGGAGGTGACCACAGTGGCTACTACGAGGCGCATCTTGGTTTGCGTGGGATTGGGACTGCTCGTTTGCACCGCTAACGGGCAGTGGTCGGCGGATTTCGAGGCCCCGATGTATGTCGGCTCGCCCGGTGGCACACCATTGACCGGACAGCAGGGCTGGTATCTGCCGGCGGGTACGGATTACAACGTCTGCACTTATGCCAACAACGTATACGGTTTTGTCGCCAACCCGGAGGGTGGCGATCAGTTCGCCGTCGGTCGCTCCCAGGGTAACCCGAACTACGCACGCGCCGAACATGCCTACGATTGGGGCACCGGGCAGTGGACGGTGAGCTGGGACATCGCCGCCAAATTCAACGGGACGCTGCCAGCCACGGACTATCTCGGCAGCTTCTCGCTCCAGCCGTCCGCGACGGCGCGTTACTGGCAGACGCTGTATATCTGGAACAATCTGAACACGGCCGACAAGTGGCACATCAACTACATCACCACGGAGAACCCGCTGCCGGGTGTGACTCCCGGGCCCCAGTGGGACAACTTGGATCCCAACCACTGGTATCGCCTGTGGACCACCTTCAACATGGCCACCGGTAAGATCACCGAGGTTGCCATCAAGGACCTCACCACCGGTGTGATGACGTCTCTACAGGTGAACTGGACATTCGTTAACCCGACGAACCCGGATCCGACGGCGTTGCGGTTCTTCACTGGCGGCTCGACCGAAGGCAATATCTGTGCCTGGGACAATCTGAGGATCGTCCCCGAGCCGGCCTCGCTGGTGCTGTTGGCGGGGCTGATGCTGCTGCGTCGGCGCTGATGATCGCGCCGCCGGGTTTTGTTGAAGCTGCGAATTGATGGGCCGCCGGGGTCATTAACTGGCGGCCCGTCTTGTTACTCTGCACCGGCATTGGTCGCGGGGCGCGGTTCCGCCAGCGGCTGTGTCAGGGAGTTGAAGGAGGCAAGTCCAAATGAAGATATGCAATAGAACTATTATAGTCGCGCTGGCCGCCGCCACATGTCTGCTGACCGCGGCCGCGCGGGCTCAGAACGGCTGGCAGGTCAACGTGGACGCTTACGGGCGCGACATCGTTGGCGACGCTGCCAACGAGCCTACCATCGCCGTACATCCGCTGGATCCGAACATCATCGTGGTCGGGTGGCGGCAGTTCGACACAATAGCATCCGATCGACGTCGGGCCGGTGTGGGCTACACCGTGAACGGCGGACAATGGTGGACCGCCGGCGTATTGCCAGTTCCCCCCGGACAGCCTGCCAATGCCGGTCAGACCGACCCGGTGCTTGGCGTGGATGCCAGCGGCGTGTTCTATTTTTGGAGCGAGCTGTTCGACCCGTCGCCATACAAGCAATACGTGTATCGCTCATATACCGGTGGCGCCACTTGGACTGAGCCGGTCATGGTGGCCAATCCGCCGGTCCACGGCGACAAACCCTGGTTCGTGATCGATCGCACGGGCGGAATTGGACATGGGAATCTCTATGGCGGATGGACCAGCTTCGACGGTAACGATTACATGGTTTTCACGCGCTCGACAGACGGCGGATTGACGTTTTCGCCGCCGGCGCGCCTCGCTGATCAGGACGGCCGGCAGTTCATGCTGCACTTTGCGGTCGGTCCGGATGGTGAGTTGTACGCGGCCTGGCGGCATTATCCGTCCAACTCGATCTTCGTGACGAAATCAGTCAATGCCCAGAATCCGGCGATGCAGCCGACTTTTGACGCGCTGGGAGCGGGCGGGGTGAACGGATTGGATGTGCGGATCGACGCCGGGAACGATCCGGGGTTCCTGCCGATCAACCCGGTGGGGTTTCATCAGATATGGCTGGGAGTGAATCGGGCGACCGACATTCGGCGGGGGTGGGTTTACTGTGTGTGGTCCGATAACCGCTACGATGTTTGCGACATCATGTTCGCGCGCAGCACGAACGGGGGGCAGACCTGGGAGTCCGGCATTCGCGTCAATGACGACCCGCTGGGCAGCGGCCACTACCAGTGGATGGTGGCGATGGATGTGGCGCCAAACGGCCGCATCGATGTCGTCTGGTACGACACCCGCGACGACCCGGGCAACTGGCGCTCCTCGCTTTACTACAGCAATTCGGTCAACGGCGGGGCCACCTGGAGCGCCAATCGACGACTGAGCGGCTCGTTCGATACGACCGTCGGGTTCCCCGTGCAGCAGAAAATCGGCGATTACACGCAGATCATCTCGGACCGGGACACCGTGCACATCATCTACGCCGCCACGTTCAACGGTGGGCAAGACATCTGGTACTTACCGATTCGACCGTTCCTGCGCGGCGACGTGAACTGCGACGGGCTGGTCAATTTTGGCGACATCAATCCGTTCGTGCTGGCACTGACCAACCCGGTGGTTTATGCGATTCGCTATCCTGACTGCCCGATCAACAATGCGGACATCAACGGTGACGGGCTGGTGGATTTCGGTGACATCAACCCCTTCGTGGCGATGTTGACGAGTCCCTAAGTCGGGAGAGTGCGCGCGAGGAGGGTCTCACGGCTGTGCGGCAAGCGGAGGGACGGTTGGAACGTCAGCGGAAGCTCTCTGGGCCACCTCCCTGTGGAAGAGGAGTTGCGGCAGGGGCGAAATCATCGGGACAAACTGCTGCCTGTACCTGCCAGCCCACGCGTCCAGGCTTCCGGATAGCTTCCAGTTTTGGGCATGTCGGCTGCCTCGTCAGGCCCTGGGTTCCATAGTTACCCTGAGCCTGCAACTCGCGCAAGCGGCGCGGCGCCGCTCAATCGTGCGCGAACTTCGGCAGGGTGAATGTTACTCCCTCGTCGGGGGCGTCCACTTCCTCGACCTGCGAGACGCCACAGTCGCGCAAGAAAGTCAGCACGCTCTGCACGATGTCCTCTGGGGCGCTGGCTCCCGAAGTTACTCCCACGCGGTTGACCCCGTTGAGCCACGACCGGTCGATGTCCAGCGGGTCGTCGATGAGGTACGCCCGCACCCCGCGTGATCGCGCTACTTCAGTCAGCCGGCGTGAATTGGACGAGTTCTGGGAACCGACGACCAGCAAGAGGTCGATGCGATCGCAGAGCGCTTTGACAGCGGTCTGACGATTCTGTGTGGCGTAGCAGATGTCTTCCGAGGGTGGCAGTTCGAGTTGGGGGAAACGTGTCAACAGAGCGTCGATCAGGTGGCGCGTATCGTCCTGGCTGAGCGTCGTCTGGGTCAGGATGACTCCCTTCTCAGCGGGTTCCAGACGCAGCCGCTCCACGTCGCTGAGGTTCTCCACCAACACGGTTGCGGCCGGGGCCTGCCCCATCGTCCCGATTACCTCGTCGTGGCCGGCGTGGCCAATCAGTATGATCCGGTAGCCGCGCTTGACGTAGCGCCGCACCTCCACGTGCACCTTGCGCACCAACGGACAGGTGGCGTCGATCAGCCTCAGTCCGCGCCGCTGGGCTTCGGCGTAGACCTCGGGCGGCGAGCCGTGGGCAGAGAGGATGGCGACGGCTCCGGCGGGTACTTGATCGAGTTCATCTACGAAGGTGGCTCCGGCGGCACGCAAGCGCTGCACGACATGCAGGTTGTGCACGATTTCCTTGCGGACGTACACCGGCGGGCCGAACTGCTCCAACGCCAGTTCCACGGCGCGAATGGCGCGTTCGACACCGGCACAGAAGCCACGCGGCTTGGCTAGAATGGCCAACATGCGCCGTGCACCTCGCAGAGTGAGTCAGGCTCGCAGTGCTGATTATAGGGGGCAGCCGTCGGTGCCGTATCGCAGAGGTAGTCACTGCGTGTACAAGTTCTGACCGCGGGAACGGCGCTGGCGGCGGGCGTTCAGCTCGTCGCGGATGCGGGCTGCGGTTTCGAAGTCTTCGTTCTCGATTGCCTCTTCGAGCTGCTCATGCAGTGTCTGGGCGATGCCGTACTCACGCCGCAGTTGTTGCCCCAGACGCCGCAGGTAGTGCAGCGCCGGGTCGGTCTCGCGCTGTTCCTCGTCGTAGCCGAGTTCGACCAGCAAGGCTTCCAGGGCGGCGGCGCCGGCCTGGGCCTCCTCCAGCGCCTCTTCGAACAGACCCTCGATGATCCGCAGTTGAGCCGTCAGGCGGGCGCGGTCGAACACCAGCGTCGGGCGCAGTCCGGCGTAGGCTTCGGAGTTGGCTTCGTGCCGCGCCACCAGCGCCAGCCCGGCCAGGCAGCTCTCGATATCGCGCAGTGCTCCGTGCAGACAGCGTAGCGCCCGTTCCTCGTCGCCGATCTGGAGGGCCTCTTCGGCGATCGTGGCGTAGGCCATGCGACGGTAGTTGAATTGCTGAATCTCGCGGTCCAGTTCCTGCCAGTCGGCGGGCTCGACGCGACCGTTGGGCATCCGGAACTCGTGTTCGATGAACTCGCGGGCGGTGGGGAAACCACGGTAGCGTTCGCCGTCGGGTCGTCCGTCCGGATACATCTGAATCACGCCCAGGTCGACGCGCAGTTGCAACTGTTCCTGCCCGTCGCGGCCGACGATCAGCCGGGCGCGTAGCTCCCCAGGCGGACAGTCCCAGCCACTGGTCAGTTCATCCAGATCGAGTGTCATGGGTGCTCCGCACAACCCTCTGGCTAGCCCATCGGTTCAGGGCGTCGAGGTCTGCAATTGGCCCGGTTTCGCCGTATCGGACCGGCGCGCCCGCCCGCGCCGCAGGAATGATCGGACGCGCAGCCCGTGGTGGACCAGGTAAACTGCTCGACCAAGCTGCGCCAAGGTCGACAGGAGTGCGGACGTGTTGAACCAACGCCGGCACGTCGGCCAGGGGGACCGACGTTCGGTTGCGGGCAACGGCTGCGCTGTGCTTTGCAAGACACATTCCCCAGCCGTTGCGACACGCGCGCAGGCTCGTGTCATCGGACGGTCGCGTCTTGTCCGCGGTCTGCCTACCTGATCACCGTGGTCTGCCGCATCGGCGGGAAGCTCGACTCCAAGTTCCCGGCCCTGCCTCAGGGCACCCACGCGCAGTGGCGAGGAAGCAAGCCGGCGCGGTTTCTGATTTTCTTGACAACGGGGGGGGGGCGCGTTTATGCTTTATGGATAGTTTGCGTTGTGCGGGCGTCAGCGCGGTGGGGTAGGGCCCGCCATCGTGCGTGGGAGGGTGACGCGGGGCACGTCGAGACCGGGGTACGGAAGAGCCCTCTGAGGGCTGTGTCCAAGAGGAGTCTTGGGGTTGATCCATGTCCGCGGGATCCAGGCCAGTCCGACGAGGGCGCGCCCGCACGGGGTTCACGCTGATCGAGTTGCTCACGGTTATCGCGATCATCGCGCTGCTGATCTCGCTGCTCCTCCCGGCGGCCGCCGGGGCCCGTAAGCGCGCTCGCCGGGTGCAGTGCGCAACGAACCTGCGCAACGTCGGGCAGCTCATTCACTCCTTCGTCAACGCGCACGACGGCTACGCCGCCGCGGTGATCAGCCAGCGCGACTACTACTGGGACCGGGGCAAGCAAATCGGCTGGGACATAGAGACGGGGCGCTGGGCGTCGGTTCCGGGCGGGCCGCAGACGATCTGGCAGTGTCCGCAGTCGCGCTTCCCCTATGTCGGGAACGCGCGGGCCCTGGGCCTGGACAACCGTGAGGCGATTCCCGACGGCCGGCTGCATCGCGTGGGGCCGCATCGGTGGTTCGAGCCGTCGCGGCTGGCGATCGTGTACGACTTGCAGGGCAACGCGCTGGAGCTGCCGGGTCCGCCGCCGTACTTCGCCGCCGCGCGGGATCCCTACGCGGGTGATTTGTCGGACGAAGCGTGGACTTCGTGGCCGCGTGGTGATCCCCGACCGGTGATCAATCTGTACCTGCCGGAGGCCGGTCCGCATGACGAGGCGTTCGGCGTGCTGTTCGGGGACGGCCATGTGCGGGTGGGGCGATTCCGCTACGAGCACGAAGGCGTGCTGTGGTCGGGTCCGAAATGGTGGTCGGATGACGTGCCCCGACGCCCGGTCGAGCCGCGACCGAAGGCGGCGGAAGAGTATAGCGCGGCGCGGACGCAGACTATGCAGGGGCGCGTTGCAAGTCAGACTAGCTGAAGAATTCGAGGCGAGCCATGAACGCGAGGACTGGACTGGTGCTGGTAGGCACGTTGTTTGCCGCCTGAGGCGCCGTGAATCTTGCGGTTGGCGCTGTGGCGAAAGGGCACATGAGATGCTGTCAGGGCCCTTGCGGCCAGATCACATTGCTGTGTCTTCAGGAGACCGGTACGTGCAGTTGGTGCAGTGGAAGCAGCGTCAGGAGCTGGTGCGGCCACATGATCAACTGGGTTTGTTCGAGCAACGAGGACGCGGACTGCGGCGGGACTCGGTACCAAGGTAGCTGCATCCGCGACCCAAGTGGCGAAGGGTGGGAGTGCTCGGGCACGCTGAATCCCTCCGCGGGTTGTATTTGGCCTGGATGCGAGGGCGGCGTAGCTCCGCCGCCTAGGCCCGGCTAGTGACTTTCGAGGCGGCCGCCCCACGCTCACCAAGGTAGGAGAGCGAGTATGCGGCGGAAATGCGCCGTCGGGGCAACGAGAGGCCCGTGGATGGCGCTTCCGCTGATTCTTGGTCGGCGCATGGGGAGATCGGCGCGAGGAAAGACCGTGGACCGGGTTTGCGTTCGGCGCTGGTTGGTGCCGGCTGTTACCGCTGCCTTAGTGGCTTCGGCGCACGGGCAGGCCGGGACCGTCCGGGAGGCTATGGCCCAACGCATGGCGGCCCTGGATCACTTGATGGTCGAGTTCCACTGGTTCGAGTGTGGCGCCGCCTATGGGGCCGACCCGCTGGACCGGTCGAAATGGCGAACCGACGGGCTCGTCCAACTCCGGAAGTACCGCGCCTGGATCGTGCGGCCTTGGTTTCGCCTGCGTTTCTCGGGCCAGTTCGGAAACGAACGCGATACGGACAGCGCTTGGGTCGACGGAGAACACGTGACCCGGCAACTCGATGACGATGACACCTGGTCCGTCGTCCGCGACCGGATGGAACGAAGTGTAACGGGGCCCCTGCCAGTCGGAACGCCCCTGGAGCTGCATGTCTTCGACTTCCGCGAGCCGCTGCTCAAGCTGCTGGACGAGGGGCGGATCGAGCTGGTGTCCGCCGATGATACGGAGGTGGTGCTGGCGGGGGCGCGCCCACCGCCGCCAGCGTATCCGGCCAGCGTGCGCGCCGTGCTCGATCCGCGCCGCGGCATGTTGCCCGTAGAGATCCGCGTCGAGATTGAAGTCCCCAACGGCCGTGGGATCATCACGTACACGCTGCGAACGCTGGCTTCCACGCGCGTAGGGGGCGTCCACGCGATCCGAGAGGCAATCCTGTCGACCACGAACACGGCGGTCTCGCGCGCCGACCGGATCGTCTATCACTTTCTGGCGCACTCGATCCGAGTGGATCCGAATCTCGACGCGGACACGCTGCGCGTTGAGATCCCCGCCGTCAACGCCAAGATCATTGACGAAATCGACTTGTTCTATCGACGTCTGGATGCCACCGGAAAAGTCGTAGCCGAGGAGCGCTGGACGGCCGAAGAGCGGCAGCATCAGCTTGCCGCATTGCGCGAGACCTTCGCGCGCGCGCAGGACGCTGATCGCACCCTGTTGCGGCGCTACCGGAGCTTCTTTTTGATCACGGGCGCGAGCGCCGCCGTCGTGCTCGCCGTGGTAGGGGTGTGGGGATGGAGACGCTTGCGCCTGCGGGCGACGTGAGGGCGGCGCGCCGGCGCCTGGAGATACGCCGGGGCCTGCGCGGCATCGCGCTGGCGTTGCTGGTCGGCGTGCTGGCCTGGTCGGCCGGGGGCAAGCTCTTCTGGCCGGGCGAGTTTCAGCGCCTGATGGCCACGTGGGGGCTGATTCCGCCCAAGTTGATCCCGGCCGTCGCATACACCGTCCCGGCGTCCGAACTCGTCCTCGCCGCGGCGTTGGTCGTCCGGCGTCTGCGCGTGGCGGCGCTGTTCGGCGTGCTGTACCTTGCCGTTTGCTTTTCCGGGATCCACGCGTTTCTGATCTGGGCCGGGACCGCCGTGCCGTGCGGCTGTGCTGGACTGGCCCTGAGCTTCGCGTCACGGCCCGGGCACATCGTGCTGCTGGGATTGTCGCTGGCGCTGGCGTTGGCCGCGACACTATTGCTGTTCACGGCGCCACGGTGCAGCCGTTGACTCGCCAGCGCCCGGCATCTCGTCTGACTCGAAGTGGTCTTGCTCGCGCAGGCTCCGCCGCTGTAGAAAGAAGAGGGGGGCAGGTGGCGCCGGCGGAGCGCCACGGGCGCGGGCGAACGCCGCTGCGTGCGCAGCCGGTCCCCTTTTTTCGCCGCCTCCCAGGAGGAGACAGTCCGGATGCGTCGGCCCAACGCACGCTCATTCGAAGAAGCCCGGTCCGCGGCGCATGTCCCCCAGCCCGCCTGGTCCGGTTGGCTAGCTCTCCAGACCGAACGCGTGATCGCGTGCCGCCGTTGCCCGCGGCTGAGAGAACACTGCGAAGCGGTGGCCCAGACCCGACGGGCTGAGTTTACGGACCAAATGTATTGGGGTCGGCCGGTCCCCAACTTCGGCGACCCACAGGCCCGGCTGCTGATCGTTGGGCTGGCGCCGGCCGCGCACGGAGCCAATCGGACGGGACGGATGTTCACCGGCGATCGCAGCGGCGAGTGGCTGTTCCGCGCGCTTCACCAGGCGGGCTTTGCCAGTCAGCCCACGTCACTGAGCGCTCAAGATGGGCTGGTTCTGCGCGACTGTCTGATAACGGCGGTTTGTCGCTGTGCCCCGCCAGCCAACCGGCCGACGGCCGCAGAGATCGTCGCCTGTTCAGACTACTTGCGAGAGACGCTGGCCTGCACGCCCTGGGTCGTGCTGGTGGCCCTGGGGCGGGTGGCGTGGCAGAGTTGCCGACGTCTGTTGCCGGTGACGCGCGGGCGCTTCGGCCACGGGGTGGAATACAGATTGGCCGACGGGCGCGTGCTGCTGGCGTCTTACCATCCCAGCCAGCAAAACACTTTCACGGGCCGCTTGACGCGGTCGATGTTCGATGCGGTGTTCGCCCGGGCGCGACGCCGGCTGGCCGCGCGGCGGGTCAATGGCCCTTGAGTTCGGCCACGATGGCACTGACCATCTTCTTGGCGTCGCCGAAGAGCATGACGGTATTGGGCAGGAAGAACAGCTCATTCTCGATGCCGGCAAAGCCGGGGTTGAGACTGCGTTTGCAAACCATGACCGTGCGGGCTTTGTCCACGTCGAAGATGGGCATGCCGGCGATGGAGCTGCCCGGCCGGCGTGCGTCCGGGTTGACGACGTCATTGGCCCCGATGATCAGGGCGACGTCGCATTGTTCCATCTCGCTGTTCAGTTCCAGGTCCGAGAGCAGCTCATACGGGACGTTAGCTTCGGCCAACAGCACGTTCATGTGTCCCGGCATGCGCCCGGCCACAGGGTGCACACCGTAGCGTACGTCGATGCCTTTCTGGACCAGCAGATTCCCGAGTTCGGCCACCGCGTGCTGGGCCTGGGCCACCGCCATTCCGTAGCCGGGGATGATGAACACTTTCTGGGCCGATTCCAGGACCATGGCGGCCTCTTCCGCGTCCATCTGGCGTACGGTCTTGCCGGCCGTGCTGGTGGCGCCGGCCGCCGTGATCTCCTGTCCGAATCCGCCGGCCACGACGTTCAGCAGGGAGCGGTTCATGGCGTCGCACATGATCTTGGTCAGGATGATTCCCGAAGCCCCGACCAGTGAGCCGCTGATGATCAGGCAGTAGTTGTCCAGGGCGAAGCCGGTGGTCATGGCTGCCAGGCCGGAGTAGGAGTTCAGCAGCGAAATGACTACCGGCATGTCCGCTCCGCCGATGGGAATCACGGCCATCACGCCCAGGACGGCGGCGATGACATAAAGCAGGACCATGGCCCACAGACCCTGTTGGTAGTTCCAGGTAATGAGCGCGCCCAAGGCGACACAGACCAGCAGCAGCAGAACGCTCAGCGCGTGGTGTTTGGGCAACAGCAGCGGATTGCTGAGCGGTGTGCCTTTGAACTTCCAACCTTGCAGCTTCCCGAACGCCGTCACGCTGCCAGTGAAGGTCACCATGCCGATCAGGGCGCTGAGGCCGATCGAGATCAGCGTGTCGAGTCGCGGGTCGCGGTGTGGATCGAGGTACACGCGGATGAACTCGGCCAGCGCCACCGTCGCCGACGCCAATCCTCCGAAGCCGTTCAGCATGCCGACCATTTGCGGCATGGCGGTCATTTGCACGCGGATAGCCAGGAAGGCGCCGATGATCGAACCAACGATGAGTCCGGCCAAGATCGTCCAGTAGCTGACGATTTCGCGGCTGCCCAGCGTGACCACGATGGCGATCAACATGCCCACCGCTGACAGGAGGTTGCCGGTGCGGGCCGTGCGCGGGTGGGACAGCATTTTCAGGCCGAAAATAAACAGGGCGGCGGAGACCAGATAGGCCAGGTTGATCCCGAGATTAAGCAGACTGGCGTGAGTGTCCGGCGTGGGCAGCGTGCTAGTGACGTTGGCCAGGAGGCCGAGCCCCAGGTGACCGTGCAGCATGTGCGTCCTCCTAGCGCTTCTTGAACATGGCCAGCATGCGGTCGGTGACTTTGTACCCGCCGACGACGTTGATCATCGCGAACATCACCGCCAAGAATCCGAGTATTTCACTCCACCAGCCCTGATGCAGTCCGGCGATCACCAGCGCCCCGACAATGGTGATGCCGGAGATGGCGTTGGAGCCGGACATCAGTGGCGTATGCAGAATTGCTGGCACCTTCGAGATCACCTCGAAGCCGACGAACATCGCCAGCACGAAGATGACGAAGTTGTTGGTGAAAATCTCAATCATGCCCGACCCTCGCTTTCCACCGCGGCTTTCGTGGCCGCGTGAACGATCTGTCCGTCATGAGTGATCAGTGCCCCCGCGATAATCTCGTCCTTCAGATCCAGGTTGAAGCGATTGTCTTTCCAGAATTCGAGGATGAAGGTCGTCAGATTGCGCGAGTAGAGGATGCTGCCATGAAGGGGCATTTCGGCCGGCAGATTCAGCGGCCCGCAGATCTTCACGCCGTGCCTGATGACCGTTTTGCCGGGTTCGGTGAGGACGCAGTTGCCGCCGGCCGGAGCCGCCAGGTCCACAATGACCGACCCGGGTTGCATGGCCTTGACCATTTCCTCAGTGATCAGCTTGGGGGCTTTGACTCCGCCGATCAGGGCGGTGGTGATCACCACATCATTGGCCTTGCATTGCTGGGCGATCAGCTCGGCCTGCTTCTGATAGAACTCGGCCGAGAGTTCTTTGGCGTAGCCGCTGGCGGTCTGGGCGTCCTCGGCACTCTCGACGGCCAAGAACTTGGCCCCCAGACTTTGCACCTGCTCGCCGACCACCTTGCGCGTATCGGTGGCGGTGACGGTAGCGCCCAGGCGGCGGGCCGTGGCGATGGCCTGCAAGCCGGCCACGCCCGCGCCGATCACGAAGACCTTGGCGGAGAAGATCGTTCCGGCGGCGGTCATCAGCATGGGGAAGTACTTGGGCAGCTCGCTGGCTGCGAGCAATACCGCCTTGTAGCCGGCAATGTTGGCCATCGAGGAGAGCGTGTCCATCGACTGGGCGCGGGTGGTGCGTGGTATGCAGTCGGTGGAGAACGCGCTGATGCGCCGCTCGGCCAACTTGCGTACGATGTCCACGTTGCGTGTCGGCAGCAGCGTTCCGAGCAACATCGCCCCGGTGCGCATCTGGTCGATCTGGGCGAGCGTCGGCGCGTTCACCGTCAGCACCAGGTCCGCCCCGCGGAGCAATGCCCCCGCGTCCGCCTCGATGCTGGCCCCCACGTCCAGGTAGGCCTGGTCGGACAGAAACGCGCCGGCACCGGCGCCGCTTTCCACCGCCACCTGAATCCCTTTGCCGATCAGCTTCTTGCAGGATTCCGGCACCAGCGCCACACGCCGTTCGTCAGCGCCGGTCTCCTTGGGAACCACTACCTTCATAGCTGTTTCTCTCGCCGGCCGACTTTAGCACGCCGACCGCTCATACTGGGCCCGTAGCTGTGGACAAAAGCAGTCGGAAGGATTGTAGCCGGCAGGACTGAAACGTAAAGCTACCCGACCGGCGGGTGGTCGCCACTGGGGTTAACGGCCCGGCACGCGGAACATGTTGCCGCACTTCTCGCAGCGTGCTGTCTGCCCGCGGCTCGATTTCGGCACCAGTTGCGGGGTGCGACAGGCCGGGCACAGCACTCCCACGCCGTCGTCGATGGTTACCGGTTTGAGCACCAGGCGCGGCTTGGGGGCGCCGCTTTCGGCCGTCTTCGCGGCGGTGACAGGCTGCGGCTGCGGCTTGGGGCGGGGACGTGCCGCCGGTTTCGGCGGCGGCGGGGGAGCGGCCTTGACCCGCTGCTGGATTCTCTCGCCGGTGGCCACTTGGAGACAGTGCACGAGCAGCAGCTCGAATTCGCAGCACTGTAGCTTGCGCACCAACTCTTCGCTGAGCAAATCCAACTTGCCTTCACGGGCTTGATCGAACACGTCAGCAAAGAGATAGGGTTCCCACTGGCCAGCGAATTCGATGGTCTCACGCAGGCGCTTTAGTGCCGCACCGGCGTTTCGCGGGATAGCTTCTTGGACATACGTCGCCAGTGGTCCAAAGACTGAGTGCGTACCAATCTTCTGCCAGGCCGCCTTGGCTTCGACTTGGTCGCCGGCCTGGCGGAGCGCGATGGCCTCAACATACAGGCGCTCTGTCGGCGGAGCGGCCGCGGCAGCCTGGTTGGCTTCTGCCGGCCATCCGTTCCACAAGTACAACAATGCCCGGACGGCGGCGGCCGCCGAGATATCTTTCAAGCTTTCACACCCCAAGAGGTCGGTGTCGGTCGGCACCGCGTCGAGCGCTGTGCGGGCGGCACGATTGGGGTGCTTGTGCCATTCGAGGGGCGGCAGATCGGTGCCGCGCGCCAAGATGGCGGCGGCGACTCGCGGGGGCAACTGCGCGGGGTCTAGCTTGATCATCTTGTGCCACCAAAACGGCGCCGGGTGGCGCCCGCTGGTGATATATCGGTATGTAGCCGCAGGTTGTTCGTCACCTCGTTACCGCTTCCGAGCTATCTAATTTGTAGCCATCAAGGCTCGCTGGAGATTTCGAGGCGGCGATCCGGGGTTGACCGTGTAATACACCGTAATACAATGCTTTTTAGTAGTGACGTGTGGGACGACGGCAATGTCGAATATCAAGCACCTGGAATGCGTGATTACCTTCAAGGCTGATGCGACTCTGATGGCGGCTATGAAGAGGATTCCGAACCGCTCCGAGTTTATCCGGGCGGCGATTCTGGCAGCCCTGGACAGCCACTGTCCGCTTTGTGGTGGTACGGGGGTGCTGACCCCGCGCCAAAAGACGCACTGGGAGATCTTCGCCAAGCACCATCTCCTGCGCGAGTGCCAGGATTGCCACGAGGTGCACTTGGTCTGCGAACAGTCTGTCCCCGCCGACGCCTCTCGCGTCAGCGACGGAGAGAGTCGGTAGCCGGCAGGAGAAGCGCGATGTGGTCTCGTTTGTTATGGGCAGTCGCCGCGCTCGGGCAGGTTCTGGCAGCGCCACCGGCCATCGCCAGGGGCGCGGGGGCGTCGGCTGATCGGCTGGTTGTCGCGGTGAGCATCTTGCCGCAGGCGTATTTCGTGGAACGGGTGGGGGGGGATCACGTGCGGCCGGTGGTGCTGGTAGGCCCGGGCCAGTCGCCTCACTCCTACGAGCCGACGCCTCGGCAGGTGGCCGAGCTGTCGGCGGCGCGTGTGTACTTTACGATCGGCGTGGAGTTCGAGCAGGGGCTATTGCCGCGTCTGAGGGGGATGTTTCCGGACCTGCGCGTCGTTGATACACGGGTCGGCGTGCCGCTGCGCACTATGACTCCCGCCGAGCTGCGTGCCGACTGCGACCATGATCACCAGCACGGGCAGCGCGGTACACCCGATCCGCACATTTGGCTGGCGCCGCGACTGGTCAAGATTCAGGCGCAGACCATTTGCGAAACTCTCTGCGAGATCGATCCCGGACGGGCGGATGCCTATCGGCAGAATCTGGCTGCTTTTCAGGCGGAGCTGGAACGTCTGCACGAGCGCATCGCCCGGGTGTTAGCCCCCTTTCAGGGGCGCGAAGTGTTCGTCTTTCACCCGGCCTACGGCTACTTCCTGGACGAGTTCGGGATGAAGCAAGTGCCAGTCGAGATCGAAGGCAAGGAGCCGACGGCGCGCCAACTCGCGAAAGTCATCGAGCGCGCCAGAGCAGCCGGCGTACGCATCATCTTTGTGCAGCCGCAGTTCGCGCGCAAGAGCGCTGAAGCCGTGGCCGAAGCGATCAATGGTGCCGTGGTACCACTGGATCCGTTGGCGCGCGACTACGTGGCTAATCTGGAGCGTATCGCGGCAGAGCTTCAGTCGGGGTTGAGCGCGCCGGCCGGTACCGCGACTCGCCCGTCCGAGTCGCCGGGTGGCCGACCATGACGAGCGTGCCGATCATCGAAATTCGCGATCTAGCTTTCGCGTTCGGTCCGACGCTGGTGCTGGAGGACGTCAATTTGACGATCCGGCGCGGCGATTACGTGTGCATGGTGGGGCCGAACGGGGGGGGCAAGACCACGCTGCTACGGCTGATACTCGGGCTGTTGACGCCTACGCGGGGCACAGTGCGGGTGTTCGGCGTGGCGCCGAGCCAGGCTCGGCGGCGGATCGGCTACATGCCGCAGCATGCGCAGCTCGATCCGCAGTTTCCGCTGCGGGTGCGCGACGTGGTGTTGATGGGGCGGCTGCACAACACTCGTCTGGGGCCGTTCAGTCGGGCGGACCGCGCCAAGGCTGCCGATGCTTTGGCCGAGGTCGGGCTGGCTGGGTACGCCAAGCGGCCTTTCGCGGCGTTGTCGGGGGGGCAGCGGCAGCGTGTGCTGATCGCCCGGGCGTTGGCCTGCGAGCCGGAACTGCTCTTGCTCGACGAGCCGACGGCCAACCTGGATCCGCTGGTTCAGGACGAGATGCACGAGTTGCTGTGCCGATTGAACCGGCTGCTGACGGTGGTCCTCGTGTCGCACGATGTCGGTTTTGTGGCGCAGCAGGTCAAGACCGTGGTGTGTGTGAATCGGCAGGTGCGGGTCCATGGTGCCGAGGCCATCACCGGCGAGTCGATCCGCGCCATGTATGGGCATGAGGTGCAGCTCGTGCACCATCGGCACGAGTAGACGCGGAACACGGAACAGCGGTCGGCGTTCGGTACTTTGAGTAATTCATTCTGGCTGGGGTGCGCA
>Ga0209101_1000467_pt1 | contig 33023 bp, 32 predicted proteins | sample ConPoolayeCmetaG_FD_185481 | JGI IMG/M metagenome (GOLD analysis project Ga0209101, IMG submission 185481) | Hot spring microbial mat communities from California, USA to study Microbial Dark Matter (Phase II) - Cone Pool mat layer C metaG... ...
CAGTTGATTTTGGCGGCTGCATTTGGTAGCTTATAATATGCTCGAAATAAGGTCAATTGTCAGAGGATCTCCGGCCGATTGCGGCAGATTCGCCGTCGGTGATAAGTTGATATCGATAAACGGCCATGAAATCAACGATTTTATAGATTATAGATATCATCAGGCCGCGGCGATCCTCAAAATCATCCTCTGCCGGGGAGAAAAACAGTCTGTATTCAGGATAATCAAAAATATCGATCATGATCTCGGATTGGAGTTCAAACCCGACCGGATAATCAGGTGCCGCAATAAATGCCGGTTTTGTTTCGTGAACAACAATGCCGCGGGGATGAGAAGATCGCTTTACCTGAAAGACGACGATTATAGGTTGTCGTTTTTGCACGGCAATTATATAACCCTCACGAACCTGTCCGATTCCGACCTACGGCGCATAATCGAAATGAGATTATCGCCTCTTTATGTGTCTGTGCACGCCACCGACGCCCGGGCAAGAACAAGGCTTTTCAATAGAGCCGACCTGCAGCCGCTTATTCCCTTATTGCGGAATCTCGCCGAAGGCGGTATACGCATGCATTGCCAAGTCGTCGTTGTGCCGGGAATCAACGACGGCGAAGTGCTCAAAACGACCGCCCGCGACCTAGCGGAATTACGCCCCGCCGTACAATCGCTGGCAGTGGTTCCGGTCGGTCTGACCAAGTACGCATTTTCCCGCAAAAGAGGAAAGTTTCCGCTGCGTTTGGTGAAATCGAGCGAAGCGAGGCGGCTAATTGCGGCGGTTGCCGAATTCAGGCGGAAATTCGGCAACAGGCATAACGGATTCGCTTACGCCTCCGACGAGATGTTTTTGCTGGCCGGGATACCGATACCTAAACGTTCATATTACGATGAATTCCCTCAAATCGAGAACGGCGTCGGCATGGTCAGGCGATTTATCGATTCTATCCCTCCCGTTGCCAAAAGGAGGGTAAACGCGCTGGCGGTTACCGGACGTTCCATGTTGCCTTTCTGGAAAGAGAAAATAATTCGCGGGGCCGGCAATACTCTGAAAGCGGTTGCCGTCGACAACCGGTTCTGGGGGAAAAGCGTTACCGTAACAGGCCTGCTTACCGGCGCCGACATCCTCAGCCGATTGAAAAAAATGAGGAAAGGACCGCCCGTGGTGATTCTTCCCCCGAACTGCCTCAATGACGATGACCGATTCATCGACGATTATTCCATGGAAGACCTTTCCACTGGGCTCGGTAAGCAAGTTGTGCGGGGCAGCTATGATTTATCTGAAACGTTGGATATGTTGAGATGAATCGCCCGATTGTGGCCATCGTCGGCCGGCCGAACGTCGGCAAATCGACGCTTTTCAACCGCTTGATAAAACAACGAAAAGCTATCGTCGACGATCGCCCCGGAGTGACCAGAGATCGCAATTACGCCGTCTGTACCTGGAACGGCCGTGATTTTCTGCTTGTCGATACCGGCGGTTTCGTGCCCGATTCGAAAGACGACATAATCTCCCAAGTTTCCGCCCAGGTCAAGGCGGCGATCGATCAAGCCGAGGTCGTCTTGTTCGTGCTCGATGGAATCACGGGGATACAGACCGAAGACGACACGATCGCCAGACTGTTGAAACACTCTAATAAGAAGGTTTTGGTTGCCGCCAATAAAATCGATGGCGAGCGTCAGGAGGCGATCAGCCACGATTTCCGCAAGCTCGGATTCAAGGAAGTATTTCTGGTATCCGCCGCAAATGGCCGCCAGATAGGCGAACTTCTTGATGCCATAGTGGCATCCTGTCCGGTTGAAAGGCCGGCGGAGACCGTATCCGAAACGACCAAAATAGCTATCGTCGGCCGCCCCAATGTCGGGAAATCGTCGCTGTTCAACGCAATTCTCGGCGAGAACAGGCAGATCGTCTCCGAAATTCCCGGAACCACGCGCGACAGCATCGACAGCGAGATTTCGATTGAGGGGAAAAACTTCATTTTCGTCGATACGGCGGGGTTGAGAAACAAATCGATTTACGCCGACATTATCGAATACTATACTTCTTTACGCAGCCTGAAAGCCATAGAACGATCCGATGTTGTCCTGACGGTCTTAAGCTGCCCCGATGGGGTAACCACTGGAGATATCAAAATAGCCGGCGGCGCCGCCGAACAGGGGAAGGCGCTGATTTTTGTTGCCAACAAGTGGGATCTAATAAGCGGAATCAGGCAAGATGATTTTATTAAAGCCATCGCCGCAAAAGCTCCCCGATTGAAATTCGCCCCGGTCGTTTTCACCGTCGCCCGAACCGGTGCCGGAATCAGCCGCATTGTTAAGGCGATAGTGGCGGTCGACGAACAAAGAAAAAAGAGAATCCAGACGTTCGAACTGAACGAATTCCTGAAGGAAGCGGTCGCCCGGCGGCATCCGCCTGCCGTACAGGGAAAATTGATCCGCTTTTTCTATATGACCCAGCCCGAAATCTCGCCTCCCACGTTCGTGCTGTTCTGCAATTATCCCGAGTTCATTCGGCCCGATTACGAAAGATTTCTCGAAAACAGACTGCGGGAGCGTTTCGGGTTTGAAGGAACGCCTTTGAAATTGGTTTTCAAATCAAGGAGAAAAAATTGATTTCGATTTTGACGATAGTCATTCTTTCCTATGTGGTTGGCTCGCTGCCCACAGGCTACATTTTCGCAAAATTCTTCAGGAAAGTCGATATCCGGACCATCGGTTCCGGTTCGACCGGCGCCACCAATACGATGCGCCTGCTTGGGCCAAAAATCGCCGCAATCGTTTTGTTGATTGATGCCCTCAAAGGGTTGTTCGCCACGATGCTGATCGGCCGGATAAATCTGGGGGATTTGGCGATGCCTTCGGCTTGGCTGATGATGATCGCCGGAATGTCGGCCATAGCCGGTCATATCTTCCCGGTGTGGATTGGTTTCAAGGGCGGCAAAGGAATAGGGACCGCCGCCGGAATGCTTATAGGGATGTTGCCGCTGGAGACGGCATTCGCTCTGGCTGTATTCGTGGTTACGGTCGCCACAACGAAATACATATCGCTCGGCTCGATTCTGGCTTCTTTATACATTTTCGTTGCTTTGCTTGCGGAACGGATGATTTTCGGCAAATTCATCGAACCCGCTCAAATTTTGCTCGGCATCGTCTTATCGATCATTGTGTTGATGACTCATCGCCAGAATATTAAAAGGCTGCTGAAAGGAACGGAAAATAGGTTCGTCATCAAGAAAAACTGATTCGGCTGTGCCGATCGAAAAAGAGCAAACGATATGGTGATATCGATTCTGGGTGCTGGAAGCTGGGGTATCGCCCTTTCGATTTTGCTCCGGCAAAACCACCATTCGGTGATCATGTGGGAATTCGACGCCGAGGTTTGCCGAAAGCTGAACGAAGAACGGACATTGCCGGAAAAGCTGCCGGGGATAATGATTCCCGGCGATATCATAATTGTGAATGAACTGTCGGCGGCGATTGGCGATTCAGAAATAATCGTGCTCGCCCTGCCGTCGCATACGATCAGGCAGGTTGCGGAAAATTTCCGTGGTTTGCTTACGCCCGTTACGTCGGTCATAGTCAATGTTTCTAAGGGTATAGAAAACAACACTTTACTTAGGATGTCTGAAGTATTGTGTCAAGTGTTGCCGGGGCAATTCCACTCGAAAATCGCCACCCTCTCCGGTCCCTCGCACGCCGAAGAAGTGGCTCGAAATATCCCCACCACGGTGGTTGTAGCTTCTTATGAGCCGGCTGTTTCCGAACTTGTCCAGCAAGTCTTTTCGACTCGGTATTTCAGAATATATTCCTCCAGCGATTTGATCGGCGTCGAATTAGGCGGATCATTGAAAAACGTTATCGCCATTGCTGCGGGAATTCTGCAAGGACTCGGCATGGGTGATAATACTATGGGGGCTTTGCTTACAAGAGGTCTGGCGGAGATGGTTCGTCTGGGCCGGAAACTGGGAGCCGATCCGATGACCTTTGCGGGCCTCTCTGGAATCGGCGATCTGATCACGACCTGTATCAGCAGCTACAGCCGCAATCGATACGTGGGGGAGCAGCTCGGCCGGGGGCGCAAGCTGCCGGAAATATTGGAAAACATGAGCATGGTCGCCGAGGGTGTGAAAACGACCGCCTCGGCTTATGCGCTTTCGCAAAAGCATCAGGTCGAGATGCCGATTACCGCTGCAGTCAACAAGATCCTTTTCGAGGGTATGCCGCCCGAAAAGGCGATTCAAGAACTGATGACCAGAACACTCAAACCGGAGATCTGGAGCTGACATCTGGCGCTTCCCCGGCCCCAATTCGCATGCATAATGATTCGTCCGGCAGGGGAACCTATCAGGTCGATTGTCGATAAAAAGCTTGCGCGAAAGAACCGTTGATTCTATTATTGAATGGCTTAACTCGACCGACGATGAGGTAGATATTGAGCGGCAAATTCGATTTCGAGCGGGCGATGGAAAGGCTCGAACAAATTGTAAACGATCTCGAATCGGGCAATTTATCGCTCGACGAATCCCTGAAGGTTTTCGAGGAGGGAGTCGAACTTTCCAAGAAATGTTACAAGAAACTCGGCGAGGCTGAAGCCAGTGTCAAGCGGCTTGTGAAAAACGAATCGGGCGAATTCGAGCTGAAGCTGTTCGACGATTTAGAAGAAAAATGAACGAGCGCGAATCAGCCGACTTTTTCCGATACATGAAACGATGCCTCGTATCGCAGACTTGACGGAATAATCGTTCTTGAGTACCGGCAGTTTCGACTGCGTTTTCGATTGGATAGAGCGGCGGACTGTTTCCGGCGAAAAGACGCAAGATGCACGGCCGCCCCGAATGTCGATAATCGACCATGATAAAATCGAAAAACGGCAGTTCAAATACAACAGTAAATCGTTCCGATACTCTTATTATCGGATTGAAAATTGAAAAGATTCGGAATATTAGGACATCATAAAAGAGCCGGAGTGGTGCCGGCTGTGCAGCTTGTCCTTCAATGGATAGCCGAGAACGGTCTGGAATATGTGCTCTGTGAAGAAATCGCCGGATTAATCGGGGATTCGGAGCACCAGATGCCGCGGGATAGGATGCACGAAAAAATCGACTGTCTGCTGTCTCTCGGAGGCGATGGTACGATGCTGGCTGCGGCGCGGGCCGTCGGCCAATATGCTATACCTATCTTCGGCATCAATGTCGGCAGTCTTGGCTTTCTCACCGAAGCCACTACGTCGGAAATAATAGGAAGTCTTGAGGCGATCAAAACCGGTCGATTTATTATCGATGAAAGAATGGCATTGAAAATTGAGTGCGAAGGGTTGTGCGATGATCACCTGTTCGCCCTCAACGATATCGTAGTCGACAACGGCGCCGACACGCGCCTGGTCAAACTCGATCTCTTTTTGAATGACAAGTTCGTCTGTTCGTATAATGCCGACGGCTTGATCATATCTACTCCGACCGGTTCGACCGCTTATAATCTCGCAGCAGGGGGTCCGGTATTGCATCCCCAGCTCGATGCGATCATAGCCTGCCCGATATGTCCGCACTCGTTGACGATAAGACCGATTTTGTTCAGCAATGACGCGCAAATCGTTGTCAGGCTTGCTGCGCCAGATATCGACGGCCGCCTGACGATCGATGGACAAGTGAGCCTGACCATGCCGCCTGCGGCCGACGTATTGATTCGCCGTGCCGCCCACAGAGTCATGCTGATCCGGCTTCGCGAATACGACTTTTTCAACATCCTCCGCACGAAATTACACCTCGGCGCCCGGCCGCTGACAAACGAAAATGCTTGAATCGCTGCATATCAGCGCCTATGCCTTGATCGATGACCTGACCGTGAATTTCAAAAAGGGTCTGAATATTTTTACGGGGGCCACCGGCGCCGGAAAAACGATAATCGTCGGGGCCTTGAGCCTGGTCACCGGCGGCAAGGGCGGCGAAAACCTGATCCGCTCCGGTGATTCAAAGGCGGTCGTCGAGGCCGAATTCGGTGTTTGCGATTATGTCAGGAAGGCGATCCCCGAGTTTGCCGGCGAGGATCGGATAATTCTGCGGCGCGAAATGACGAGGGACGGCAAGAACCGGGCCAGTATAAACGGCCGACAGGTCACTCTCGGCCAGCTGAAAACTATCGGTTCGGCTTTGGTCAATATCACCGGTCAGCATCAGCAAAAGGGATTGCTTGATACCACCACCCATCGAACGATTCTCGACGATTTCGCAGGATTGCACAAAGATGTCGATAGGTTGAAAAGTCTGTATCTCGAATTTCGTCGCCTTAAGGCCGATCTCGATAACCTGAAAATGAAGCAGGCGGCTATCGAAGCCGAAAGAGAGCTGCTCAGCTTCCAGATAGATGAAATAGATTCGGCCGGTTTGACTGAAAACGAAGACGAAAACCTTGAACGGGAAAAACAACGGCTTGTTCATGCCGAAGCGGCGAAATCGATAATCTCGTCCTGTCGGCAGCTTCTTTTCGAAGATGCGGGATCGGCGGCGGAAAGAATCGCTCAGGCGGTTCGCGAATTGGCGCGATTGACCAAAATGATTCCCTCTGCCGAAAACCTGAAATCCGAACTCGAAAAACAGTCTTATGAATTGGAGGAATTCGATAACGGCCTGAGCCGGATCGAGAAGACCTGCGATCCGGACCCCGACCGTCTGGAAATAGTCGAAGAAAGGCTGGCGCTGATAAAAAAGCTCAAACGCAAATACGGGCAGACGATCGAGGAGATTGGCGATTTCAGGAACCGGGCCGCGGCGCGGCTCAACGAGCTGAATGATTCCGCCGGCAACCTGATGGAAATCGAGAAACGCCTTGATTCTGTGCGCCGATCGATGTCGGTTCTGGCGGCGCAGTTATCGGCCGAGAGGCAGGCCGCCGCCGGTAGGCTTGAGAAAGAGACCGCACGCAATCTGGCCGAATTATCCATGGCCGGTTGTGAATTCAAGGTAAAAATATCGCAACAGGACGATTCCGAGGGTGATTTTTTGATCGACGACAAGCGATATGCCGGCGATTCGGGGGGCGTGGATTCCGTCGAGTTTCTGATTTGCGCCAATCCGGGCGAGGGGCTAAAACCGCTGGCCGCGACCGCCTCTGGCGGAGAACTTTCGCGGATATTGTTGGCGATTTGCTCGTCGTTGAGCCAGACTTACCCGGTCGATACCATGGTATTCGATGAAATCGATTCGGGAATTTCCGGCGAGGTGGCCTCGAGCGTGGCCAGAAAACTTCTGAAGCTGGCGCAGGACCGGCAGGTAATCTGCGTCACCCACCTTCAGCAAATCGCCAGCAGGGGAGAAGCCCATTTCAGGGTATTCAAGGGAAAGGCCAAGGGCAGATCGGTCACCAGAATAAAACTGCTTGACGAAAACGAGCGAATCGCCGAGATAGCCCGACTCCTATCGGGGGAAAGAATCAGCGATATATCGCTTAAAGGTGCGGCCGCCTTGCTTGAAGAAGGCGGCAGCCAGATATGAATACCGGACAGATCCCAAATCTACTGTCGATAATTCGCATCGCTCTTGCTCCGTTCATATTTTTCGCGATTAGAGCCGGATCTCTCGAAATTCTCGCAATCCTTGCGGTTGGAGCAATAATCACCGACTACTTTGACGGGTTTCTGGCGCGCCGGATGGGCATCGTCACCAGCGCCGGAAAGCTGCTTGACCCGATAGCCGATAAACTTTGTGTATTTTCAGCCTCGCTGGCGGCGACCATTTATCTGGAGATGCCGGTATTGTTGTTTTTGGCCGTTGTCCTGCGAGACCTTGCGATCCTTATCGTAGGTATCCTGATCATACGCAAGCGCCGGGTGATACCGATTTCTAACCAAGTCGGCAGGATAGCGGCTTTTGTGATTTCGGCGGCCCTGATTGTTTTCATATTCAAGATTCAAACGCTGTATGATGCGGCGGTCATTTTTGCTTGCGCGGCCATTGCGATATCGGGAATCAGCTATATCGGTGTGGGAATAAGGCATCTTTCGAGCGGCCGCCAAAGCCTGGATGCAAAGCAATAGTTCGAAACATTTTCGTTATCGGCCGTAATAAATAGATGGTTGGATATTGTTTCGTGCGAGATAAGCAAAAACATTTAAGGAAGGGTGATCGAGAATGCCGGCGTTGAGGATTTTAATCGTTCTAGTGCTGTCGTTTCTATCGTCGATGGCATCGGCAAAACAGAAGAGCGCCGAATTCAAAGACGGTAAGCTGACGGATTCCTCGCTTGGTTATTCGTTGCAAATTCCCAAAAACTGGCGGGTGAAAACGTTCGAAGAGCCGTCGCTGATAAGGGCAATGCTCATCAAGAAAAACTACGAGGTCAATCGTGAGGTGAAAGATCTTGGCGGTGATTTTACGATTCCCGAAATCCGCTTGTTTTCGCGGCCGGATACGATTTCTCCCGCCGGTTTCGTCGAGGAATTGAAGCGGTCTTTGCTGTCCCATAAATCGGAAGATCGGATTATCAATCAGCTCGAGCTGCTGTTGACAGGCGAATACTTGTCTGCTCAGGAAACGGAGATCGCCGGGAATAAATGCATTCAAGCCCTTTTTCGCAGAAATTACACCAGAGAATTGCAAGTCGATCCTTTCGATCCCAAATATCGGCAGTATGGCGGATTGATCGCCCGCAACGAGTATGATGTGCACGAGATTTACGTTTTTCGTTCAGGCGATAATCTGTTCGTAATCCAGGCTTTCGCCGAGCGCGAATTTTATCCCGGCAACAAGGAGGAATTCGCCAAAATACTGGGGTCGCTCACGTTTGCAAACGCCGGCAAATGATTTTCCCGCTTCACCCGCAATCGCAAGCCCGTGTCCTGAAATTTATTGACCTCGGCCGGATAAATTGCTATGATTCAGGCCTGATGCGGGAGGAATCATGTGGATAATCAGATATGCGTTCGCCGCCATAATCATAATAGCCATTCTCGGATTTACCATCGGAAATTCATACCAGCGTGTCGTCATTAATATCGGCGCCAAAACCTATCCGGACGTGCCGCTGATTCTTGCCCTGTTCATCGCATTCTGCGTCGGAATCGTGTTTTGGTTCGCCTTGACGGTGGTATTGTACTTCCGGCAATCGGCCAGAATAGCCGAGCAGAAGAAGAAAATCAAGATATTGTCGGAGGAACTGACCGCCTTGCGGAATATGCCTCTTGATGAACCCGATGACAAAATCGGAGAAAAGGCGTGATCGGTTCCCTGTTGTCCGCATATTGGTTGATAATAATTTTCGCTTTGCTTGCCTTCATCGTGTTGTATTTTGCTTTTGATCGGAGAAAGCCCCGTGATTCGAATAGATATTCGCTCAGCTATATAGAGGGCCTGAAAGCAATGGTCGAAAACGACGACCAGACCGCTTTCATTCGGTTCAAACAAACGGTCGCCGAGGATTCCGAAAATATCGATGCTTATCTCCGGCTCGGAGACCTGTTGAGGAAACGCGGCCAGATTCAGAAGGCCGTTCAGGTTCATCGTCAGTTGTTGCTTCGCAAAACCATCGATAAGGAGGCGATCGCTCAGATATGGAAAGGGCTTGCCGCCGATTTTATTGCCGCTCGAAGGTTCAATTTGGCGCAGGAAATTCTGGAGAAATTATCCAACGAGGCGGCGCATAAAAGGTGGGCTCGCGAAAAACTTCTCGAAATATTCGAAAAAACCGGCCGCTTCGATTCGGCGTTCGAGGTCGCCAAGGAAATTTATCGATCCAAAGACCAGCAGCCGAAACTTGCCGCCTACCGGCAGCTCGAAGGTAATCAATATTTCGAAAAGAAGGATTATCATAAGGCCCGTCTTGCTTATAAAGACGCCCTTCATTACGATGACAAGTTCGCTCCGGCCTATATGATGATAGCCGAATCCTACTTGGCCGAGAATAAAAAGGAAGACGCCGCCGAATATTATGTCAAGTTGGCCGAGAATGCCCCTTCCGAAGCCTGGCGGGTATTCCAAAAATTGGAACAGACGTTGTTCGAACTGGGCAGATTTTCCGATGCCGAACAAATCTACCTGAAATTGATGCGCGAATGCCCGAAAGATTCGCGGGTGTTCTACTCTTTTGCAACGATCGCCGAGAAGAAAAATAACCTGCCGGCGGCCATCGACTCGCTCGGTCAGGCGCTCTCTATTAACCCGGCAGATGCGATTGCGGCGGCAAGGCTCGCTCAACTATATATCGAAAGCGGCCAAAAGCAAAAGGCAATCAAAACGCTTCAGGATGTTCGTAACCATCTTTCGACCGACCGGGACGAATATTCATGTCCTTACTGCGCCAAAAAATCATCGAATAGGGAGCTGCTCTGTCCCGGATGTGGTCGTGTCGGGCCTTATCAAGAAAATATGGCGGGATGATATCCCGTTTTGAAACCCTTCGAGGGTGATACCTGTCGCCGCCAAAAAGGTAATATAAATTGAGTCTTGCTGATATGACATACAGGATTTTGGGGCCGGTGCTGCTGATCTGTTTCATCTTGCCGCAAACTGAAATATGCCGGGGCGATGAACTGGAAGCGCTTCTTTCCGCGGGACGTTTTGCCGAGGCCGATGAATTACTCCGGAGTTTTCAGGAGAGCACGGCGGTTCCCTTGAATACGCTGGCGCTTGGGATATTCAGCATGGCAGGCGAAAATTCGATATCCAATCTGAAAGATTATGTCAGCGGCAACTCTCAAGGTGGCCCGATACTCGATTGGGCGAGGATGTATATCGGGAAATATTATCTGGCGGCAGATCTATATCTGGCGGCCGCCGGTCAGTTTCAGGAGATTCCCCCAAATTCCCCTTTCGGTGTCCAGGCGAAATTTTTAGCCGGTAAAGCAGCTCTATCGGCACGAGATTATTATAAAGCCGAAGAGATTTTCAGGGAATTATCGCGGCGCAAGCCGAATTCGTTCAGCATTCAATCGGACACGATTTATCGGCATCTTGCTCTTCTGGAGTTGGCCGGAATTCGGGCGGAAGCCGGCAAATATTCCGAATCGGAAAAATTGTATAAACAGCTTATCGAATCGCGGCCCGGAGAGGAAATCGATGCCGCCGCCATGATCGGACTTATCGATCTTCAAAGGCGAAAAGGAGACACTGTCGAGCTGGAAAGGGCGCTGGACGCTTACGCGAAGAGATATTCGAAATTACCCGAGAGCGATTCTTTAGTTGCGGCCGTCGTGGAACATTCCGCCGATTCGCTGAAAGAGAATCGAAATGGAATTTTCGGCAACAAGTATTATGTATGCGTCGGGATATTCCCCAAAAAAGCCGATGGCGAAAAAACGGCGGCCGATTATCGCAGGCGGGGATATAAAGCCATCGTGGAATCGTTTCTTGATAAGAAACTGACTATGTATAGAGTCCTTCTGGGAAGCTATGGTTCAAGATCACAGGCAATCCACGTGAAAGAATCCCTCGAAAAATCCTCGGGCGAGAGTTATACTATCGTGATCCGCTGATTTTGTATGAGCGAAAAACTTACGCCGTTGTTGCGGCAGTATTTTCAACTCAAAAAGCAATATCCGGATCGCATCCTGTTTTTCAGGATGGGCGATTTTTACGAGATGTTCGGTGACGATGCGAAAATCGCCTCCGAAATTCTAGGCATCACTCTTACATCGCGCAATCACGGCAAAGACGGCAGGGTGCCGTTAGCCGGTGTTCCGTATCATCAGGCGGAAAAATATCTGCCTAAACTTCTCAAGGCCGGCTATGGAGTCGCCGTCTGCGAACAGATTGAAGACCCGAAAAAGGCGCGAGGTCTTGTGGAGCGGGATGTTATCGAGGTGATAACTCCGGGCAGCGTGACTGTGCCGGGGGTTCTTGATGACGGCGCCGATAATTTTATCGCCGCTTTGAATCCTGAGGGGAAGGAGGCGGGAATAGCCCTCGCCGATTATACCACGGGACGATTCATGATAGACCAGCTGCCGATTGCCGGCCTTGATATTCCGTTCGGGCGATTCCAGCCGGCCGAGTTGCTCGTTCCGGAAAGTTATTCCGGCGATTCATTTGGGATACCGCTTTACCGGACGGACAATTTCCGTTTCGATCGGATCATGGCCGAGAACGCGTTGCGGGATCATTTCGGCACCGCCACTCTCGACGGTTTCGGCTGCGAACGGATGCCTCTGGCAATAGGCGCTGCGGGGGCGTTGCTTGATTATCTTAAAAGATTGAAAAAGGGGCAAGTCGATCATCTGCGGTCCATCGGCAGAATCGTTTCGGGCGATCTGATGTACCTCGATCAGGCGACAATCACCAATTTGGAACTTGTCGAAAGCAGCAGCGGATTGCGGCAGTATTCGCTGTTGGGAGTGCTTGACCGCTGTCGAACGGCGATGGGCAAGCGTTTGCTGCGCAGCCGAATCATGACGCCGCTGATCAACAAGGAAAAGATCGAGAAAAGACAGCGATATATTGCGGCTTTTTGCCAAAACCCCAATCTGGCCGATGAAATCTCCGAAATCTTGAGCGATATCAAAGATGTCGAAAGAATGCTTTCCCGGTTCGTCGCCGGTCGGGCGACGCCGCGGGATTTGGCCTCGCTCAAAGAATCGTTTTCGGCCATATCTCGATTAAAATCACGCTTAGCCGTCGATAAGACCTTCGCCGATTATTCGCTTCAGCTCGATGATTTCGAGGATCTGCTCGAAAAATTCGGCGATGCGCTGGTCGATAATCCTCCGATTTCGTATCTGGAGGGCGGGATTTTCAGAACGGGTTACTCCGCCGAGCTTGACCGTTTGAACGAAGAGATCAAAGAAGCAAGGGTTTTCATGAAATCTCTTCAGGAAAAAGAACGGCAGAGAACCGGAATTTCTTCGCTCAGGGTCGGCTACAATCGGATTTATGGTTACTTTATCGAAGTCACCAAAGCGAATCTGAAAAATATTCCTCCGGAATATATTCGCAAACAGACTCTGGTATCGGCGGAGCGTTTTATCACCGAAGAAATGAAGGAAAAAGAGGAACTGATTCTGAAGGCCGAGGAAAAGATTAATCTTCTCGAGGCCGAGCTGTTTCTCGAGTTGAAAGGTATAATCAAAGATAATTCGCAGCGGATTCTCAAGGCCGCCGCCTTGGTTGCTGAAACTGATTTTTACAATTCGCTCGGCAGAGTGGCGAGAGCCAATCGATACGTCATGCCGATTATCAAGGACCTGACCGATTCTCCCGATGGCACGATCGAAATCAAGGGCGGGCGGCACCCGGTGATCGAAAAGGCCCTGCCGCCCGGGGAATTCGTGCCCAACGACACACTGCTTAACACCGCCGATCAGCGGGTCCATATAATAACCGGCCCCAACATGGCCGGAAAATCGACTTATATCAGACAGGTGGGATTGATTACCTTGATGGCTCAGATAGGCAGTTTCGTGCCCGCCGATAAGGCCGTCGTTACCATCGCCGACAGGATTTTCACCAGAGTCGGCGCATCGGATCGTCTGGCCAGAGGGCAATCCACTTTCATGGTCGAGATGACCGAAACCGCCAATATCGTCAACAATGCGACTCCAGCGAGCCTGATTTTACTCGATGAACTCGGCCGGGGAACTTCCACATACGACGGACTTTCTCTGGCGTGGGCGATAACCGAGTTCATTTCCGACAATCCGGCGCTTCGCTGCCGCACCTTGTTTGCCACCCATTATCACGAATTGACAGAGATGGAAAACATGCGCCGGGGAGTGGTTAATTTTCAGGTGGCCGTCAAAGAGGTCAACGACAGGATCGTCTTTTTGCGGAAAATAATCGCCGGCGGTTGCGACGATTCGTATGGTATCGAAGTCGCCCGGCTTGCCGGCATTCCCGATCCTATTATAGCCAGAGCAAAGTCGATTTTGCTCCACCTGGAAAAGAATCGGGCTCATAATCTTTTCCGCGGTCGGCCGCAACAACCCAGCCCCCCAAGCATACAGATATCCCTGTTCAATCCCGAAAATGCCGCTATCGCCGAAAAAATAAAGAGCCTCGATCCGGATAATCTGACTCCGATGGAGGCGCTGCGCCTGCTGAGAACGCTCAAAGACGAATTGAATTCGAGCGACCGAACGAACTTGTAATACACTCCGGCGATTATTATATTAAATCACCTATGAACGCCTACATCCTTACTTTCGGTTGCCAGATGAACGAATATGACAGCGAAATCCTCGAATCGCTGCTTGCCGGGAAAGGTTTCAATTTGGTCGCCGAACCGGGCGATGCCGACCTGATCGTGGTCAATACCTGCAGCGTCCGCCGAAAAGCCGAAGAACGGGCGATCGCCAGAATATCGTCGCTTGCGGCGCTCAAACGGAATCGCCGCGACCTGACCCTTGTCGTTGCCGGCTGCATGGCGCGTCGGGCCGGCTCTGAACTTCTGGAAAGAATTCCCGAGGTAGATTTAGTTATCGGACCGGATAGGATCCCCGATTTACCTGACATAATCGAGGAAAAAAACGGGCGGCAAGTGTTAATCGACGAAACCGATGGCGACGCTGAAAGCAATATCGTTCGAAAGCAATCGGGGCCGCAGGCCTACCTTGCGATATCGCGGGGCTGCGAGAATTATTGTTCATATTGCATTGTTCCATATGTAAGGGGATCTTTCAGGTGCCGGCCGCTCAACAGCATTATAAGCCAATATAAATCGCTTGTCGGTTCGGGGGTGAAAGAAATTACTCTGCTCGGCCAAAACGTGAATTCTTATTCTTATGACGGCGTTGACTTTCCCGGGCTTCTGCGGATTCTCGATGGTCTGGCGAAGTGCCGTTTGAGATTTTTGACCTCGCATCCCAAAGACCTTTCCGACGATTTGGTGGCCTGTTTTTCCGAATTGACCAATCTCTGTCGCGCGATACATCTTCCACTGCAATCCGGATCGGACTCCGTGCTTGAAGCGATGAATAGGGGATACACCGTCGATCGATATATGAATATCGTGGCGAAATTGCGAGAGGCTGCACCCGAGATTACGCTGACTACCGATATTATTGTCGGCTATCCGAATGAATCCAGGGAGGATTTCGAAAAAACCTTAGCCGTCGTGCGGGCTGTGGAATTCGATTCGGCGTTCATGTTCCGCTACTCGGTCCGCCCCGGAACCAAGTCTGCCCAAACGGCGGATGTCGTCGAAGAGTCCGAAAAAATCGATAGACTCACGCGCCTTATAAAAATACAGCAGGAAATCACCAAGAAAAAAGCAAGAGCGTGGATAGGCAAAACCGTGGAGGTTCTTATCACCGGCGAAAGCCGGCGGAAGCCGCCAAGGCCGGCCGGGATCACCAGAGGCGGCCAGAAGCTATTGATTCGCGATGAAGTAACGTTTCCCCCCGGCGAATTGGTCATGGCGGAGGTGGTTGAGACGAGTGGGAAGACCTTGATCGGAAATTTGGTTTTGAGACCTTAAACGCTTGACAATTCTTGCCGCTGATGGGATAATAACAAGGTTGGGCAAGGCTTCTATTCGACAGGAGCGGAAGTAGCATTTATAAGTAATCTCCTTGGCGGCGCCGAGGGATGAAGCAGCGGCTTTTATCGTTGGGATTGCCAGTGACGTTGACGTCTTCGATAGTGTTGATTGCCTATCCGGCTGATCCGTTCGGCTGGGCGGTGATCTTGATAAGCCTGCTGTCCTTGACGGCCGTGGTTTTCGCCCTATTCCGGATTTCTCGAACGATGAAAAACGCCGACAGGAAAAATTCGGATCAAGTCCGCTCCGAGGCGATCGGCGGCATAATGCAGGTAGCGGCGACCCGCGACAGCCTGATCGAGCTTCTCAACTACTCGCTAGACCGGATACTCGAACTGTTTTCGCTGAATTCGGGGGCGATTCATATCTATCATTCCGCAAAAAATATGCTGGTTATGGGGGCATACCGCGGCCTTTCTCCGATGCATGCCAGCCGCTTGGAGATGGTCAATCCCGGCCAATCGGCCATCGGCCGCGCCTTGCAGAACAAGCGCGTATTGATAATCCGCGATTTGAAAATCAGCCCCGATTTCGCTTTTTTCGGCGGCAAAACCGAGGGATATTCCTTTCTTGCCGTTTCACCGATTCTGGTTGAAAATGAGTGCTGGGGCGTGATTACGCTTCTTGGGCGCAAATCGTATTATAGAGGGATACTTGAGGTTTCACTTCTCGAACAATGCGGCATCCAGCTCGGCCAGGCGCTGAAAATCGGGCGGCAGAACCGCCGGATTACGGCAAATTACGAAAGACAAAAAATGATCATAGATCATATTTGCCAATGCCTGCTGGGCATCGATTCTCGCGATATCGGCCGCTGGCTTGACAGAACCATCAACGGATTTCCCGGCGGGCTTTTTGGAGGTGTCCGGTTTGTGGTGATTTCAGGATCCGACGGCTCCTGGCGGGTATTGTATCAGCACCCGGAAATTCAAACGGGTCCGATCCAATATCATTTCGACATGGCGCTGGCGCTTTCGGGAAAAGTCCCGAAGTCAGATAGGCAGGTTCAAATCAGGGAAATTGCCAAGAAGGAATTATCGACCAACCCCGCGGCGGCATATTTCGAAAAGCCGGACTTGACTGCCCTTCATTACTTTCTTGAGGGCGTTTCGGTCATCGCGCTTGTGGACCTGCCGCGCGATATGATCGAAAGATCCTTCGCTCAGGATGTGCTGATATTGCAAACCCTTCTCAAGTTAAGTTTTGCCTTCGACAACCGTGAAAGTGCCTCTTTTCCGGGAGGTGGACCATTGCGGGAATCCTCGGATATAATCAACAATGCGGGCAGCATTTTGACGGATATCAAAGGCAAAATAGATCTCCTGAAAGCCGAGTGTGAAGAGAAAAGTTCCGAGATGGTCCCCGAGCGTCTGGTTGCGAAATTGAAAAGCATCAGCGATGATATTTCCCTGCGCTCGACCTTGCTCGTGCGACACGAACCGGTCGATCTGAACCTGATATTAAATGATCTGTTACGGAACAGCGATTTGAATTACGATTTCAAGCCGTCTGTTCGGCCGATATATTCGCATATTCCGGAAAGAGAATTTATCGACCTGATGCGCGATATTCTTACCCGGGCATTCGAGGGCAATAGAAAAGTATCGCTGTCGATCGGAGCCGACAACGGCCGGGCGGCGATAACTATCGCAGGTGATGTCCGTCGGGATTACAATGCCAATTCGGTGGTGGAGTGGTCCGGCAAGTACGATCTGATATTGAATATAGTTGACAGAAATCCTTCCCTGCATAAGGAAGCCGATACGTTCTCTTCAACGGGCAAATCAAGCGGCCGCCGTGCGCTTATTATCGAGAGCCGCGATATAATCAAGGGATTGTTGGCGGACTATCTGGGGAAACTTGGCTTTGAAACCGATTTCGCTTTGACCGCCGCCCAGGCGCTCGATATGATTGCAAATAATGCGGAAAAAGGGGCGCACTATGATCTGGCAATAACCGATATGACCTTGACCGATATGTCCGGCGCCGCTTTGGTTGGGTCAATAAAAGAAAAATATCCCGGGATTTATGCCGTTCTTATGGCAAGTTGGGGGGGGACGATCGCCGAGGATTCGCTGAAACAATACGGAATCGACGCCGTAATTTACAAGCCGTTCAGCCTTGAACAGCTCCGTCAGGCGGTTTTGGCAGGAAGCAGCCGCATTGAATAAGCCCGCCGCGATCTCCGATTTTACATTCAGCACCGACTGGAGGGTTCGTTTCAACGAGGTCGATCTTCAGGGAGTGGTGCATCATTCGGAGATAATCAAATATTTCGAGATCGCCCGTATAGAATACTGGCGATGCCTCGGTCTCAGCTACGCCGAGTTCAGAAAGGCAGGATATGAATTCGTCGTCGCCCGGATCGATTGCGACTTTATCAAACCCCTTCATTTCGATGAAACGATAAGGGTATATGTGAGGACTTCGGCGGTGTCACGCACCAGCATATCGCTCAATTATTTGATTCTAGATGAAGGGCGTGAGCCGGCGGTATGCGGCAATACTTTAATGGTTTGTGTGCGGGTCGGAATCGGGAAACCGTTTAAGTTGCCGGATTCATATCTTGAAACAGTCAGGACATACGAGAAAGCCGGAACGGTCGAAATCAAGTCGTCGCGAGACGTTCGTTGACTTTATCGGGCCGTTTGTATTTCGGTCTATAGCGTAAACCCAAGAGCGATTTGCGACGATAAAGCTATTGACAAGCCGGCATTTTTGACTAATTTGGCCACAACGGGGCGTAGCGCAGCCTGGTAGCGCACATGGTTCGGGACCATGGTGTCGGAGGTTCAAATCCTCTCGCCCCGATTCTTGTGGTAATTTTCCGGGCAATCGGCCGCGATATTCGGCTCATACACGATGTTTCTGTTGCGTCAAAATCCGATTGAAAATAATATATGCTATATGAAAAACCAGGCGATAGGCGTGCTCGGAGCATCGAACCCCTCAGATAAACATTACCAATACGCCGTTCGTGTCGGCCGATTGCTTGCCGAACGCGGGTTGATGATAGTCTGCGGCGGCTTGGGCGGTGTTATGGAGGGAGTATGCAAGGGTGCCTGTGAGGCCGGCGGCCTGACGGTGGGGATTTTGCCCGGCGATCAGCCGCAATCGGCCAATCCCTACGTGCGGATCGCAATCGCCACCGGCATGGGTGAGGCAAGGAACAAAATAATCATCGACACCTGTAAGGGATTCATTGCCATTTCTGGCGGCTACGGCACTTTATCCGAAATCGCTTTCGCTCTTGCCTCGGGCAAAACAGTAATCGGACTGGAAACCTGGGAAATCGAGGGGATAAAGAAGGCCGAAACTCCTGAGCATGCGGTAAACCTGATGCTGGAGTCATTGGCTTGAGCGACTACGCGAGGGTTTCCGGGTTTGTCAGCGGGGTGGTGCAGGGAGTCGGTTTCCGCTTCTTCGTTCAGCGCCGGGCGTCCCGCTACGGATTGACCGGATGGGTCCGCAACTTGCCCGATGATAGAGTCGAATTTGTCGCCGAAGGGGAACGCTCGATGCTTGAACAATTGTTGAAAGATATCAAAATAGGTCCTCCTTCGGCTCATGTGTCGGATATCAAGATAACTTGGGATAAATATTCCGCGGAATTCAAGGAGTTCAAAATAAGGCTATGAACATGGAAATACTCAAAACGAAAATACGCAATGTTCCTGATTTTCCGGAGAAAGGGATCGTTTTCCGGGATATAACCACGTTGTTGAAAGACCCCAATTCGTTCAAGATCGTCATCGACCACCTTCATGAAAAATACAAGGATATCGCCCTCGATTGCATACTCGGCATCGAATCGAGGGGTTTCATTTTCGGAGGTGCTCTGGCGCATCGGCTGGGGGTCGGATTCGTGCCGGCCAGAAAACCCGGGAAGCTTCCCGCCGAAACAATCGCCGAATCGTACAGCCTCGAATACGGCAAAGCCACCCTCGAGATTCATAAAGACGCAATCGGCAGAGGGCAGAAAGTCCTCGTCGTTGACGATCTTCTAGCGACCGGCGGAACACTTCAAGCCGCCTGCCGTTTGGTGGAAAGACTGGGCGGCGAGGTGGCCGGAATCTGGGTATTGATCGAATTGAATTTCCTGAACGGCCGGAAACTGCTGAAAGGATATCCTTTTGATTCATTGATTCAATACGATTCGGAATGATTTGCCGGGGACAGCGGTCAGGGTTCCGCGGCCGGCGCCTATGACAAAGTTTGACTTGCCCGGCGATTCCGAAACTTTATATTATTAAAAACGGAGGTTAGCTGATGCTGGATACTTCTGATTTTCGCAAAGGGATGCGGCTTAAATTGGAAAATGAAATATATTATATCGTCGATTTTCAGCACGCCCGAACCGCCCAACGCCGCGCCAACGTCTGGACCAAATTGAAAAACATCCGCACCGGACAGGTGATAGAACGGACATTTTCGGCCGGGGAGCAGTTCGAAGAGCCTGATTTCGCCCAACGGAGCATGCAGTATTTGTACAACGATGCCGACGGTTTTCACTTCATGGATTCGAAATCCTACGAGCAGTTTACGATTTCGGCAGATAATATCGGCGATTATAAGTGGTATCTGCAGGAAAACCTTGAGTACCAGATATTGTTTTTCGAGGGTTCCCCGATAGCCGTGGAGATGCCATCCGCGGTGGTTCTCAAAGTCATAGAATCCGAGCCGGGGGTCAAGGGCGATTCGGTGTCGAACCTCACCAAGCAAGCTACCGTCGAGACAGGTTTGAGGGTGAGAGTCCCTTTGTTCGTGAAAGAGGGGGACAGAATCAAGATCGACACCAGCGACGGCAAGTATCTCGAGCGGGCATAATCGGCATTGGATTATATCGCCCCTGAAAATTCTGTCGCCGGCACCGATGAAGCTGGAAAAGGCGATTATTTCGGCCCATTGGTTTGTGCCGCCTGCTGCCTTGACAATAAGATCCTTGAATCTCTCGAACATCTCGATATCAGGGATTCGAAAAAAATCTCCGATAATAGGATCCGCTTGATAGCGTCCGAATTGAAAAAGAATATTCCGCATAGCGTAGTAGCAATCGGTCCCCGCCGCTATAACGAGCTTTATGCCGAATTGAAAAACCTTAACCGCCTGCTGGCTTGGTCTCACGCCCGGGCTATCGAAAATCTTCTGGCGAAAACCGATTGCGCCGTATTCATCACCGACAAGTTCGGCGACGAGAGTTTGGTGAAGGGGGCTTTGATGAAGCTCGGCCGTCAGGTAAAGTTGATTCAACAAACGAGGGCCGAGCGGTTTCCGGCGGTGGCGGCTGCCTCGATAATCGCCAGGGATGAATTCGTAAGGCGAATGGAGGAGTTGTCCGAAAGGTTCGGCGTTGAACTGCCACTGGGAGCCGGTGCTCCGGTCGATGAAGCGATCAGGCGTTTCGTGGCGAAATTCGGCGAGAATCAGTTGGTCGAGGTAGCCAAAATCCATTTTCGCAACACCCGTAAGGTTCTCGGATGAATTTCGCCGCCCTAAAAAGACGTCTGATGCGGCTCATCGAAAATAATCGCTCAGGGGCCGGTGCGCTCGAAAACCGGTTGTCTGATATTTTTATCTCCGGTGCGTCCGGCCTGAGCCGTCGGGAGTTCAGAAGCCTTGTGGAATTATCCCTATCTTGGCAGCCGCCGATGGCGAATATTTTGAATTTGATTTCGTTCGCGCGGCGGAAACTCGACAGCGATTATTCGAATTTGCCTCGGCTGCTTGAAAACCGCCTGATGGCGATCGAAAAAGAGAGGCAGCGATTGTATCGGCTTGCGGGCCGCCGGATCGCATTCTGCAAAACTATCGCCACGATATCGCATTCAACCGCAGTCGAGGAATCGGTTCGTGCAGCCGTCGAATTCGGTTGGCGGGGGAAGATGCTGATTCCGGAATCGCGCCCGGCGATGGAGGGGCGCGCTTTGGCTGCCCGGCTCTCAAGATTTCCCATAAAGGTGGAATTCGGCGTTGATACTCTTATTTTATCGCGGCTGGAGGAAGCGGAAGCGGCGTTCGTTGGTGCCGATCTGGTTACAAAAACCCATTTTGTCAACAAAATCGGCACGTCGTTGCTGGTCCGGTTGCTTCCTCCGGGAAAGCCTCTGTTTGTGTTGGCGGATAGTTCGAAATTCTGGCGAAAGAGAATTCCCCGAATTCCCTCGATGCCCAGTGCCGAAATATGGAATGCAGGCGTTGAAAAGGTAAATATCCTTAACCGGTATTTCGAAATAATGCCGCTTTCGAATCGGATCAGAATAATTTGTCCGAAACAGTCGGCGCCGTCGTTCGAATAAAAGAAAAGCCTTGAAAAAACGGCCCTTCAGCCGTAGGTTTAGAGTGCGGAGGATGCATGCCGGCAACAGCGTTTATCTTCAATCTCTTGTTGGGTGTTTTGCTTATCGTTTCCTGTTCGAAATCAACCACGCCCCAGCCGATGGGGAAGCTGGAGCTTTACCTTCAGGATGCCGCCGGTCAGTTCGATTCCGTGTTTATCAATATCGAGAGAATCGATATTCACTGGACACAGGCGGCGGATACGAATTCCGGCTGGGACGTATTGCTGACTACCCCGGTGACGTGCGATGTCGCGGCCCTGCGGAACGGCAATAGCCGTAAGCTGCTTTCGCGGTCGCTTGCGCCCGGACTGTACGATACTTTAAGAGTACGGTTCGGTCAATGCATGGCCGTTCGAAACGATACGCTTTTCGCATTGGACTTCTGGCCCGATTCGTCGCACAACAGCGGAAAGGCCGCCGGCACCGTTAAAATCAGAAACGACGAGACGACCGAGGCTCTGATCGATATCGATCTGTTCCACGCTATCGTATTCAATGCCGATTCCTCCCGCTACTTTTTTACGCCGATATTCAGGTTTATCGATCTGGATTCGACGGGCAGCATTTTCGGCTATATCAATACTGCAGCGTTTTTATTTTTGCTGAACGATGACGATTCCCTCGCATTTACTTTGAGCGACGGGGCAGGCAATTATTTCGGCTTTTTCGGTTTGCCGTCCGGATTTTATGACCTTCTATTTAAGCCTATCGACAGCTTGACGTTCGATTCGCTTTATATCGAGGACCTGTCGATAGTCCCGCCCTCGGCGATTAATCTGGATACCTTGATTCTCCCTTTACGTTGGTGAATTGAATGCAGAGACGATGCTTCATTCAATCAACAGCGGCCGCCGGCGCCGGTTTTTTATTGCTGCCCGGTTTGGTCAATTCGGCGGAAACCCGACACGAAAATAAGGCCCGTCCGGGGGCGGAATATTATCATCAAGCCAACTACTATGAAAAACTCCAGGACGGAATTATCGAATGCCGACTCTGTCCTCGCCGCTGCCGGGTAAGCGACCTCGAGCGTGGTTATTGCGGCGTCAGGGAAAATATCGGCGGTGAATATTATACTTGCGTTTATTCCCGCGTCTGCTCGGCCAATGTCGATCCGATAGAGAAAAAGCCGTTTTTCCATTATTTCCCCGGAACCCTTACCTTCTCAATAGCCACCGCCGGTTGTAACCTTAATTGCCGGTTCTGCCAAAACTGGAGCATCTCGCAGTTTCGTCCGGAGGATATTCCGGCCATGAAGATTTCGCCTTTGCAATGTGTTCGACAAGCCGAAGAAAGCGGCTGTATCTCAATCGCCTATACCTATTCCGAGCCGACCGTCTTTTATGAATACATGTTCGATTGTGCCGCCGAGGGGAAAAAAGCCGGCGTCAAGTCGGTGCTTGTCAGTGCCGGTTTTATCGAAAAGGAGCCGCTTGTAAACCTTCTTGAGGTGATCGATGCGGTAAAAATCGATCTGAAGTCGTTCAGTGATGATTATTACCGTCGGATTTGCAACGGGAAGCTTCGGCCGGTGCTCGATACGCTTTTGACGGTCAAGTCACGCGGCGTCTGGTTGGAAATAGTTTATCTGGTTGTTCCGGGGTTCAATGATACGGACAAGGAGTTTATTGATTTGTGCAGATGGTTGGCGGTCAATCTGGGGGCCGACGTGCCCGTCCATTTTACCCGATTTCACCCGGCGTATCTAATGAACAATATTCCGATGACTCCTAAAAGCACTCTCGAGAAGGCGACGGCCATTGCCCGTGCCGAGGGGATTCACTACCCGTATATCGGCAACGTATTCGGCCATCAGGAAGAAAACACGCGTTGCCATAAATGCGGCAGGCGCCTGATCCTGAGATCCGGATTTCAAATTGTCAAAAATGAAATTCAAAACGGAAGGTGTCCCGATTGTCGGATAGAAATCCCCGGGATCTGGAGCTGATTTTCGGCTCCTTCAATCTTGGATTCATCAGCCTTTCGGTTCAAGTCGTTTTGGCGCGACTTGCCGTCGGTTTTTCCGGCGGAAATGAGATATACTTGAGCATATTTTTCTTTCTCTGGCTGCTTTTCACGGGAGCCGGGGCTTTCCTGATCAGGAAAATTCGGCCGCGCCTTCTTTTTTCCCTTCTGGCGATTTTCGTGCCGATATCCGCGATTCAATTTTTCTTGACGGATAAAATTTTCGGTTTGCCGCCCGGACAGCTTCCGGCGCCGCATCTCTATCTGATCGGAGTGATCATCTCGCTGTTTCCCGTATGTTTCATAAGCGGCGGCTTATTTTCCTCGGTGGCCTTCCACGGCCGCGGCGCGGGGCGTTCAAGTCGGGCTTACTGGGGGGAGGCTATCGGCGCTCTGGCTGCCGGCATGCTGTCCACGATCTATTATCTGGCCGGTGGCCGTGATATCGCGCTGGCAATTTGTCTTGCCATGGTCTGTCTGGCCGTGGCGATTCCGCCAAAGTATATCAAGGCTCCGCTGATTATTCTTGCGATGGTTTTCCTTGCTTCCGGTTTTGATGCCGGAATCGAAAACGCTCTGCTGAGAATCCATTACAATCCTTTCAAGTTCAAAGATTCCGTCTCCAGCCGTCTGATTCGTTACGATGCGACGGTCAGTGCCGAGTTGACGACTCTTTATGCCGGCGGAGTCAAGCTGGCCGACTTCCCCGATGACATAATCGGGCAAGAAATATTCTATTGGCCCTATTTGATGAAGCCTGAAATGAAAGATATCGCATTTGTAGGGGCCGAATTTCATATGGTCGATCAATTCGTGCCCAAAAGTATCAAACGGATTTATATTTTTCCGGAAAACCGCTGGTATAGGCTGCTTGACGACGGGCAGTATCCGCCCGAGATGAATATCTGGTTGAAAGACCCGATATCATTTTTTTCCGGCAACAAGCGGAAACTCGATGTCATAAGCATAACTGCAGGCCGCCTGTTGTCGTTCTATGATTACCGGCTCGAGACTCGTCGTTTTCTCGACCTTTGCCGGAATAATCTTGCCGCCGGCGGCATCCTTTCGATTTCGATTCCGGCCTACGACGGAATGTGGCATCCCGAACTAAGACGGCGGATTGTCACGCTTCACCGCAACCTGAGATCGCTTTTCTCCGGTATTCAAATAATCCCGGGTGATAGATTGACTTTCGTATGTTTCGATGAACCTTGGTCGAAGCCGAGCCTGTCGGCTTTGCTCGAAAGATGCGACAGCCTTCAACTGCAATCGCCGTATTTCAACAAGCCGCTGATAATGACAAGATTGAATGATTTCAAGATGAACCAAACCCTGAAGCAAATAGAGGCCGAAGAACGGCGATCTCATCTGCTCGCCATCGGGCACGGATTGGCCTATTACCTGTCGCAGTTCGGCTCCTGGTACGGGCTGCGCGGCTTCGTGAATCTCTACACCGTCATCACGCTGCTGATAGTTGGTATAGCCGTGACCCTGATTAGCGGCAATTTCGCCGATAGGCGATTTCTGCCGCTCATAAATATTTTCTATTTCGGGTTTTGTGCATTCCTGATTGAAATCATTGCGCTCTTCTTCATCCAGATACTAGGGGGATACATGTATCTGGCGCTGGGAATGATCATGGGATTATTCATGGCCGGCATGGTTTTCGGTGCATTCTGGGGAACATATATAACCTTCAAGCACCCCTTATTGAAAATGATCCTCGGCAGTTCGATGATCCCCTATATAATTTTCACTATCCTCGGCTTGCTCAGCCTTTTGCAACCTCGGTGCGAATGGTTCTGGTTGCTTCTCGTGGGACTGGCAGGACTCGCCGGGGGTCTTGGCTATACCACCAACGCGAAAACGTTCGACAACCGGCCCGGGTTGCCTTATGGAATAGATTTAGCCGGGGCCATGGTCGGCACGACCGTTTCGGTCGGTTTGCTGGTGGCCACTATTCCTTACGAATCGGTTTTTCTGGCCGTCTCCCTGAGCGGCCTGGCACTATTTGCAACAAATTGGAGAACTCGCGGGTAATAATTCATAGTTGATAATGGCGGAATCTTCGTTGGCCGATAATAAATTACAGGATGGAGGAAAAATGTTAAAAAGAAAAGCCATATATATAGTATTCGTCGTCGGTGTTATCGGGCTGTATCTGTTCGCCACCGCCCAGAGACCGAGCGATTCCCTTTACGGGTATCTGAAATTGTCTTCGAACGTCGCTTTCAACATTAACGCCCGCTACGTGGATGAGGTCAATTCCAAGGATCTGATTTATGCCGGAATACGGGGAATGATAGATATTCTCGATCCTTTCTCCGAGTTTCTCGAGCGCAAACAGTATGATCGTTTGCAGGAATCGACCACGGGTAAATACTCCGGGCTGGGTATGACAATAATGCAGAAAGACGGGGTGATTATGGTGGTCGCCCCTATGGAGGGGACGCCGGCGTATCGCATGGGTCTGCGGGCAGGCGACAAAATCATCCGCATAGACAATAAGCCCACTAAAGGAATGACCACGGAGGATGCTTCCAGTTTGATGAGGGGGCCGGCCGGCACCCGGGTGACACTGAGCATCGAAAGGGAAGGAGTCGATCAGCCGCTGGAATATACGATCGAGAGAGCGGTTATCGAAATCAAAACCGTGCCTTTCTATTCCACTTTTAACAGCCATGGCACCAAGCTCGGCTATGTGAGGCTGGCCAGGTTCGGCGAGGAAGCGCAGACCGAGCTTGAGGTCGCATTCTCCGAAATCCTCAAGGATAACGTCGAAGGAATAATTTTCGATCTGCGTTCAAACGGCGGCGGGCTTCTTGATCAGGCGGTAAAGGTCGCCGGTTATTTTTTGCCGAAAGGTTCCGAGGTGACTTCGACAAGAGGCAGAAGTGAAGACCAGAACCGGACACTTTATTCCCTTGATGAGCCAAAGATCCCCACGAGTATTCCCTTGGTAATTCTCGTCAATGAGATGTCGGCTTCCGCTTCAGAGATCGTGGCGGGCGCTGTTCAGGACTGGGACAGGGGAATCATACTGGGCAACACCACCTTCGGCAAGGGGCTCGTCCAGCAGATCTATCCCTTATCCGACGAGGTCGCTTTGAAATTGACCACCGCCAAATGGTATATACCCTCCGGAAGATGCATACAGAAGGATGTCCGATCGTCCCGGCACCCCGAGAAAATGGAAGAAGATTCCGACGAGGCGGCTGCGGATTCGGCCGAATCACCCGATTCGACGAAGAGAGAGTTGTTTCATACGCGTGGCGGACGTATAGTTTACGGCGGGGGAGGAGTTGTGCCCGACCTGACGGTGGATGATGAGAAGCTGAACGCGCTCGAATTAAACCTCGAACGGCTTTCGATGTTTTTCGATTTTTCCGTCCGATACTCGGCCAGCCACGCTTCTTTGCCGGAGGATTTTGAGGTAACACCGCAAATGATTGAAGAATTCAAAGCATTCCTTAAAGAAAAGAAATTCACCTACAAATCGGAGCTTGAACTGGATCTCGAACGTCTTGAAAAAACTGCCGAAAAATCCGGCAAGAGCAGCCTTTATGCCGATGAAATCGCGCTTCTCAGAAATGAAATCAAGTCCGACAAAGAGAGGCAGTTCGACGAAAGCCTGGATTATATAAAACGCTCGATAAAGCGCGATATTCTCACCCGGCTTTATGGGGAAAAGGCCGTCTATCGTCAGATAGTACTGAAAACCGACCCATATATGAAAAGGGCTGTGGAAATCCTGAAATCACCGAGGGAATATTCAGCCATATTGGGAGCCGGCGGTGCCAGATAAACGGCGCCCGCCGTTTCCGGCGAAATTTCTGTCTTGACCGATAGTTCGCCGGCCCACAGCTCGATTGGTTGCTGCCTGAAATGGCCGGCGCGAAAATATGGATATTTTCACAAGATTTTGCTTGACAATGTATTAGACTCAAGCTATCATCTCCCTCAATTAGAGGCGGTAGCAGTTTCTTACCATTCCGGTCTCACCTGATTTTATATTTCCTATAAGACTCACCATGATGGTGCGATGACTATGTTCAGGTAGGAAACCAACCGGAGGGGTGGAAATGATTTCCGTAGATAAAGCGTTACAAATTGTTCTCGATCTAACGAAAGTGCTCGAGCCGGTGAGCATCCCGATATTGGAGGCACGCGGCCGCGTGCTGGCGGAAGACATCGTGTCATCGGAAGATGTCCCCGCCTTTGATTACGCAATGATGTCTGGTTATGCGCTCGATTCAAAGTTCGCCGCCGGAGCTTCCTGCAAGTGTCCCATTGAAATCTATATCGACGGCGAATTATTCCCCGGCAAAAATTGGCCTAAAGCGATCGAGCCGGGACATGCCGTGAAAATCACCTCGGGAGCGCCTATCCCGGAGGGTGCGGACAGCGTCCTGCTCGATGAACATATCGTAAGACAGACTAACGGCAAGGGAATGATCTACAAACAGCCGATCGCGGGTGAAAATATCAGAAAAAAGGGTGAGGATATCGTCAAGGGAACCCTTGTGCTGACCAAAGGCAAAAGGCTCAATGCGGCCGATATCAGCATACTGTCTGCCCTCGGATTGAATGAAGTCAAATGCCATCGCCAGCCGAGGGTTTCGTTTCTGGTCACCGGCAGCGCATTCAGCGAAAGCGATGGCCCGCTTCCCTATGGTATGATGAGATGTTCGAATCGGTTCGCCTTGTATTCGCAGCTCGCTGAATATGGAGCACACCCCGTCGACCTCGGCATCGCCGGTCATGACAGAGAGGCGATTCAACAGAAAATTTTAGAGGGTCTCGAGCATGATATGCTGTTAAGCAGTATCGGACCGGCCCTTGAGGATTTTACGTTCGTGAAAAAAATCCTCGAACGCGTCGGCATGGATATCAAATTTTGGAAAGTGGCTATCAAACCCGGAAAACCCTTGATATTCGGTATCTGTGGCAATACTCCGATATTCGGGATGTCAGGGCACCCTTACTCATCATTTATCGTGCTTGAACAATTCGTTCGTCCGGCTTTGATGAAGATGATGGGAATGAGCGTTACTCGTCGCACTGAAGTTCTGGCCACCCTGACCCGCGATATCAGAGGTGAAGACGGCGTGACCACCTATATCCGCGGAATAGTGACCCTGACCGAAAATGGGTTTCAGGTGGCTCCAGCCCTGCGAAACAACAGCTCGCTGAGGGCTTTCTCCACCGTAAACGGCCTGATTGTCGTACCGCCAAATGCGGGTTATATCCAATCAGGCGAAAAAATCCGGGTGCAGATAATCGCCGAACCGGAATCTCTCAATTAGCAAAGACAACTTCGATCCTTCATCCAAGCAGCAAGACTGGCGAATGCTGCGGCGTAAGTAGCAGAGAGATGCTTATTTTCGCCCTACCGGTAAAATAATCGGTAAAACCATGCCTGAGGCGGCCGATTTATTTATGTCTTTTTAGCTTGAAATTGAAATGTATGATTATATTCCCGGCAACTATGAGGAAATCCTCGATAATTCTGGCAAGCAAATTCGACTTCGTCGTCGCCGACATCGAAAAACAGCCGCAGTTGAGATTTATTCCCCGAAAATAGGCAGAGCCAAGCGCCACGATAAATACAATTGTCATCAGAAATATGATCAGATTCGCCGATCGATATTTGAATCCGAGCATCAGGCAAAGCCCTGCTGTCAGCTCAAGCCAGGGCAGAAAAATCGCAAGACCGTTTATGGCGACGGGTGGCAATAGACGGTAATTATGAATTACCCTTGCAAATGCCTCGGGATTGATAATCTTATCGATCGAGGCATAAACGAAAATGCCGCCGATAGCCAGACAGAGCAGGGCGGTCGCGAAAGTTCGGTTATCTCTGGCTGCGCTCAATTGGTAGTCCCTGCTCGATCCACCTCACGTAACCTCCAAAAAATATGAGCGGCCGGCCATAGCCAAGCGATTGAAACTCCCTCGCCGCATAAAGCGAAAGCTCACAATCCAGTCCGCCGCAATAGGTTACGATACGATCTTGCATTCCAATAAGAGGTTTGGCAGAGTCCCAGAATTCATTCCAACGCTCAAACGGCAGATTTATAGCCCCCGGTATATGTCCCTCGGCGAATTCCTCAGGCTCACGCGTGTCGATGAAAACGGCGCTTTTATCCTTCCACATCAAAAACGCCTCTTCGAGTGTTATCAGGGAATCCGTTTGCGGGTCGAACGACGTCGGTTTGTCGAGTGCTTGTATACGGCGGTTGTCCGGCCAGATGCCGACCCAAGAAATCTTGTTCGGGTGCACCAGATTCGATCCGAATGCCAGAAGGATCGATATGCCCACGATTGCCAAGGCGTTGCCGATTATTTCCCTCATGTCATCAAAATAATCGTTATGCCCGAAATGTCAAGCCGCCATAATTATTCTTAAATGAGGATCGCGCCAATTTGTTCCTAGGGAATTATTCAATGCCGGTTAACCTCAAAAATAATATCGATTTAATTAATAATGCAGGGGGAAATTCTATTGACAAAATCATTATTGGTGATAGATTACAAGTGAAAAAGCATGCCGGGATTACTGATGCTGAATGGGCATGTATTGATTCTAAATCAGAATTACGAACCGTTAACCGTCTGCACCGTCAGGCGAGCGATTGTTATGGTTGTTCTTAATCGGGCCGAGATGATAGAATCTCTTGACGGACAACGCGTTCGCTCGGTAAGGACAAGTTTGCCGGTGCCTTCGGTCGTGCGTCTGGCGAATTTCGTTAAAATTCCGGCCAAACGGGTTCTTCTTTCGCGGAAAAATATTATCAAAAGAGATGGAGGGCGTTGTCAGTATTGCGGTCGGAAAACGCCGGACATGACCGTCGACCATGTCATACCGCGACAGATGGGGGGACAAGATACATGGGAAAACCTCGTGGCGGCATGCCCAGATTGCAACAACCTAAAGGGCCAGAGATTGCCGGAACAGGCGAATATGGTCCTGTTGCGAAAACCGAAACGGCCGAGCCACATAACGTTTATTCAGCAATTCATGGATCCGCATGACAATCGATGGCGCAGATATCTGTTTCTTGATTGAGGTAGGCAAGAAAGCCCAATTGAAGTAACTGAGAAGAGAGGTCACCCTAAGCCGTTTTCCTTGTTAAACAACATGTCACCGCTGCACGAATCGGTCGCAGCACAGGGCCGGTTTTCTGGCGCAAGTGCAGGCAACTTAGGAATAATGTAAGGATGAAAGGTGTAATTTTATCCGGAATGCAGCCGACCGGCCAACTTCACCTTGGCAACTATGAAGGGGCGCTGAAAAATTGGGTCGAGTTGCAGGATCAATATGAAACTTATCTGTGTATTGTCGATTGGCACTCGTTGACCTCCGACTATGCCGATACCGACGGAATCAAAGACCGCGTGTTTCAGATGGCATGCGATTATCTGGCCGCCGGCCTCGATCCCGACAAATGCTCGATCTTTATTCAGTCCGAGGTAAAGGAGCACGCTGAATTACATCTTCTATTTTCCATGATAACGCCGCTTTCATGGCTTGAACGGGTGCCTTCATACAAGGAAAAGGCAAGCGAACTCGGCCTCGACAGTTACGGGTTTTTGGGTTACCCGCTGCTGCAAGCGGCCGACATACTGGTCTATCGGGCCAACGCCGTGCCAGTCGGCAAGGATCAGCTTCCTCATATCGAGCTTACCAGAGAGGTTGCCAGAAGGTTCAATAATTTTTATGGGGACGTTTTCCCGGAGCCGGAGGGGTTGCTGACTCAATTTCCAGCGGTTGCCGGCACGGACGGACGCAAAATGTCGAAATCCTACGGCAACGACATCCGTCTTGCCGATTCGGCGGAAATCACCGAGGCGAAGATAAAAAAGATGTTTACCGATCCGCAGAAACTGCGCAAAGGCGATCCGGGAAGACCAGAGATCTGTCCGGTATTTTCGCTGCATCAAATATACAACGATGCTGCTGATCAAATTGCGGCTCCCTGTCGTTCCGGACAACTTGGGTGTGTCGAGTGCAAGACTGTTCTTGCGGGCAGGTTGAACGCCGCTCTTTCCGAATTGCGCAAAAGGCGGAAAAATTTCGTTGCCAGACCCGAGGTCGTCTGGAAATCGCTCAAGGCCGGTGCCGAATCGGCCCGAAACAAGGCCGCCGAGACGATGTCAATGGTCAGAAAGGCGATGAAGATTGATTGGTAATCATATCAGAATAAACGAAGCTGGTTCGAACTTCGCTATTCAACCGTTTGAAGGTCCTCTCGATTTGTTGCTTTACCTGATAAAACAGGATGAAATCGATATTTATGATATTCCGATCGCCCAGATTACCCGGCAATACCTTGCCTATCTCGAGGCCATGCAGGAGCTTGATCTTGAAGTTGCCGGCGAATTCATTTTGATGGCTGCGATGCTTATCCGAATTAAAGCTCAGATGCTTCTGCCGAAACAACATGACGAGCTTGAGGATTACGAGGATCCGCGAAGCGGACTTGTCAAGGCGCTGCTTGAATATCGTCAATTCCGCTCGGCCGCTCAGGAGTTGGGGAAAGCAGGAGAATCATGGCAAAAGCGTTACCCGAGAGGTGAACAATACGATGGTATAACCGCCGGAATCAACTATCAACTCGAACCGGTGGATATTAATGCCCTTGTGATCGCTTTCGGCGAGCTGCTGCGCAATTCGAGGAAAGCCAAAGACCATCTGGTTGATGTCGATGAGGTAAGTATCGATCAGAGAATCGGGCATATAATCGATAAGCTTGAATCCCGCGGCGAAGTCGAGTTCGCGGAGTTGTTCGAGGACGATCCTCGGCGGATCGTGATAGCGGTTACTTTCATGGCGATCCTCGAGCTTGCCCGTCTCGGGCAGTTGTTCATGAAACAGGCGGCCCCTTTTGGCAAAATCTGGATTGCCCGGGGAAATCTAAATCGGGAAAAGGCGATAAGGCTTTATGCGCACAGCGTATAAAATAATGGCAGCCGTCATTGTTTTGCACGCCATCTCGATTGCCGATATCGGTTGTTCCACCGGCGATTTGATTCTTTCCCGGCAAACAGCGACTTCGTGGCCGCCGCTTGCCCTTACCAGGCCCTCGTTGCAGGTTCATTATGATACCGAGAACTTCCGAATACATTTCGATATCACCGGAAACAATGCTGTTTATGAAAGCGAGGTCGATCTTAATCCGCATGACGGCGTGCCTGATTATGTAAACCGCATGGGAGAATATCTTGAATCGAGCCGGTTTAGTTACGTGAACGTTCACGGATTCG